>TARA_B110000908_G_scaffold149043_1_pt1 | contig 18889 bp, 20 predicted proteins | sample TARA_B110000908 | Tara Oceans TARA_B110000908 (sample SAMEA4398067) | marine metagenome | biome: Polar Biome; feature: [DCM] deep chlorophyll maximum layer (ENVO:01000326); material: water (ENVO:00002006), including particulate matter (ENVO:01000060) such as... | depth 36 m
GAGAAAATTCTACTTTCGCATCCTCTTAGTTTTGGGGAGGATTACCGGGGCAGTTTCTGCTCAGATCGCGCAAGCGTATGATACACTGCTAACGCAAGCGCCGCCAATGCCACCGTTGCCTAATCAGGTTCGGCGCCCTTCACGACGCGGTGTAGGCGTTTGGGCTATGGTCGGAGTGTTTGGCACGGACATTGGCACACCGCCCGCTTCGCGACCAGGTTGGAAAGCCGTCGTCGCGAGTTATCAGTCGCTATATTCAGTAGATACAATGGTTGCAGACGCCATTAGCGCTGAGCAAGTGCAAGTACAATTGGCCCAAGTCTCACAACTGATCGGCGCTGACCTTACTGACCTACCGTAAGTCGAGGGGCTGACGTTCAAACGCGCGCAGGTATTGGGGTTCAAAGGCAAGCCTCTTGTCCAGCTTGCTTTTGTGCGTGCTGATGGCACACCAATCGCTTTGTGCATCATCAAAGCAAATACAAAAGACAGTAAACCAATCAATTCTGAAGAATTGTTCGGAATGGCCGCCGCCAGTTGGAATAGTGACAGGCGGGCTTATTTTTTGATCGGCGGCGAAACGGCGCCCACAACACAATCTGAAGCAAAAGCAAAAGCAAAAGCAAAAGCCTTTGAAATATGGGCTGCAACGGTCTCTGATATCTAGAACCACTCTTTGGGACTGATCAAAATAGCATGGAAATAGACTGTTCAGCTGTTTCCATGCCATGGACGATCCCTGCAATTACCCCATTATTATCCCACCAGCGCCCCGATCTCGCCCAAATTGGACGCAATACGTAAGCTCAATAAACGCGCAGTTAGAAATTTGAGCAAAGGGAATGTCCAATGGACCGCCTTACAGAAATGGAAGCTTTTGCCACGGTCGTTGACCAAGGCGGCTTTACAGATGCGGCCAAGAAGATGGGCATTTCCAAGTCCGCCGTCTCTAAACATGTTTCAAGCCTTGAGGCACGCCTTGGTGCGCGGCTTTTGAACCGTACAACACGCCGTGTTTCACCAACCGAAATTGGCCTTGCATATTATGACCGCGCCCGCCGCGTTCTGAATGATGCAGGCGAAGCGGACGCCTTGGTCACATCAATGCAATCCGCGCCATCTGGCCTTTTGCGTATCTCAGTTGCGACTGATTTCGGGGTGAACCACCTGTCCCCCGCCCTGTCCGAATTCCTAGAGGATTTCCCAGACATCAGGGTAAACATGGTTTTAAATAACCGTTATGTCGAACTGATTTCTGAAGGCTTTGACATGGCAGTGCGCATCGGGGAGCTGGAGGACAGCAGCCTACGTGCACGCAAGTTAACAGAAACCACACAGCGTATGATCGCCTCCCCTGCGTATTTTGAAAAATACGGTCGGCCGGAAAAAATCGACGATTTGAATGATCACAAGTTGCTGCATTATTCGAACCAAAGCAGCGGCAATATGTGGAAACTGACTGCACCGTCTGGCGAAAAACGCCAAGTGCGCACAGCCGGTTGGCTGTCAGTCAACGATGGTCAGTCCCTACTGAACGCCGCCATTTCTGGTCTTGGCATCGCCTACCTTCCCAGCTTTCTTTATGCTGATGCGATGCGCCAAGGGCTAATCGTGGATGCAATTCCAGAGCTGCCTATCGAGACCCAAGGCATCTACGCCGTGTACCCACCGGGCCGTTTTACGCAACCCAAGGTGCGCGCGTTCATTGACTTTCTAGCCCACGCTTTTGCCGACAAAGGCGCTGCGGACTGGTAACTATTTCCAACCTCCCCTCGGAAAACAAACTCCAACTCCGGTGCAATTAGCATCGGAGTTTTTTTCATTTTTAGACTGGCATTGGTATTATACTAGGTTGCTATTTAAGCGGCAAAACAACTGCCTCGACACGACGGTTGGCCGAACGCCCTACGCTGTCCAAATTTGACCTAATCGGTGCCAAATATCCATTACCCTCTGCCGCAATACGACTTGCATCAAGGCCGTAAACCTCAAGCAACCGCTTACGGACAGAACCCGCACGTCGCTTTGAGAGTGCAATGTTGAAATCCAACGCACCAACGCTGTCCGTATGCCCGACTAAAACCAAACAAATATCGTCACGTGCTGTAAAGAACGCCGCGAGCTCTTTCAGTATAGGGAATGGGCCCACACCCAAATCCGAGGTCCCAGTCGTAAAATTCAAACCACTTAGGACAACAGATCCCTTACCAAGCAAACCATCATCCAATAATGTTTCGATTGTTGTTTCAACTTGCTGAGGGAGTGTCGGCACACTGGCTTTTGTTTTTACATTCACCAAACCGCCTTCAAGCTGCCCGGCTTGAATGAGTTGGATATAGGCGGCGGTGCCCGATGTGCTGATCAATAAGCTAATAACTTCGGACGGCGCGGAGGCATTGCCTTTCACAGCCGTCAAAAACCGATAGGCGCGGATATTTACATGCATATCAGGCGCAGGCAGCACTTCGATTCCAAAGCGAAAGTCAAAACCGCCGCATGTGGTCTGATCACATTCTAATACATTGGTGAATCCACCCGCCAATAACTGGTCACGCAATGGTGCCAATACTTGGAGGGTCGTGACACCTGAAGACGTAAGACGCCACGCGGACCTGCTCACCTTGCCCTCGATCGTTTGGGTTTGCATTGCCCCGTTTGAAAATGGACCAACAGGTACAGCGTAACTGTCCAACTTACTGTCACTTTGAAGCGTTTTTCTTGCATTTGCAGGAAGATTCAATTCGACTGCGAACCCGGGCTGCGCAAACGTTAGAAAACCGCAAAGTAAAGGGAGCGCAAAGCGGATCATCTGTACTGGCTATGATATTCGTCATTTGGACGCATATCGATGCCACTTGCCACCCGATTGGTCATGTTGAAGAAGCCCGTGACTGACGCGATGTCAAATATATCCGCATCGCTAAAACCAACATCCCGCAACGCCTGCCGATCCGCTTCGGTTGTCTTGGCGCTGGCAATGGTCAGGTTCTCTGCGAAAAGCAGCATAGCAGTTGCACGTGCATCCAAGTCTGCGGCCCGCCAGTTCATCACCAACATCTCGCCCAACATCGGATCACCAGACAACTGACGCACAGCTGCGCCGTGTGCGGTGAGGCAGTAAAAACACTTGTTAATTGCGCTAACCACCACAGCAATCATTTCGCGTTCCAGTTTGGATAGACCGCTATCAGCAAGCATCACATCGTTATACATCGCCGTAAACGCATTCAGCTTGGTCACATCAAAAGCATATGTTTGCAGGACATTCGGGATCATCCCAAGCTTGTCTTGGCAAATGTCAAAATACTTCTGTGTCGCTTCGGGCAATGGACTGGCCATTGGAAGGTCTAAAGCGTTAGGTTGTTGCGGCTTGGTCATTCGAAATCCTTTTGCATTTGTCTATAATGGTAGTGCCCCTTCACAGAGAAGCCGAGCGATTTATACAGTCCATTCGCCCCAATATTTGCGGTTGTGCACAAAACCGCCAATTCTTTTGCACCCTGCTGCGCGGCCCAAAAAGCGGCCTGCCGCATCATCCAAACACCAACACCTTGACGGCGCTGATGTTCAAGTATTTCGACCGCGTGTACCATGCAAACGCCATCACTTATTGCGGCGAATGCGGTGCCAGCAGGTTGCTCGTTCCATCGTGACAGAATACCCGTCTTTTGCGCAGCGCGCCCCATGACGTTTAGTCGCGCAGGGCCAATTCCACCTTTGGTCCAAATCTCTGCCATGATCGCCAGTGGTTCCCAAATGCAAAACGTGGTGACACGCGGAATTGCCACATCTGTCAGATCGCTCACTGGGATCGAATACATCACCACAGGGTCGACGATAGCATACCCACGGACCTCAAGCTGTTTGTCCAATGCGTCGTCACCATCGCGGATCATGAACAACGCCGTTTGGCCCATGTCCTCCATGGCCGCTTCGGCCTGCGCAATATCACTATCGCTCACTGTCGAATTAGCCGTAGCTGCAGACACACGTTTGCCGCCACCTTGCCCGTCTCTTATCGCCCAAGGACCTAACTCGTGCATTGCAGCAGGCGGCCATGTCGCATCACAGACATCATAAAGCTGTTGGGCAACTACACTCACGTTGGAAATACCGCGGTAAGCTTAACAATCGCGGCATCGACCACGCCCTCATCAGTTCCACGAAACACAATATTTGCACCGTACTTCCCGTCCTTTTGGTAGGGATAGCTGCCAATGCTAAGGTCAGCATACTCTTTAGCCAGATCACCCAAAGGCCCCGCAATATCACCTTCACCCCGCTCAATACGGTAGGTTTTGCTGATCAAGGGCGCACCACCAGTAAGTGTTGGCAAAACCGTGGCTACCATCGCCTGAAAGACCGCAGGTACCCCTGCCATTACATGCACATTACCAAGGGTAAAACCGGGGGCCACTGAAACGGGATTATCAATCAAGGTGGCACCATCAGGAATACGGGCCATACGCAATCGCGCCTCGTTCAAATCAGTGCCTTGGCGGTCATAATGCGCCTGAAGTAATGCGCGCGCATCAGCCCGCACGTCAATCGGCGCACCAAAGGCTTTCGCGATGCAGTCCGCCGTAATGTCATCATGTGTCGGGCCAATACCCCCCGAGGTAAAGACCGTTTCATACGCCGCGGAAAGTGCTTTAACCGCGTTCACAATCGCATCGGGATCGTCACTGACGACACGTACCTCTTGCAGATCAATCCCTACTTCCGTCAGCTGCCCTGACAGGTAATGCATATTCGCATCCCGCGTACGGCCCGAAAGGATTTCATCGCCGATGACCAGCATCGCTGCAGTTGGGTTGGGCATATCAGCCTCCTTGAGGGTCCGTTACTTGGAGTATAGTCTTGGGATCATGCGCTTTCAAACTGATCTTGTCCCAGCCCGCCTTATTCGTCGTTACAAACGGTTCCTTGCGGATTGCCGATTGGAAGACGGACGTGAGGTGATCGCCCATTGCGCCAATCCCGGTTCGATGATGGGATTAGCTGATGATGGCATGAAGATTTGGTTAGAGCCTAATGATGACCCGAAGAAAAAGCTGAGGTTTGGCTGGCGCTTAATTGAGCATGAGAATGGTCATTTCACGGGCGTTGACACGTCAGTTCCAAACCGCGCCTTGCGTGAAACGCTTGAGCAGCGGCTAATCCCTGAACTGGCCAGTTACCATACGGTCAAGCCTGAGGTGAAATATGGCGAGAATTCACGCATCGATTTCTTGCTGACCCAAGACGGCTTGGCCGATTGTTATGTTGAGGTGAAATCCGTCACTCTAAGCCGAACCCAAGGACAGGCTGAATTCCCTGACAGCGTCACCAAACGTGGTGCCAAGCATTTGCTGGAGCTTTCAAATATGGTCGCGCAAGGGCATCGTGCCGTCATGCTATATTTGGTCCAGCGCACCGATTGCACGTCGTTCACCTTGGCTAGGGACATTGATCCAACTTACTACAACGCATATTTGGCCGCACGCCAAGTCGGGGTCGAGACGTTGTGCATTTCGACGAAAATCACCCCTCAAGAGGTCGTAATCAATGCACCTTTGGAAATCTGCATATAGCCCCTCTGGTCACTGCGACTTGCACGGGCTAAATAACAAGATAACTGATGCCACTAAAAAGATGGAGCGTTCCCGTTGAACAGCACTAACCGCGGCCGACAAACCAAAGACGGCATTCGAATTTATGATCCGTCAGATTCTGCTGGCATGATGGCAGCGGGCGCATTGGCGTCCCAAATACTTGATGCAATGCCCGAGCATGTATTCCCCGGTCAAAGCACCGCTGCGATTGATAAAGTCATCACTGATATGGTTGATGCAGCAGGCGCAAAATCTGCAACAATTGGGTACAAAGGGTATCAGCATGCCTCGTGTATTTCCGTCAATCACGTTGTTTGCCACGGCATTCCCGGTGATAAAACACTAAAGGATGGTGACATCTTGAACATTGATGTCACTGTGATTGTTGACGGTTGGTTTGGCGACACATCGCGGATGTATGTTGCCGGCAAGCTATCGCGCAAAACAGAACGCCTGATCCAAGTCACCTACGACTCCCTTATGCGCGGAATTGAAGCCGTAAAACCCGGCAACACATTCGGGGATATTGGACACGCCATCCAGTCCTTTGTCGAAAGCCATCGCATGTCAGTGGTACGGGATTTCTGCGGCCACGGTTTGGGCCGTGTTTTCCATGCGCCCCCAAATGTTGTTCACTACGGCCGCCCCGGTACAGGTGCGGTCCTAGAGCCAGGAATGTTTTTTACGATCGAGCCGATGGTAAACCTTGGGCGACCAGAAACCAAAACCCTCGCGGATGACTGGACTGCTGTCACACGGGATAAATCCCTGTCGGCCCAGTTCGAGCATTCCATTGGCGTGACCGAAGATGGCTTTGAAATCTTCACACTGTCAGCTGCGGACAAGTTCCACCCGACCTACTAATTTTGGGTGCCCGATCATCCTGTGAACTCTAACAAAGTCACATGGGTGTCACCGTATTTTCGGTGATCCTCAAGGGCGAAACCTTCTGGGGGCTGCATCGGTGCGGCTTCCTCCCACACGATCATTGTACCTCTTGCAAGCCAACCGCCAGCAGCAGCGACCTTTAATGCCTTCTGTCCCATATCGCGCCCATATGGCGGATCAAGGAAGACAAGATCGAAGGGTTTCTCGCCCCAAGCAGGTAACTTTGTGGCATCTTGCCTGAACACCCGCGTTTGATCCTTGGCCCGTAGTTTCGTCTGGTTTTCGGAAATCAAACCCTGTGCCACGCGACCATTCTCAACTAAAACAGCGCAGTCCGCGCCCCGCGATAAAGCCTCGAACGCCAACGCGCCTGTTCCAGCGAAAAGGTCTAAAACCCGCGCACCCTCAATCACACCGTGATGGGTCAGCATCGAAAAAAGGCTTTCGCGGACACGGTCAGACGTAGGGCGTAACTGGGCACCAGAATCGCCCTTGCCCAAAGCCGCTAGTGCCGTTCCGCGCCATGTGCCCGCGATGACCCTCATGTTTTCAACAAGGCTTTCATATCCGTTTCAGGATTGGCAATAGCGTCAGGATCAGGCGACTTTCCTGCCTCGATCAAACGTTTTCCAACCATGTAGCCGCGGGGATCATTTGCCGCGTCTACCGCCAGCAAAGTTGAACCCGCATAATACCAAAACGAAACGGCATCATCTGTGCGACGTGTAATGACCCGATCATAACCTGTATTTAGACCTGCAATCTGCAGTTTCACATCATACTGATCTGACCAAAACCAAGGTTTTGAAATATAATCCTTAGCCGCACCCATGATATTTTGCGCGACAACTTCGGCCTGATCAATCGCGTTTGGAACGCTCTCTAATCTGATCCGTGTGTCGCGATATGGAAAGGACGCACAATCACCCGCTGCCCAAATATGTGGGTCAGAAGAACGGCCATGTGCATCCACTTTGATACCGTTTTCCAAGGTCAATTCAGCCGCTGTGGCAAGGCCCGTAGCAGGGGCAATCCCGACACCAACGATCACAAAGTCTACGTCTAATTCGCTACCGTCCGTCAACCGTGCACCGGTCACCGCGTCGCCACCTAGCAGTCGATCCAACCCAACACCTTCACGAATATCGACCCCGTGCTTGCTGTGTAACTCACGAAAGAAATCGCTGGTTTCAGGTGCCGCAACACGTTGCAAAATACGATCAGACATTTCCACCAATGTGACCTGCAAGCCAAGCTTTGCGGCAACAGACGCAGCTTCTAATCCGATGTAGCCGCCTCCAACGATCAACACCTTTGCACCTTGAACAAACCTTGGGGCCATCGCGTCGACATCAGCCAAATCGCGTACGGTAAAAACTCCGCCCAGCGCGCCCCCAATACTGGCTGGCAAGCGGTTCGGTGTTGAGCCCGTGGTTAGAACAAGATCATCATAATGCAACGTCTCAGCGCCCACGGAAATCGTTTGGTCGGTTGCGCTAATTCCGTCCACCCGCGTTTTCATGCGAAGTTGAATGTCATTCTCGGAATAAAACGTCTCGGGTCGCAAAAACAATCGTCCTAACGCCATGTCGCCCAACAGATAGGCCTTGGACAACGGCGGGCGCTGATATGGTGGTACAGGTTCTTCACCAATCAACGTGATCTGGCCGTCAAACCCTCCATTGCGCAATTTAGCGACGCAAGACGAACCCGCCTGCCCTGCCCCAACAACGATTACATGTCCCATTCCAACACTCCCTTGGCATTAACTTGGCGATTTCTCTGGCCACTCTAGTTCCAAAACCTATATCCAGAAATGAGACAGACGCAATTCCCTAGAAAGGTTCTACCAATGGCAATCAAGCAAGGTGATACACTTCCCGACACAACTTTGGTCGAAATGACCGCTGAAGGCCCAGCGCCCGTCAGCTTGGCCGCAAAAACGGCTGGCCGCAAAGTTGTCATTTTTGCAGTTCCGGGCGCATTCACACCAACATGCCATTCTGCACACGTGCCCAGTTTTATCCGCACAAAAGATCAGTTCGACGCCAAAGGTGTGGATGAAATCATCTGCATCTCAGTAAACGACCCGTTCGTGATGAAAGCATGGGGCGAAGTTACAGGTGCCACAGAGGCGGGCATCACAATGCTAGGCGACGCAGAAAGCGCGTTCACGACAGGTATCGGCATGGAATTCAGCGCACCACCAGCAGGCCTATTGGCCCGTTCAAAACGCTACGCGATGGTTGTTGAAAACAGCATTGTGACACTATTGCAAGAAGAAGAAGCCCCTGGCGTCTGCGACGTTTCTGGCGGCGAAGGTTTACTTGCATCTATGTAAGATGTTGCCACGAGGCTACAATTCGAGATGTCCTAAAGGCCCCTGTTTCGGGGGCCTTTTCAATTGTATCACCTGCGTTTCACACCGCTAAGCTGTCCATTTTTCGGGCCAGCTTTAGATCCAACGCGCTTAACCCATTCACGTCATGGGTGATCAAAACTACATTGACCGTTGCATAGATATTGTCCCATTCTGGATGGTGGTCCCATTTTTCAGCCCATATCGCGACGCGGGTCATCCAGCCAAATGCATCAATGAAGTTCTTGAATTTGAATTTCTTAACCAATGCATCTTTTTCGCCGTGCAATATCCAACCACTTTCCAACAAGGGCTGTAGCAACATGTCACGTGTGTCTTCGCCTAGTTTTTCCATTATTCCTGTTCCTCAACTTGGGCCCGCTTGAACGGACCATATTCGGTTAAAACTTCTATTTCTTCTTCAACAGCATCACGTTCGGCTTTTAAATAGGACCCGATTGCATCCGCAAACCCCGGATCACCAACCCAATGCAAACTGTGTGTTTGCGTTGGCAGATATCCACGGGCCAGTTTGTGCTGACCCTGTGCACCCGCCTCAACCCGTGCCAACCCGTCCCCAATCGCAATATCGATCGCTTGATAATAGCACAGTTCGAAATGCAGGCAGGCATGGTGTTCGACGCAGCCCCAGTACCGACCATAAAGCGTTTCGCGCCCAACAAAGTTCAAAGCACCCGCGATCCATTCGCCATCGCGACGGGCCAGCACCAAAGCCATGTCATCACACAACGTTTCTTGTGCGATCCGGAAAAACTGACGGGTCAGATAAGGCGTGCCCCATTTTCGCGTGCCAGTATCTTGATAAAATTCCCAAAACGCATCCCAATGTTCTGGCTCAATCTGATCCCCGCGCAGGGTCACGATGTCGCCGCCAAAACCTTGTGCTTGTGTGCGTTCCTTGCGGATATTTTTACGTTTTCGCGAACTTAGGTCACCCAAAAACCCATCAAAATCGGCGTAATCATTGTTAAGCCAATGAAACTGTTGCGTGGCCCGTGACATCAAGCCCATTTTTTCACCCAACGCAGCTTCTTCATCGGTACAGAATGTAGCGTGCACACTCGATAAGTTATTTTCAGCCGCAAGCTGAATAGCACCCTGAACCAACGCAGAAAATCCCGTTTCCGCAAAGTCAGGATGGACCAGAAAACGACGCCCCGTCGCAGGAGTGTGGGGTACGGCGATCTGTAATTTCGGGTAATATCGTCCACCCGCTTGCTCGTACGCATGTGCCCAGTTTTGATCAAAGATATATTCACCCTGTGAATGGGACTTCACATAAAGCGGGGCAACGCCAATAACACGCCCTTGGATTTTTGCCGCCAAATACTGCGGTTGCCATCCCGTCCCTGTTCCAACAGACCCGCTGTCTTCCAGCGCACTTAAAAAGCGATACGTCGTGAAAGGATCATTAGGACGGCCACCATCAGCGACCTCCGGACACGCGCAAGCATCCCAATCAACCTGCCCAATTTGGGCAATCGCAGGGACGACGTTGATTTCCACTTCATGTTGGCTCATCGTGTTCCTTTGCCGCGATTACTTAACTTCATTTGTACCACCTGCCAGATTTTTCAAGCCACAGGTTTAGCCAAGTATTGTTCAAAGGTAATGTTTTGGGCGACCTTACGTGCCTTGATCTCTTGGTCTGCTGATTTGACGGTCCAACACAGAATATCAGCGCCATAGTCTTTCAAATCCGCGACACGTGGTCGATCTAAATCACTCACTTCATGGCTTATGAAACTGGCACCGACACGATCAAAATCAGGAATGTCGCGCAGATGATCGCATATCCCATCGCTTAATGGCCAATCACCGTATCGATAAGCGCTGGTCACAATGCCACGCGGCACCTCAGGCAACAGATCAGCCAACAAGGCAACGCTATTTGGGTTGAAGGACATTACTGCAAGGGAGCCAGTGTAGTTTCGCAATAATTTGGCAGCTTCCTGTTCAAGGGGTCCCACATTCGTACCCATCATTCCGTCTTGGTCTTTCAGCTCAATAAGCAAAGGGACCTGACCCGCAACCAAATCCAAAATCGCGGCAAGATCAGGAATGCCCTCGTTACTTCCACGCAAGGGTATATCCGACAACAGTTTCGCGGTTAGTTGACGTACTGGCCCCATTTCATCCGTGAGCCGGTCCAGCGCAAAATCGTGGAAAACGATAGCCTTATGATCTGCGCTAAGTTGTAAATCGATCTCGATACCATAACCCTGTGAAATAGCCGCTTGGATAGCTGCACGGCTATTTTCTGGACGCCCATCAGCCACATCGTGTAACCCACGATGTGCCAATGGTTTGCTCAAAAAGTCTGGTTCCAAGCGTGGCGTCATTTAATTTGGAACGTGCCTTCAATCTCCACTGCAACGCCCAACGGCAACGACGCCGCTGACACCGCGGCGCGGGCATGGCGGCCCGCGTCACCAAAAATTTCGACCATGAAATCAGACGCCCCATTGATCACTTTTGGCTGATCCGTAAAGTCAGCAGTAGAATTCACAAAGCCACCAAGCTTCACAACCTGAACCACGCGATCCAAGTCACCGCCACAGGCTGCTTTTAGCTGCGCAATCAAATGTAGCGCACAAGTCTTTGCTGCTGCAGCACCTGCCTCAACATCCATGTTTGCGCCTAGCTTACCCAGAATCAAACCATCCGGACCGTTCGAGATTTGGCCCGAAATAAAGACCATGTCGCCAGCCTGCACATAAGGGACATAGTTGCCAGCGGGCGCGCTTGCCTCGGGCAATGTAATTCCAAGAGAGTTAATGCGGTCTTCAATGCTCATTTCAGCGTTCCTTGTCAGCCAATAGATTTCACAAGGAGGCTACGCTTGTCTTAGCGAAACGAAAAGAGAGATTACGACTCACGGAACGCCCGATTGAAGTAATCTGCCATTGGCTTGATCAAATATTCGATAGGTGAATGGTCTTCCGTTCGAATGAACGCCTCAACTGGCATTCCTGGGATCAATGTGTCGCCGTCATTCAACTTAGAAACTTCGCCAAGGTTCAAGGATATCTCTGCGCGGTAGTATGTTATGCCACTCGCCTCGTCCTCAAATGCATCAGCCGAGATCAATATGACCTGCCCCACCAATTCAGGGGTGGTTCTTTGATCCAATGCTGAAAACCGCAAATTCACTTCCTGACCCACAACAATTTTGTCGATATGAATTGGGTCAACGCGGGCAACTATCAATAAGGGGCGATCTTGTGGAATAAGATACAAGACGGGGTCGGCAGGTCGAATAACGGACCGCATAGTCTGGACTCGCATCCCATATACAATTCCCGAAACGGGTGCGCGAATGTCTAATTGCTCGATATCAAGTTGCAATGCACCGCGTTGTTCTACCAACTCAAGCTCTCGATAACGCAGATCCCGCAATTGCGTAATCGCTTCTTCCCGGCGTTGAGTGGCAAGTTTCAAGACTTCTAAGGCGATCTCAGTGATACGTCCTTCAGCCTGTGCCTTACTGGCAGCCAACTCACCCAACTGCCCATAAAGACTTGCCGCTTCTCGCTGTAAGGCCAGCACAGTACCAGCCTGCGCCAACCCCCGTTCTAAAAGAGTCTCTTGCGCCTTTAGTTCCTTTTGAATCAGTTCCAATTGTGTCGCAAGCGAGGTCTCTTGTGCATCAATTCCCGTGATTTGATTGCCAATTTGGGACTCTCGTTTACCCAACTGTTCCGTTTCACGCCCAACGGAGTCGCGTCGCGCAAAAAACAGGTTCGCTTGCCCTTGGATCAACTCATTGATGTCTGGGTTGGCGTCCCCACCAGCCAATAATGCAGAATCGAATGTAACCACTTCTGCATTATCGCGTTCTGAGGTCAGACGACCGCGCCGTGCCATCAACTCAAACAGTTGTCCTTCGGTGATTGCCAGCTGGCTTTGCAATTGTTGATCATCAAGCCGTAACAAGACATCACCAGCTTGAACAGCATCCCCCTCGACAACTAAAATCTGCGCAACTGTTCCACCCGTTTGATGTTGAACAACCTGACGATTTTGGTCGACCTCAATACGGCCGGGCGAGATGATTGCACCCGCAATTTGGGTCATGGTCCCCCATGCGACAAACCCACCAAACAGTCCAATCAATGCGAATAGGCCAATGAATACTGGGGCTTTTGCCGACCAAATTTTGCTATTGTTCGCTTCACTCATGTTACGCCTCCAGAGTTTTTAGGCGCATTGGTAAGTGTCGCATGGTTCTTGACCGTACCGCGCAACACCTCATCACGTGGACCAAAGGCAGTGACTGCCCCCTTATCCAACACCATAAGCACGTCACATTCCTGAATTGCGGCGGGTCGATGTGCCATAATAAGAACAGCACCGTTACGGGCTTTGATGCCCCTAATCGCTACATTCAACGCCTCGCTGCCAGTATTATCCAAGTTCGAGTTTGGTTCATCCAAAACAACAATCACAGGTTCGCCGTACATCGCGCGCGCCAACCCGATACGCTGCATCTGTCCACCTGATAGTCGACTTTGGGCTGCGCTAACACGCGTGTCATAACCGTTAGGAAGTTCCAAAATCATCTCATGTGCTGCGGCAGCTTTAGCCGCTTGCACAACCAACTCAGCGTCAGGAGCATCCGCAAGTTTGGCAATGTTTTCAGCGATAGTGCCATCAAACAACTGAATGCGCTGTGGCAGGTAGCCGATGTGCTGACCAAGGATCGAAGGCTCGTAATGCTCCAACGCAGCCGCATCCAACCGCAGTGATCCACCAGCCGGGCGCCACACACCCGTGACCGCCCGCGCAAGCGTCGACTTACCAGCACCTGATGCGCCAATTACGCCCAGCGCTTGCCCGGGGAGTAACTCAAACGCCAAACCGCGCAGCGCAGCAGTCTTTTCCCCCGGAGGGACAACCGTAAGAGATTTGGCAATTAGACGCGCTTTAGGTTTTGGCAGCGGTGTACGTGGTTGTTCAGCCGGGACCGTTCCCAAAAGCTCTGTCAGATTCTCCCAGCCTTTGCCGGCACGCTGAACCAGCGCCCATTGATTCAACATCATCTCAACAGGTGCCAAAGCACGGCCAAGCAGAATAGAACCAGCAATCATCGCACCAGGCGTCATTTCATTCTGCAAAACCAGATAGGCACCCAAACCCAACATCGCAGATTGCAAAAACAGGCGGAGCGTTTTTGTGAGCGAAGAAAACCCGCCACTGACATCCGTCGCTTTGATTTGTGAGCGCAATGTTCCGGCTTTTCTCCCATCTTGTGAAAGCGGCGTCACGCATGCCCATGGCTTGGACCATCTCCGCTTCTTCACTGATCTGATTAGACATCGTAGTCGCTTGTTGACCTGCTATACCTGCCGCTTGTTGCGGACGTCGGGACAAAAACTGATTAAGCAGAGTGATCAGAATTAGCAGCACTGCGCCACCAATCGCCATCCATCCAAGCATCGGATGGAAAAGGAAAATTCCAGCAATAAAGATCGGCGTCCAAGGCAGGTCGAAAAACGCCAATAAAACTGGTGACGTTATAAATCTCTGGATCGATTCCAAATCATTTAGACCAGATTGGGTTTGCAGATCAGGGGCCACAGCAGATTTGCGAATGACGGCATCAAAAACGCGACGGTCCAAGGCGCTTTGAAATCTTGCGCCGACACGGGCCATAATACGGCCACGTGTGAAATCCAAAATCCCCATGATTCCGTACAAAAACAGTACCAATAAGGACAGCGCGATCAGGGTCTCGTAAGATTTACTGCCCAAAACACGGTCGTAGACCTGCAACATGTACATAGGGCCTGTCAGCATCAAAAGGTTCGCAAACATACTAAACAAGGCAACTACCCAGTAAAGCCCGCTACTTTGACCACGTGCGGCACGCAACTCTGCACCGCCATGTTCTAAAATTCTACTTTGCATCGGCACCTTTCCGCTTTCGTGACGTTCACGCTTCTATACCAGTCAAAAGAAAAGATATAAAAGCCCATGTCGCGTAAGTGTCACATAACCGTATTTCTACCTGCTTAACTATGGGCATTAGACTTGAATGTATTAGTTAAGCCTCAAATCGTTTTTTTGGAGTTATTTTGGTACCGTCTATTTCGACTATCCAACGCATTGCAATCAAAACCTCTGCTATTTGCAGCGTATTCTTGCTTGCGGCTTGTGCGTCCACCACCCCTTCGACAGAAGCGGGTGGAATCTTTGATCCATATGAAAAGCAAAACCGAAAGGTTCATGCCTTTAATCGCAGTTTAGACAAAGCACTTGTGCGGCCTGCAGCGCGTGGTTATTCAACGCTTTTGCCTGATGAAATAGAAGACAGCATTGGCAATTTCGCAGAGAACCTTGGACAGCCAAGCGTGATCGTAAATTCCTTGCTCCAGGGAAACCTAAAAGGTGCCGGCCTTTCAACCACCCGTTTCTTAACCAACACGGTCTTAGGCTTTGGCGGTTTCGTTGACGCTGCAGCGGAATTTCAAGTTCCAGAACATAGCACCGACTTTGGTGAAACGCTTTACACATGGGGCGCTGGCGAAGGCGCTTATGTTGAATTGCCTGCCCTTGGGCCATCTACAGTCCGTAACACAACGGGAAAGATCATTGATCTGTTCACCAACCCACTTAGCTACGCTGTGAACAGCCCCGAAAAATACTATGGCACGGCCGCAAGTGTGGCATCGCGATTGTCTGATCGTGGTCGGTATGGGGACACAATCGACTCCATCCTTTATGAAAGCGCGGACAGCTATGCGCAGGCGCGCCTGATCTATTTGCAAAATAGACGGTTTGATTTGGATCAAGAGGATGCAAGCGCAGAGATCGATCCATTCGCACTAGATACAGAAGGTTTTTGATTATGAAACGCCGTTCCTTTATGTCGATCATATCGGCTAGCTTTGCTTTTCTGCCACTGGTTCCGAACCAAGCTTTGGCACTTGATGAGAACAGTGTAAAAACTCTGATTGATGCGCTCGTCAATGACATCAATAAAGTGATCGCATCGGGCAAATCCGAAAGCGCAATGTTGCGCGAGTTTGAGCGCATTTTTGCACGCTATTCCGACACGTCCTACATCTCAGCCTATGCTATGGGCGTTGATGCGCGCAGGGCCACCAGCGCCCAAAAGCGTAGCTTCTCCACGGCGTTCCAAGGCTATATAGCGCGTAAATACGGAAGCCGTTTCCGCGAGTTCATCGGCGGGCAACTTGAAGTAAAGAAGGTTAAGAAAGTCAAAAAGTGGTATGAAGTGAGCACAACTGCAAAGTTGCGTGGACAATCACCTTTTGAAGTCACCTTTCAAGTTTCTGATCGTGCTGGCAAAGACTTGTTCTTTAACATGTTCATCGAAGGCGTGAATTTGCTTTTAACCGAACGGACTGAAATTGGCGCTTTGCTAGATCGCAATGGCGGAAATTTCGACAAAATGATCGCCGACCTCAAAAAAGCAGGTTAATAAGTGTAAGGCGGTTTTGGTCTGCCTTACCTATTCTCTGAATTGACTTCACCAGCGTGACCGCTGCCCCTTCCACCCAAAAGATCAAAAAGTAAGTTCTCGATAACACTGCGCTGTGATCGCTCAGCGGTTGGTGCGACGTCAGGCTCTCTAGTAACCTGCTGTAGCGCACCAGGTGCCTGCATTGGCAATGGCTTTACAGGCACGCCTGCATGGACCCGCTGCATCGTCTCTCGCCAGATATCAGCAGGTAACCCGCCGCCAGTTACCCCTTTGAGTTTAGTATTGTCGTCGTAGCCCATCCAAACTCCAGCAACATAGTCACCTGTAAATCCAATAAACCATGCGTCCCTTGCACCTTGGGTTGTTCCAGTTTTACCCGCGATTTCACGACCTTCAAATTGGGCCCGTTTGCCTGATCCTTGGCTTACCACCTTTTCCATCATCCAAATCAGTTGACGGGCTGAACTTTCTTGAATTACCCGTTCTTCGATGCCGCCGCCTGTCCCCATCAGCGGCTCATCCTCACCTAGCAAACTAAGTTCGACCAATCCAAATGGGGTCACAGAAGACCCCCCATTCAAGATCCCCGCATATGCACCTGTCATTTCGAGGAGTGTGCTTTCAGACGCACCCAAGGCCAAAGCTGGGCCTGCAGCCAGATCGCTTTGAATTCCAAAGTCGGAGGCAACACGTCGGACCAAATCACGGCCTACACTTTCAGAGATTTTCACAGCAGGGATGTTCAATGAATCTTGTAGGGCCTTGGTCATTGTTACGGGACCCAAGAACCGTTTGGTGTAGTTCTTAGGGCACCATTCGCCTGATCCTGGGATGTCCAGGCAGTACGGTTCGTCATTGATTATATCGAGCGGTGAGTATCCAAGATCCAGCGCTGTCGCATAAATAAAGGGTTTAAACGCTGATCCTGTTTGGCGCATAGCTTGCGTTGCCCGATTGAAGGCCCCCGTCACTTTGGTCGCACGGCCACCAACCATCGCGCGTACCGCGCCATCTGCACTCATCACAACGATAGCGGCTTCTGCCTTTGATCCTGCCGATACCTTGTTATCAAAGACCCATTGCAAACCTTCTTCTGCTGCCTTTTGCAAACGTTGATCCAACGTTGTTCGGATGATCACGTCTTCGGTTGTTTTACGGGTGAAAAACTCGGGCCCCGACGACATAACCCAATCGGCAAAATATCCACCTGCTTGTTGTTTTGCAGCCTTAGATAGAACCGCTGGGTTTGCTTGCGCAATGGCCTCCTCTTCCGACGATACATAGCCCTGTTCGCGCATCAAACGCACAACTGTTGCAGCGCGGTTCTGGGAGCGTTTTAGGTTTTTCGTTGGCGACAACGTCGATGGCGCGGTCAATAACCCAGCAAGCATTGCGCCCTCAGAAATACTGACTTCAGCAGCGCTTTTACCAAAATAGCGTTGTGAAGCTGCTTCAGCCCCATACGCACCGCCACCCATATAGGCGCGGTTTAGGTAAATCGATAGAATGTCATCCTTGGAATACTTCGCCTCCATCGCAAGAGCGAATATCGCCTCTTGGGCTTTACGACTTAGCGAACCACGACGACAATCGCGCACATAGTCGGCTTCCGTTTTCCATTCCGACGGATCGTATTCTTTACCTAAACACAACAACTTAGCAACCTGCTGGGTGATCGTCGATCCACCGTGGCCTTGTAGTGGGCCGCGGCCCTCGCCCAAGTTGATTCGCACAGCGCTTGCGATGCCGCGTGGACTAAGACCAACGTGACGATAGAAGCGTTTATCTTCTGTCGCGACAACGGCGTTTCTAAGGTGGGGTGAAACGGTATCGGCACGCACAGCACCGCCAAATTGGTCGCCACGCCATGCAAACACGGCACCATCGCGGTCCAGCATTGTAACCGATCCACGTGCGCGTCCATCTAACAATTCGGTCAAGTTTGGTAAGGTTGTGAACACGTATCCAACGGCCAGTACCAAGACCAACAAAACCACAGCAGATGATCGCCAAACGACATTCCAGATTAGGCGAAATACCCAGCGGAACAGGTTTAGGAAAAACCCAATTATTCCTCCACGGGCAGGCCGCTGTGGCTTCCGTCGTTTTCTAACTGCCTTCTTACGCGGCGCAGGTTTTGCAGCCAGTTTAGAATAGCGTTTGTCAGCGACCAAGGGGCGCCGACCTTTAGGATTTTTACTCATAACAGCCCTGCCCGGCCTTGTTTGTTTTGCTCATCATAACGGTGGTGGCGCGAAAGAACAGGCTGATCAGTCAGCAGCTACAGATTAGAGTTTGCGAAGCTCAAGCAGAGCAAGCTGGTAGAAGCAGGAGATGCGCTGATCGAGGCCGGCGCGCACTGCGTTAAACGTGCGGCGGCGAGAGTGTTTTTGAGCGTGAATTTTACGCGTTTTGTACAGATATAGGGGTGAATTGTACAATTCTGAGGAGCAAGAACACGGTGCTTTCGGCCCGAACTGGCATTTTGTACAAATGAGGGTGTGGAATTGGGTTCTGTCGCAAATTTTGGCGGACGGCGGATTTATGGATTTGGCTAGCCACAGTTATCCAGCGAGA
>TARA_B110000908_G_scaffold80896_1_pt1 | contig 18816 bp, 13 predicted proteins | sample TARA_B110000908 | Tara Oceans TARA_B110000908 (sample SAMEA4398067) | marine metagenome | biome: Polar Biome; feature: [DCM] deep chlorophyll maximum layer (ENVO:01000326); material: water (ENVO:00002006), including particulate matter (ENVO:01000060) such as... | depth 36 m
AGCATAGCCGAGTGGGCGAGGCAGTCCTGTCCACAGCAGAGGATGTACAAAGTAACCTGTTCTATTTGAACCCTGGTTTTATGGTTTCAGTAACGAAAATTAAACCTCCGGTCCGGCGCCACATCTCCTTGGAGAAATAAGGACTCAACTGACTTGAGGTTGACGTTATCGGCCCATTTAAAATCGAATCCTTGCTGCGGCTTACGGGGGAAGAAACTGTCGGGAATGCTAAGCTCTAACTGTTTTCCATGGTAGGCCATCGAAATTTGTGCCGAGATTTTCCATTGGCCGTTTATCCATTTGGCGCAGTTGGTTTCGGTATTGGTGTTGGACGCGGCTTTCCAGTTGATAGCCAGATCGTAACCTTGCCAGCCGGTTGATTTGTTCTGATCGCTGTCGATCAATAGGGTCATCCAATGAGGGTCGGTGTGCGGAGTCAGATCAGCGGCCGCGCTGATCATGAAGTGGACATGATCGTTTGACTCAACGACGCGGGCGGACAAAATGTCATTCCTGCCGAAGGTGTTGGTGTAGATGGTGGCGGGATCGGTTCCGCGAAAGGAGCGGTGCATGGTGTCGCCTGGCGGGTCTTGGTAGGTGGGTGGTATTTTGCTCCAGTCGTCAAACTTGCCATCGATCTTGATCTCGCATGACTTCGGACGTGCCGCCGGGGCTGAGATCCCTTTGAAACGTCGAATGTTTCCGGCCATCTGGTAGTAGTAATTATCCGTGTAACCACCGCGCATCGGAGCAACATCGCGACTGAACTCAGGCGTAAAAACATCGACGAACCAGGTGCCGTCCTTCATCGGGGGACGCCCAGCGTAGATCTTAGTCTGGCCCTTTTTAATGAAACGCATGGCGATCCATTCGTTCCACTGTGTGATCATGATGACTTTCGGATCGACCTCGTGAGCGCGTTGCCATTGCTCTTCGAAGAAGAGTCCCCGATGCGAGTCTTTCGTTGTGTAATCCTGCAGCACAGGTGGATGCTTACCGGTTTTATATGAATAGCTTTTCCCTTTGGAGTTCGAGGCGTGTGATCCTGCGCTCACAGAGATTTGGTCGGGAGAATCAGGTGATTGACTCCATCCAAAATCCTGAGGCCAGGTGTCGAGCCACTGCCATTCATTGGCTGTGGTTTTCGCTTTGGTCCATGCCCAACTTCGTTTGATGGTAAAGAATTGGGCGACATCTTTTCGCAGGACCGGATCATCGACTTTGCCCAAAATCAGAGGTCGACCCTCCCATTGAAACCACAATCCATTGAACTTGGCCTTGTTGTAATAACGATCGTGGAGGACATTCATGCACTGGCCACTTGCTGCGTTGGTTAAGAAACAAACCTGCGGCGCGTGAATTCCTTCAATACGCATTTTCTGGATCACCTTTAGCAGCTGATCCACCGATTTTTCGTAGAGCAAATTGTTGGTGACATCCAGATAGATGAAGTCGACACCGGCATTGGCCAGCATCTGCATATCGCGGCGAATCACCCAGGGATCGGAAGAGTGGAAATAGCCAACCTCAGGCTCGCTGCCGAAGTGAGTCGCGTGCTTAGGTCCCCACTTTCGTTCCGATTCGGGCTGCTGCAGAATCTTCGAGATGTCGTAAACTTTTTGCGTGTGGTTGCCATTCCAGACGAAGTAGAACACGCCGACCTGCTTCCCTGGTCGCCGTTCGCCGACCTCAGCGTGGGTCGGGAGCTTCCGGCCTAACGCATCCGTGGCCATCCAGTTATCCGTGATGTTTTTTGCCTCTCCCGCCAGAGAAGATGCGGTGAGGATCAGTGGGAAGATACTGTGAAGAATTGTTTTCAAGAGTGATCAGTCGCAATCTATTTACCTGTCAAAAAGAGCATGAGGTCACGCAGTTCATCAGGATTCAAGGAGTTGATGAGCGATGGTGGCATCGGTGAAACCGGAGAGGCCGTGCGTTTGACGATCTTTGATTTCTCGATGGGTGTTTGCATCGAGAGGTTGAAGGCGCTGCTGGCGACGAAGACGTGGGTGGCATCTTCCTTGAGGATTCGGCCGTAGACTTGGCTCTTGTCCTTGAGGTGGAGAACGGAGAAGTTGTATTGGTCTGAAATGACTTCAGAGGGGTTGATGATGGCGGTGAGGATGTCTTTTTTGCCGAATCGGCCGCCTAGGTTACTCAGCTCAGGACCGGAGTTTCCACCTACTCCGGTGTGGGTGTGACACTGTGCACAGAGGGTCGCCTGGAACATCTTTTGTCCATTGCCGGCATTTGCTTTGGTGAGATCAGCAACGGCAGCGAGGGCGGTCTCCATGGTCCACATTCTACCTGGGCCTTTAGCGGTCGGCATTGGGGTGGCGGGTGGTGTGTATTTGGGAGTTTTCTCGGCGATGGCTTTTAAGTTGGCTGGCAGTTTGGCGATCGCTTCCTTACGGATGTTGCCAATAAAGCCTTTGTAGCTTTTACCACCGCTTTTTGACTCGGCCTTATTGAGCCATGTGTAGTAGGCGGTAACCGTGGTGGGTGTCCAGCCGACCTTGGCATTTTTGAGCATCAGCGCGTAATGCATCGCTTGGGCGTCAGGTTGATTTTTGAGCATCTCGTTAAAGTCCTTGGAATAGCGGTCATTACCCTTGAGTAAGTCAGAGGATAAATCCTCTTTGACGGCAACGGAACTCCGCATGAGAAGGGTGCTTTTGGCGACGACTTGAGCGGAGTCGAGGTAGACGAGAACCCGGCAGAGCTCACGATTTAAATAGGCGTCGGCGGAGGGATAGGATGAATCCAATCGATCTGCAAAGCTGGCTTTGGTTGCTGCATCGGGAGTGCCGAGGCGGATGAATACGAGTGATGAGGCACGTAGGTATTCAAGTTGCTGGGGGAGGGTGAGTTTGGTGAAATCAAGTGATAGCAACTTTGATGTAGCGAGTTGGCGATCTCCCTTGCCGCGCGCTATGGCGAGACTGGCGGTGATGATTGTTTGAGGATCGGTGCTGTTTTTGAATTGTTTCGACCAGCTTGTGGCAGGAAGTGTTTCGAGTGAAACACGTGCTGCGTAGCGGAGTGTGCGATCCGTGCTAGCGAGGGCGGGCCAGAGGGTTTTGACCTCACGTGACTGCTGAATCTGGAGAAGTTGATTCTGTGTCTTGCTAGGTGTGCTGCTGATTGTGCCTTGGGTGCTTTCCTTACCAACGTAATCGACACGGTAGAGAGCTGACTGGAGGCGTCTGCCACCGGTGAGGAAATACATGGCGCCGTCCGGTCCGATTACGGCATCAGTGAGAGGGAGGGGTTTTCCGGAGATAAACGATTCACGATCTGCTGTGTAGGTGCTTCCGTCTGGTTTGAGGTGGAGGGCATACATGCGGCCGAAGGTCCAATCGAGGACATAGAGGGCCTTACGATATTTGAGTGGGAACTTGGCGTTGGTGCCGAAGAGGACGCCTGTAGGGCAGCCGGGGCCGATGTCGTTGACTGAACCGAGGCTATCGGCATAGTAGGCGGGCCATTTGGAGGTGCCAGTGCGCCAGCCGAAATCGGCACCATCAATGAGGTGGAGAACGCGTGTAGGTTTATACCAAGGTGAGCCGATGTCATACTCCATGTCGGAGTCGTATCCGAAAATGTCACCGGTTGGGCTGAGCGCGATGTCGTATGTGTTGCGCATTCCGCTGGAGATGATTTCTTGTTTTTTGCCATCAGGGGAAATGCGAAGGAGGGTGCCACCTGGAGCTTTGACGTGGCTGGCGTGACCGCGTGCGTCAGGCAGGTGCGGGTGCAGGGTATCTTCCGCCCAGTTTTTCTTGGATGTCGATGTGGCCGTGGCTGGCGCAGGTGTATGATTGCCCAGAACGACATAGAGTCCTTTGCCGTCAGCGGTTTTGACAATCCCATGGGGGCCATGTTCGCCACCGAGTGGAAGGGGGATAATGTGTTCGGTTTTATCGAAACTGCCATCCTTATTGGTATCGGTGAGTCGATAAAGACCACTGACTTTATGGGTGTGGGAGTTGAGGTAGAGGCTACCGAAGGCCCAGCATAAACCTTGAGCTTTACCAGGGCTGGCGAGGGCTTCCTTGTTGGCAATTTTGCCGTTTTTGAGAGTGATACGATAGAGGCTACCGTATTGATCACAGACGTAAAGTTTACCGTGATCGTCGAAGCACATGGATGTCCATGACCCTTCGGTTTTTTTGTTTACGGAGTGGAGTTGTGTGACACGGAAACCGGGGAGGCTTTTGATAGTCTGGGAATCGGATGCCTTAGCCGCATTTTTGGCTGGGGAAGAGCCTGCCTTGGTTGTGGGGCTGTCGGGGAGCTCAAGCATCCTGACGTTTTTATACTGAACTTTCATCGCTGGCCCTTGGTGCATTTGAAATGCTAACAGGCCTGTGCTGGCTCTTTTTTTAGGGTCGTTGTCCTCGGTTGTAGAGACCGTATGGCCGTTGATCTGATGGGTGAGGGTGTGGCCGTCGGCTACGATGCGGTAGGTGTTCCATTCGCCACGTTTGATCGATGCTTGAGCTTTTTGTGCGCTAGTAGCATCGGCCAGTGGGGTGACTTTCTTTTTTCCATCGGCGGCGATGACAACGTGCTGACCTTGTTTGGCGACGATGCCGCGGCCATTTTGTTCGTAGAAGATACCGCTGTAGTTATCGCCTGTTTCCAGGTCGGCCTGATAGCCTTTGATTTGGAAGAGGTCTTTATTGTGCCATTGGCTGCGGTACTGGATACCGCTGTTGCCTTTTTCGGCGATGAGTCGGAAATCGACGATGAGTTCAAAGTTAGCAAAGTCGTCCCTCATATAAGTGAGGTAGGTAGTTTGCTTACATGGATTGGCTACGGTGGACTCGCCGGTGATAGCGCCGTCCTGCACACTCCAGAATGTTTTGTCACCACGCCAGCCACGGAGTGTTTTACCATCGAACAGTGAGATGGTGTCGGCGGATACGCTGCTAGCTCCGCATAATGCGATCAGCGAGGCGGTTAGAGAGAGGAGTTTCACGATGAGTTATTAGGATTGTGAGGAGTTTTGTGTGATGAACTGCGCCATCGTTAGAAGAATAATCGAGACAGAAATGGCTCCCGCGTCAGGGAGTCCGAGCGTTTTTTCGCCCAGGGTTTTAGCTCGACCCATGGTGGCGATCATGTCGCATGATGCGATTTTCCCATCGTCCGCTGCTTTGGCGATGGCTGCGATGGCATCGGTGAGAGGGGCCTCGATATTCGCTTTGGCCGCATCTACGGCTGGGGCAAGGGCATCGATCATCGTTTTATCGCCAGGCTTGGCACCACCGCGATTCATCACATCCTTGAGGGCTTGATCGAGTGAATGGGCGAGCTCGTGGGGGCCGAGGAATTTGGCGCCACCCATCGTTTGGCCACCGGCTAAAAAGAGAGAACCAAAGACTACGCCCGAGGCTCCACCCATGGTATTGAGTAGTGCGCTGCCTGCTGTTTGGTAGAGATCTTGCAGGGTATCGAAGTCGGTGTCTTTAAGTTGTTTCGTGAGGGCGGTGAACCCTCTTTCCATGCCGATTCCATGATCGCCGTCGCCGAGCGCGCGGTCGGCATCGGTGAGGATAGGTTCGGCAGCAATGATGGCATCAGCCACTTGCAGGAGCATGGATTTAGATTGTTCGATGCTAAGTCCGTGATCGGATTTTGAAAATGATACAGCTGGACGAGTATTTTGTGTTTGCTGAGCCTTGGGTGTTGGCGTGGATGAACCTTTCTTGGACGTCTTAGCTACTTGCGGCGTCCTTGGGCTGCTGGACATCAGTGGGCCTTCCATCTTGGAATAGCAGAATGACTCGCAGGGCATTGACCAGAGTTGTTTGAGCTCATCATCGACGCGTGTAATCGAGAACGAGATACCCGCCATTTCCTGACAGGTGACGAGTGGGCCGATGACGACGTCGAAAACTTCGATACCGAGAGCATCGAGGTATTCGCGTGCTTTTCTCATGCAGATGAGACATTCCATCATGGTGGTGGAACCAAGTGAGTTAATGAAAAAGATAATTTCATCTCCGGCTTTAAGAGCTTCCACATCGGTGTCCTTCTCGTAGTCCTCGACGATCAGATCCAGCATCATCGGGGTGAGTTCATCAGCGGACATGAAGTCCAATTCTCCGACACCTTGTTCTCCGTGAATACCCATGCCTAAACCCATTTTTCCAGGTTCGAGTGTGAAGGTGGGTTTGCCAGTGGTTGGGATTGACCCCGGAGCCATGGCGGTGCCGATGGAGCGGGTTTGAAGGCAGGCCTTTCGGGTGACTTCGGCGAGTTCTTGGAGGGATTCTGCGGTTTGTGAGGCTGCTGCCGCTATTTTGACGATGGGGACAAGTCCAGCGATACCGCGACGTTGGTCTTTTTTGTTGGGTGGAGCTGAGGCGACATCGTCGGCAATCAGGACGGTTTCGACCTCGACTCCATTGGCTTGAGCGAGCTCAGCTCCGAGGTTGAAATTCATGACATCACCTGCGTAGTTGCCATAGAGGAAAAGAACGCCATTGCCGCGGTTAATGGCCGTGGTGGCTTCGGCTACAATGTTAGGAGTGGGAGCTGCAAAGATGTCACCACAGGCGGCGCCGTCGGCCATGTTTTTTCCCACCATGGCGTGATAAATGGGTTCGTGACCGGCTCCGCCACCAACGAGAAGTGCGACCTTGCCGTTGGGGATATCACTTTTAACAATGGAGCGTGTGCCTACGAGATAGCACTGGCCGTTGTAGGCTTCTACTAAGCCTTCGATAAGTTCGTCGGCAGCGGCAAGAGGGTTATTGATGAGTTTTGGCATGGGATTGTTGGCTGGAGCGGGCTCCATAGTTAAGTTGAAACCTACCCGTAGTCCTAGATAGGGTCTAGTATGAAACGAGGCTGTTTTTGAACGAAATCGGCGTTGCTCCTATCTGGCCCGATATGACTTACGGTAAGTAAGAGGCGTCTTTTTCATGATGCGTGAGAACTCACGGGAGAGATGACTTTGATCCGAGAAGCCGCATAGATTGGCAACTTCAACAAGCTGGTGACTACTATGGCTAAGTAGATAGCATGCCTCATGCACACGAAGGTGTCGGATGTAGGCCCGTGCAGTCATGTGGAATACCTTTTTAAATTTCCGTTCAAAGGCACTGAGTGAAAGCCCGGCTTCCTTGGCGAGTTCAGGGATTTTGATGGTGGACGCAAATTGGGCTTTCATCACCTCGAGAGCGGGGCCGAGTTCTCGATCAATGTCGATGCCACTAGTGCCCGATTTAAAAGGCCGAGTGGCTCCGGCAATGGCCTTGATGGTGCCATCAGGAGCTCGTAAGGGGATCTTGCTGGTGGTTGACCAATCGACAAATCCACCACCACGGGGAACGAGTTCGACTTTGTTTAAGAGGGGCTTTCCTGTTTTGAGGATCGTATTGTCATCTTTGGCGTATGCATCCGCCATGGGACCGGGGAAAAGATCGTAGTCCGTTTTACCAATGACATCCTGAGCGTCTTTGAAGCCTAGTTTCTCAACTAATCGTTGATTGAGAGCAACAAACCGAAACTCAGTATCTTTGACAAAATAGAGAAAGCCTTCGATATGATCAAACAGGCCTTCGCCATGGTCTGTAAGGCCGTTTGAGGTGAAAAAGTTGTGATCGCTCAAGGTTATAAGAGGGTTATAGGAGGAGATTATAGGAGGATTTGGGTATTTCGGGGAAGTCGACTCTACTCTCTGATTCAGAGAGAGAAAGATTAAATGAGAATCGGAGTATTATATTGAGGTTCGAAGCAATGCCCCCCCAAATTGATGAAATCAACTCATCAATCAATAAATGTCACCATGCCCCGTTTTTGGCAAGTGTGCGCCATGGCCTGTGCTGTCACCGTCCTTCCTATGGGAGTGGTCGATGCCAAACCAGCTAAGAAAAAGGCCGAAAAGAAGATGCCCGCTCCAATGACGGTTCGCGAATTTTCTCAAAAAGTCCGAGCAGAAGTCAAAGCCGGGAAGTTGACTAAGAAAGAAGGCAAGGCAAAGCTCGCCGATTACAAAAAGAAAGTGGGCGGAAATAAAAAGGACGCATCGAAGAATAAGAAAAAGAAAAAATAGCGGAGTACCGTCGCAGAATATATTCTGCTAAATTTATTACAGCGTAACGCATCAGCGTTGCGCTGTTTTGTTGTTATGCCTTCAGCTTCGTTCTGAAATACATCGCCATGGAAAGTGCTATCAGGGGCACCGCTATCATTATCACGTAGCTGCCCACACTGAGTTCAAAATATAGGGGGGAGGCCAGGGTATCGAGGGTATTTTTGAAACCGTAATCTTGATGGTCAAGCGCTACTGGATAATTTTCTCCATGGCTTTGCCGTAGGCTACATAGCTGTCATAGCATTGCTTCCAATCGGGCTCACTTCCATCGGTGACGTGAAAGACGGTGGCGACGTGGGGTTCGATCGCGATGAAGCCTTCGTAATCGTTGCTTTTGAGATCATCGATAATCGCGGGGACATAGGCTTGCCCGCCACCGGGGAAGACATATGCAGGCTCTTCTCCGTCGGCCTTGGGGTTACGGCAGTCCTTAATATGGATGTGGATGATATGTTCGCGCACGTCCTGATAGAATTGCCAGGCGTCTTGCCACGGTTGGTTTTTTTCCTGAGAGCGGTCTCTTTGGAATACGGGATTCCCGGTATCAAAAATCAGTTTTAGCCCCGGCACTTCCTCAATGAGTCTGAGCGTGTGGCCACTGGAAAAGCCGCCGTAGTTCATGCAGTTTTCATGAGCGACAGTGATGCCGGCTTCACTGAAGCGTGCGGTGATGGCTCGAAGCCGTTTGAATCGTTCCTGTTCGTGTTGATCTTCACCCCAAGGTTGTTGAGCGTAGGACATGACTCGCACGATTTCAGTTCCTAATTTTTGCATGCGCGGGATGGATCGATCCACCTCGTCTAAGGTGAGGGCGAAGTCGCTATCGATGTTTTTTGACCAAGACCCGATCAATGAACCAAATTCTGCAATCTTGATGCCGGCGTCTTCTAACTGACCGTAGGCGATATCAAATTCCTGATCACTCAGGTCGTGAATGTTTTTGCCATCAATTCCACGGGCGGAAATATAATCCCAACCGAGTTCCTTGGTGGCCTTAATTTGAGTGGCGAGGTCTGGTGCTGCTTCGTCGGCAAAGCCTGTGAGTTTCATAAGAATAGTGACGTGTTAATTACCTTACTAAAGAGAAACCCATTCGCCGTTGTTTTTGGCGGACTGATAGATGGCTTCGATGAGTTCCACTGCCTTACGGGATTCGTTGGCAGATGTTGATGGTTCGCGGCCTTCTTTGATAGCTTGAACAACCTCCTCGAAGTTACGCTGGTGCTGGTAGGTGTTGATCGCTGTGGGATCGTTGGCTCCGAGTCCGGCCTCTTGTCCTTTCATCAGGGAAGCGCGTATTTCAGCATCTTCTGGTTTTTCTTCTCGGAAGTCCCAGCTCTCGAATGCTTCGTCGGCAAGAAATACAGAGCCGTCTGTTCCCGAAAGTTGGACGCGGGCTGGGTGGCCATCTTTAGACCATGTGCAGGTAGATGCCTCGATGACGCCACGTGCGCCATTTTCAAATTCAATGATAGCAACACAGTGGTCTTCCACTTCGATGCGCTCGTGGGCGAGGCATGCCGTTGTTGCTGTAACCCGTTTGGCGGGGCCTGCGAGATAGAGAAGGGCGTCTACGGTGTGAATCGATTGGTTCATCAGTGCTCCGCCACCGTCGAGCGCCCAGGTGCCACGCCAGCCGGCGGAGTCGTAGTAGGCTTGATCGCGATACCATTTGATGTAAGCGGAGGCAGATGCAAGAACTCCGAACCGTCCTTCGTCAGCGGCTTTTTTAAACGCATCCATACCAGGGTGGAAGCGACGGTTGAGAACTGCGGCGAGAGTTTTTCCGCTCTTTGCTGCGGCTTCCATCAGCTGATCGATCCGCTCGGTAGTAACCTCTAATGGCTTTTCAACAATGGCATGCTTGCCAGCGTTGATGGCAGCTAGAGTGGGGTCCAAATGCGCTCCGCTGGGTGTGCCAACGGTGACGATTTCGAGTTCGCTATCCGCAAGGAAGGCGTCGATGTCCGAGTAGGCCTTGACACCAAATTCTTGGGCCAATGCTTCAGCTCGTTCAGGACTGCGATCAAGCACTGAGTGCAGTGTGCCGCCGATCATGTCTGTGATCGCTTGGGCGTGAAAGCGCCCGATCATGCCGGCGCCGATGATTCCAAATTTCATGATGATATGAGTAATGAATTATTGTGCGAGATTGTTCCGACGAACGAAACCCGTGATTCCGATTACGGCTAGAGCAGCGAGTGCCACCATTCCGAATAGTCCGAAGTAGTGTGCGTATGGGTCTGGGCTGTTAAACTTGCCTACCAGTGACCAGACGGACGCGAAGGAGGCGATGCCTGCGGAGAAAATCATCAGAACATTGATGAGACCTCTGCGCTTAGGTAGCTCGTCACCGAGGGCTGCTTTGGAGTTCATAAGTAGTAAGAATCCTAAGTAGGCAATCGGCAATAGTGTGGTAGCAATGACCGATGCGGGGATTGCCATGGCGGCTTTCGTTCCGCCACTCCAGAGTGCTGGTGAGAAGAAGCCGGCGATCGCGGGCATGGCAGCACCTAAGATGAAGTATTTGGCATTACCTACTTTATTGAATGCTTCACTGATGGCGTAGCCGTTCATCATCATGTGGACGAGAAGTGTCGAAATTGCCATGGCTAGAACTCCGATGCCGAAAATCGTCTGTGAGTTCTTTCCAAGGAAGGGTTCTAATGAGGCGGCGAGGTTTTTTGCTCCCCTGTTAGACAGCATGGCTGCGAGCTGTTTTTCCTCTAGTGGAAGATCCACTCTGAGTTGATCTTTAGCTGTGGTATCTAGTGTGGCGAATTTTTGATTAGTAGCGGCGAGTTTCTTGTCTACGACCTTGTAATAGGAATTTTCCATACCAGGTAGTGGTTTGCCGTCAGCTGAGATCATATCATCAGACTGAGCGTGGAAGGAAGCTGCTGAGGCGATGACTAGAGCTGAAGCTCCGAGGATGAACGGGATGAACAGACCAAGCATCAGGTCATAGCGAGAGAGTTCACGGTGAGGCTTAGACCAACCCTTTTTCTTAAGGGAATAAGGTAGGAGGAAGGTCATGTTGATGCCGACGGCAGTTCCGAAGGCTGCGATGATTTTAGTGCGCTGTTCACCAGTGACGTATTCAGTCCAGTAGCCAGCATGATCACCCGTCGCTGCAATGGCAGTGGCAATTTGGTCAGTAGGTTTGAAGAGCGCCGATAAATCAGGGATGTATCCTGAGAGTAAACTACTCCACTGCACGGCACCATTACTGATAAGGACGACTACAACAGCCATGAATGCGATCACAATAATTCCTACAAGACCTTTTAAAAAATTATCGATTAATGCGCTGGCTTTAGCATTTTTCTGAGAAATACAGATCAGCGTCATAGCCATGATAAAGAGCGAGCCTGTGATGACGTAGGGTCCAGGGGTGAAGCCTAGATTACCCTCGATTGCGCCTCGTCCGAGAGAGAACTGCGCTGCACAGAATACAGTGTCGGCGACGATCGTTGCGATTAGCCATCCCCATGCGAGAGTCGGGGAGACCTTTTTCTGCATCACTCGGAATGGACGCTCTTCGCACGATAGAGTCACATAGGAAATAGCACTGAGCATGATGATGCCACAGAGCATCGCCAGAGGCTGAAGCCAAAGGAATTCATATCCTCCAATGATTCCAAGGTAGAGAGCTCCTACGAGCGATCCTCCTCCAAGGGTGACTGCCGCTTGAACCCATCCAGGGCCGCTGAGGCGTGTATAAATTCCGAGCTTGGTTAGAAACGAGCCGTTTTGTGCGGCGGTGAGAGGATCTGACATAATTTAGATTGGGTAATATTTGGTAATGGTTGATTACTGGTTTACCTTATCGGTTTCGACGATCCATACATTTCTGTAGACTGTCGGGTTACCATGGTTTTGGAATAAGATGGGTCCCTGAGCGAGTTGTGGGCGTTTTGCTCCGGCACCAGTGCCTGTTTTTAACTCTACCTTGTCGTGGATTTTGACTCCATTGTGAACTACAGTCACGATGGCATTTTTAATTTTTTTGTCGCCATCAAATTCAGGCGCTATGAACTCGATGTCATAGGTCTGCCAGACGAGTGGCGGCAGGCCCATATTTGTGTCGGCTATTTTCATTTTATAGAGACAGCCACACCACTGGGTCATCTTGGATTCTAACTTGATTGGGTGCTCCTTGGATGAGTAGTCGAGGGCAAAGGTGTCAAGCACCTGGATTTCGTAGTTGTTATAAATATAAATACCGCTGTTTCCTTTGTCCTGATTGCTGGGATTTCGATCAGGCTTGAAGGGGAGCATGAACTCGAGATGCATCTTAAACGAACCCACATCTTTCGTGGTTTTACCTCCAGCCAACAATAGGCCACCTTTGATGTTGGTAAATCCGGAAGGCATCACGAGAGTCGCTTCCTTGGGGGTCTTCTTAGCCATCGTAGGACTTTTAAATTGGATCTTTTCTGATTTAATCAAGAGCTTCTCAAGCTCCTTTTGGCTGAAAATTTTCGAAGTAGCTGCGGTTGTTTTTTTCCAACCACGACCAGGGAGACCGGTTTGATAGCTGGTCACGAGATACTTTCCGTCCTTGAGTGATGTGACTTGGTGAAAATGTTTCCCGTCGGCGTCTTTATATTCACCGATCCATTTGAACTGGGTGTGTTCTTTGGTCGCGATGGCCGCATCAGTCCATGTGGGGTTCTTGACAGCCTCCTTTTGTTTCGCCTTAGCCTTTTGTGCGTTGCAGCTTAAAGTGATGAGAACTGTGATGCAGATGATGGAAGCTATTTTCATGATGAGATCAGGGGATCCAGTGAATCTGGCGGGCGGCATTATGAATACTTGTGGGTTAAAGTCCAATTTTGATGTGCGTATAATAAATTTATTATTTGCGACAGTAGTGGTCGATCTGCTAAGCTGATTGCAAGTCCCGATGAAACAGGAACAAAAAACGATATTATTCATCGCAATCCGCCAAGGCTTCTTTTCTAGAGAGGTTCTTCGAGGTGTCCTGACCTTGCTTCAAGCCGGTGAAGGATACGAGGTATGGGTGGTTCCAGTTATTCACGAAAAACGACATTTGGAAGCTTGCTTGGAGAGTCGGCAAGTAGCTGGTGTCATCACTCGAGGGCTGGATGGTGATCTGATGAATCTGATACAGGAGCGGGAAATACCCGTCATTGCTATCCGTGGACCCCAGACAAGGCGCGGTGATGGGATAACAGATCTCCACGTTGATGATGGGGCAATTGGGGGGAAAGCCGGAGTCGAGTTCGAAAGATTAAACTTAGATTACTGGGGGTTTGTTCATTGGCAGGGTGTTGCATGGTCGGAGGCGAGGAAAAAATCGTTTCAAGCCTACGCTGATGCCAGAGGGGCAAGTCTCTCCGTGGTGACACTTCCAGAAAGTGAGCGCTACTCATGGGATGGTGTGCTGGCGATTCAATCATGGTTGGAGAAAATTCCGAAACCGTGTGGCGTTCTAGCCTGCAATGACGAAGCGGGTGTCGATGTATTGCATGCGTGTAAACTGGCTGGTCTCAGTGTGCCTGATCAAGTGGCTGTGATTGGTGTTGATAACGACCGCTTACTCTGTGAATCAACGACACCGGCACTGAGTAGTATCGACCTCTTTGCTGCTGATGTAGGGAAGGCTGCGGCGCGGCAAATGATCACTCTTCTGGAAGCGGATTGCGAGATGGAAAACGAGACGCATCTAGGCCAGTCGACCATGGTCGTGCGCGAGTCGAGTCATGAAATCGATCGCTATTTGCTCGTGTATCAGAAGGCTTTGGATTACATCAGCTCGCACGCCTTGATTGGACCCTCCGTATTAAAAGTAGCCGACAGCTGTGGTGTATCACGTCGTGGTCTGGAACGCGCTTTTGAAAAACACGCAGGAAGGAGCCCCGCGGAGGTGATCAGGGAGCAACGCTTGGAGAGTATTCTCCGGCTCCTAAAAAATCAGTCACTGAATCTTACCAATCTAGCCCAGCAAGCTGGCTTCTCCGATGCTGCAGGATTGTCCAATTTTATCAAACGCATGACGGGGCAGGCTCCTGGTTCTTTTCGTCAATCGAAGGATCAAAACTGAATCACACTGCGGATGCTTTTTCCCGCATGCATCAGCTCGATGCCATCATTAATTTTTTCTAAAGAAAGACGATGCGTAATCATCAGCGTGAACTCGAGCTCGCCGCTGATGGCGCGGTCGAAGACGAGAGAGATCGTGGTTCTGCATGATAATACGTTGAATCTATCGGGAGTATTTTAGCAAACACGTCCTCTTTTGTGGTATCCCACATGGCCGCGTGGTGCAGGTCCTACCCAGCGTTCGTCTGCAGGATCACTAGCAAGCTGGTAGCGGGTGTCTGATGACATGCGGATGTGGTCGCTCTGATTATCAAGTGAACCGTGAACGAGTTTCATCGAGAAGGTGAGGAGGTCGCCCATTTCGTATTTAGGTGATGTTAGCCAGCGACCGCCTAGTTTTTCACGGAGTGTGACGGGGTTCTTGGAGAGCCAGCCTCCCCACACTTTATGATCAGATGTGGCTTCGAGGTCGAGTCCATCGGGGAGGGGGAGGTTAGAGCAGTAATCGTCGACATCTTTGGAGAGGTAAGGTGCGAGCGTTTCGTGGTGGTCGTGTGAGTTCTCAAGAATCATGAGGCCGCCAGTCACCATGTCGATATCACTCCACGGGACCCAGGAGGTGAAGAGGTTGTGGGTTCCTCGTCCCATGTAAACCATGTCGCAGTGGGAAACAGTACCGAAGCCTGGGGCCATGGCACGATACCAGATTTGATCAAAATGGAGGCATGGACCACCGAGGAATGCGGCAAAGAAATCCATGATTTGACCTTGGTAAATGATGTTTTTGATATCGGGAACTTCATCCACAATACCGTCGATGGTTGCCGATCCCTTGTCCTTATCATCGATGCCTTTCAACAGATCAGGATGGGGGATGGCTTTCATGGCATCCGTATCGGGCGCAAGGAAACCATGGTGAGCCATACGATCGGTAAGCTGTTTACGGAGGGCAACGATTTCAGGACGATTCCAGAATCCCTTGATGTAAAGATAACCGTCACGTTCGTAGGTTGCCTTACACGCCTCGATGCCTTCAATGGGGTCACCGTGGAATTCGTTGAGGTATCCAAATGCCTCGGGTGAGGTGTCGAGATCGTAACCTCTGCTTTTGGGTGTGAAACCTGGCTCGAATCTGACTTCCCCGGGAGCTTGAGAAAGTGTGTCTATGGAATGGATCATGGGAATATGGGGTTTGAGCTATCGTTGAAGCTGGTTGTTGCTTTGATTCCCGAACTATACCCGCATCGGTCTCAGATTGACAACAGGGTCATTATGGCCTTATTTTAAGGCCATAATACCATGCGAAGGTCACACAAAGTTATACAAGGATCATGCGAGCATTTGAAAAACAAAGGGTAAGGGATCAAGTCGTGGATGCCATCTGCGAGCGGATTCGTGTGGGTGCGTGGCTGGACTATCTTCCCAGTGAGAGATGGTTGAGTGGCGATTTTGGTGTTGGCAGGGATCAAGTTCATCAGGCGATTCTTAAATTACGTGAGATGGGAGTCGTGATTTTGGAGGGACGAAAAAACAGGATTACGGGAATTACCAACATCAAGGGCGATTTCAAAAGTGTCGTGGTGATGACTCCACAGAAGTTGCAGGGTGCGAGCCGTAGCTTGCTCTTTTGCGTGGATCAATTGAGGAGCAGGTTAAGCCGGAAAAATGTTCCTGTTTATGTCGAGTCGTCGGTGACGATGAAAAAAGACACTGCCGACAAGAGGCTGGACAAGGTGGTCGGCAAACATCGCCACGCGGTGTGGATTCTCCATCGTGCCACTCCCTCGGTCCAGCAGTGGTTTCAATCAAGAGGGCTTGCCGTCATTATTCTTGGCACGGCTTCTGAAAGAGTAGATTTTCCCTACATTGATATCGATCAAGTCGCGGCGGTTCGACATTCACTGGGGGTGATGAAGCGTGCGGGACATTCACTGGAGAGAGTTCTTTTTTTACGCCCTGAAAATAAGTTAGAAGGTATCCGAAAAATGGAACAAGGATACAGGTTCGAGATGGATGCCTTGAATGTTGAACCTTGCGTGATGAAGTATCGTGAAGATTACGAGGGGCTGGAAACTAAGTTGTTGGGTCTGTTTAGCGGACAGAACAATGCCGTTAAAGGAGTGATCACCACATCATACCGAGCCGCTGCCTATTTGGGTGGCTGGTTGGCCGCTGAGAAGGGGTTGGTTGTCGGGCGAGACCTTTCTTTGGTCTGTCTGGCTGACGGTCCTGCACTATCCCACCTTTACCCGTCGGTGGCCTACTATTCCGTGCAAGGTGACGCCTTTGCCAGCAAGTTGATTCCGATCGTTAACAAATTGCTCGCCGGAGAACGGGTTGCACGCAGTCGTCGGATTCAACTGGTGCCCGATTTTATCGAAGGTGTATCAGTGTGTAAGAAGTAGCCTATGGAACTTTCACTTTGGGTGATGTTTTGGCCTTGGTATCGAGCTCGCTAAGTTTGAGTCGAGTGCTCATAATGTAGGGGGGGTCGCCTGCGTCCCAGTGGCCGTAGGTGGTGACTACGAATGTGTCGTCGGGGAGAATTTCAACTCCAGGGTAAGTGGTATCGTAGCCTTTTTTATTATCAAATAGTCGGACAACGTATTGACCGGGACGGTTTTTAACAATGTCCTCGTAGGTTCCGACCCATGCCGCGCAGTCACCCTCGGTGGGCCATTTGACGGAATTGTCTTTACGGCTGAAGTCACCTTTACGAGACGTGTAGGAACGGAAAACGATGAGCAGTCTGCCATCGGAGGCATATTTCGCAGTGTGACGATCTCCGGTGAGTGAGCGGGGGAGTTCGCGTGGTTTGGTCCAGGTCTTTCCCTCGTCATTAGAGAAGATGACGTGGGAGTTTTTCCTCCGGGCATTCTCACGAAGGAGCACGGCAAGTTGTTTGCCATCGGGTGAGCGGATGATGCCGGGTTCGCAGAGATGGATATCACTTGAGGCGTAGATAGTTTTAGGGGCGCCCCATGTTAGCCCGCCATCCTTGGTGAAGGTTTTGTAGAGGGTCATGACGCGTGGCCCCCCTTTTTTACGGTCTTTACTGATGAACCGACCGTCATCGTGAAAGAGGCACATGTAGTGACCTTTTCCGGATTTAAGGTCGGTGTGGCAGCCCATAACAACGATACCTCCCCAGTCGCCTACTTTCTCGAGTTCACTCCAGCTTTTCCCTTCATCTTCAGAGACGGCCTTACGCACGGGGTAGAGTCCTGAGAACATGATGATGCGTTTTTTTCCATCGGGGCCGGCCATGCGATGAAGCGTGGGGACTTCTTTTGAGGTAGCCCAGTTTGCAGGGGTGGGGAGTCTCTCGCTCCAGGTTCTTCCTCCGTCGGTGCTACGTTTGTAAACAATAGCTCCACGACCATGCCCTTTGGGGTAAACTGCGAGGATGGTTTTGTTGTCGTCTAACAAACAAGTGGTAACGTGGCCGAGATACTGGCCCTTCTCTCGATCGACGACGACTTGTCGCTCTTTCTCGTTGGCTAGATCGATAAACGGGAGATCTTCAGCCTGACTGCTGATCGGTAAAAGTGAGAGGATGAGTGCGATGCTGAGGCGTTTCATGATTAGGGAGTATACGGCACTCCCATTCGCTTAACTTGCAATCGTGTGGTGGTATTTTTTACACACCACTCCGGATTGTGATCTAATGTCCGCTAATGTCCGTAGTCGTCACCTTTGGCGCTGCGTGCGCAGGAGGCACGCCACTCGGTCATGTAACCTGACATTTCTTCGACAAGTTTTGGATGTTTGGCGGCGATGTCGTTTTTCTCTTCCTTATCGGTGAGCATGTCGAAGAGCAGCCAAGTTTTTCCGCTATCAAAACTGGCGAGTTTATAACGGTCGTTGTGGAGGCACATCTGGAGAGATCCTTTTTTGGCGTGCACGTTTTTGTCGTTCATGACCGGAGCTTGGAATGCGATGTAGCCGCCGCGTTCTTTTTTCTCGCCCGTTAGGAGTGGGAGCACGTTCTCTCCATCGAGGATGGGTTGGTTTTCAGGTGCTTCGATTCCAACTGCTGCTAGCATGGTTGGATAAAAATCAGAGGTGCCGATAGGGGCTGTCAGGACGCGTTGACCTTTGAGCTTGGCTGGCCACTCGACGATGCCTGGGACGCGGATGCCACCTTCCCAGAGGGTGGCTTTTTTACCACTAAAAGGGCCAGCTGAGTTAAAATCGTGAATGTAGGACGGGCCATTGTCGCTGCAGAACCAAACGATGGTGTTATCGGCAATGCCAAGGCTGCGGAGTTTAGTGCGAAGTCGGCCCACTTCCTTGTCCATAGCCGAGAGACAACCGAACCAGTGTTGACCCTCGATGGTTTCTTTCGGGTAAAGCGCACGCATTTCGTTGCCGGCAGCGATGGGAGTGTGCACAGCGTGGAACCAGATGGTGGTGAAGAAGGGTTTCTTTTTTGCAGCACTTTTCTCGATGAACTTGAGTGCTCGACCCATCAAAATTTCCGAGTCTTCCCCGGGGAGATTTTCATCAACGAATTGACCAGGTCCAGTCCAGTAATTTTCACGAAAACGAAGACCGATCATCGAACCGTGCTCGACGGGTTTATCCATGATAAACTTATATCCGGGTGTGCCAAGCTGTGGGCTATCGTGGTAATA
>TARA_B110000908_G_scaffold171688_1_pt1 | contig 18310 bp, 16 predicted proteins | sample TARA_B110000908 | Tara Oceans TARA_B110000908 (sample SAMEA4398067) | marine metagenome | biome: Polar Biome; feature: [DCM] deep chlorophyll maximum layer (ENVO:01000326); material: water (ENVO:00002006), including particulate matter (ENVO:01000060) such as... | depth 36 m
AACGCATCCCCCTCTACGCATGTAATACCATTAATGAAGCTTCTCCGTCATCTTACACTCGGCCTTCTATTTATTTCGGCCGCCTTTCCTACCACAGTCATGGCGGCTCGGTCATGGCAGGATGATGTAATCTATTTTATGATCACCGACCGATTTTACGATGGTGACCCCTCTAATAATAGCCCCAAAGGCGCTGCACTCAAACTTTATGACCCCAAGCAAAACGATATTGACCTCTACCACGGTGGCGATTTTCGAGGGATCGAACTAGCACTTACCCATAACTACTTTTCTAATCTCGGAATTACCGCCATCTGGATCACTCCACCCGTTAGGAACGTGTGGAATACCTCTTACGATTCTGGAGACAAAGGGAAAACAGGATACCATGGATACTGGACGCAGGACTTCATGGATATTGACCCTCACCTAACATCACTCACAAAACTCGACGGCACAGCCTACCCCGAGGGACGAGAAGGTCGCCTTCAACACTACCGTGATCTCGTCAACCTCGCCCACCAAAAAGGCATCCGCATCATCCAGGACATCGTCTGCAATCACGCCGGCCCAGTATTTTACTACGACTCTAATAACAACAAACAGTTCGATCGATTCGGCAAACGCGAATGGATCGCACCGTACAAAGAAAACGGCTACCACGCAAATTCTCGCTGGGCAAATATCCCGCAATGGAACGTCCAACGAGCTTCCCCCACAGGCCCACTCGAGGTATTAGGAAAGACCATTCCTTTTAACGGAATCCTCGGTCAACTCCACGCCTATGGGCGCAAGGGGTTCAACCACGACAGCCTTGGGAAAAACAATGGTGAGGAGGTGATGTGCGATTTCTACAGCCTCCGCGATATCTGGACCCATCCCTCCGGTGAACACTATCAGGAAATCGTTGATGAGTTCGTCCGTATCTACGCCTTTTACATCAACGAGATAGGCGTAGATGGACTGCGTATAGATACCGTCAAACACGTTCACCACCAGTTCTGGACAGACTTTACGCGCGACCTGCGTAAGACCCTTGGGGGAAAATCGAAGCAGACGCTCATCTTCGGTGAGATCTATCATGGCAAACCTGAGGCACTGGGGAAATACAGCTACAACACCGATGGAGCCGACGAGAAGGGCGTATGCCTCGACGGCTCACTCAATTTTCAAATGTGCTGGGCCATCCGTAATTACGCTCGCCACGGCGGTAACGATCATGGTCATGCCAATGGCATCGAACGTGCCATGAGGGATCTCCACGCAACGCCACCGGGGGGGGGAAGGCCGTATTATAACCCAGCTCCTGGTCCTGGCGGACTGAACGCACGCCAGCAGTCGATTACCTTTGTAGAGAACCATGATGGAATCAATCGCTTCCGCGTGAGATCTGTTAGCAAACGGCGTAACACCCTCGCGAATGCGCTCGTGCTCACCCTCGAAGGCATCCCGTGTCTCTACTACGGCACAGAAGATTCTCTCCATGACCCCCATGGTAAAATCGGCCAAGACTCCGAGACAGGTCGACTCACCTTCATCAAAAATAGCGATGGTCAACGGGTAAAGAATATTCAATCGGGAAAAACCTACATCTCGACTCGATCTCTGATCAAAGCCCGCCGTTCGCTGCCCGCCCTGCGCTACGGACTAACTGCACCTCTCTGGGTCGATAATAGAGAATCAAACCACGACGATGGAACCTTTCTCTTTGCACGCTACATTCCTAACAATCCTCATGAAACCATTCTCGTAGGACTCAATCTCAGCCAGAAAAATAGCACTCTCAATCCTACGTTAATTGATCAGAACCAGCAGTCGCTCTTCCCCCCTAACACAGTGCTCGAACGAGTCCCCCTCCCCGGACTAGATCCTAAGAACACGCCCAAGACCCTCACGACTCTGAATGCCCGCGATCAGGCGCAAATTCTCCTGCCCGCTGATTCTGTTTCGATCTGGAGGGTAAAAAACATTCCGACTGCCGCACCTCAGAGTAAGTAAGCTATCAAACCTGTCCTATTTATTACATAAACACGCCTTTTTTCCGTAACCGCGCATGGACGAAGCGCGTATAATGATGTAACTTGGTATTAGTTTAGTGAACACAAGTTTAATGAAAACACTTCATCCACACCCGTCCTCTCGATCTCGGCGCGGCTTCACCCTCGTAGAAATTTTGGTGGTGATTGCTATCATTGCCGTATTAGCAGGTCTTGTTTTCAGTGTTTCGGGGAAAGTATTACTCAAGGCTCAAAAGGTAACATGCACGGGGCTTATTAAGGACGTCAGCCTAGCTCTCAGCTCATTTGAGATTGAGAACAATCAACTCCCGCTACCAGCCGTCAAAGATGAATGGGACACCATACTGGGTGACCCGGGGGGCCTCTATTCCACGGCCCCGCTTGTCAGCGTCCTGACCGGTGCTGAAGAGTCAGAGTGGAGCGAGTCAGGCGGCAACGTATTTGACCTTTCACGACTTAACGCCAATGGCGAAACTTATCTGGAACCTAACGTTTCTCATGCCGACAAGGATGGCGGCATCAAAGAGGATGGCAAATATTATGACCCCTGGGGTCGTGAACTCATGTTTGCGCTAAACTCAAGACGGCAAAACCACGATTCTAACGGTGGTTTTCGTGACCAAATACTCCACACTTGGGGCCTGGCCGAATGGGCGGAAACCAAACCCGGCTATGAAGCGTTTGTTATTTGGTCATATGGTAAAGATGGAGTCAAAGGCAAGGGCGAGAATGCCACATTCCGAGCCTCCGATGATGTAAAGTCGTTTTAGCCATGATTCCTATTAGGAAATCGTTGAAATCAAGTGTTGAAGCAAAAATCACAATCGGGTATTTCTACCTTATGAAATGGTTACTTACCGCCTTGCTCATGGTCCAGCCAGTCCACTCTGAATGGAGTAAGGAAGATCAGTCCGTCGTTCAGCAGATTCTACCCACCACCAAGGAATCCGCTTGGCTCACGATTCCTTGGCGCACCAGTCTCTGGGAGGCGAGGAAAGAGGCGGCCAAATCAGGAAAACCCATCTACCTCTGGGAAATGGACGGCCATCCGCTCGGCTGCACATGAAACAATGGAGTGACCGACAGGTTGTTGGTCTTTTCAAATCCCGAAGTGCAGAAGCTCCTCAAGGAGAAGTTCATCCCAGTGGCGGCTAACGACTGGTATCAACGCCGACGCCAAGACGCCGAGGGCGAGTTCTTCCGCTCAGTAGCTAATCAGGGGCCACGTAAAGGCCAGGGTGGATCCACTCGACAAGGCCACTACGTTTTTACAGCAGGTGGAAAACTACTTGGCTATAACAACAATCGTGGACCCGAGAAGCGACTCAAAATGATGCATGACGCTCTTAAAGGTTGGGCCCAACTCCCAACATCTGAGAAAAAGGTAAAAGTTCCTGCATTCACCAAACCTGATCTGAAATTCCACCGTGCACTCCCGAAGGGAGGAACGATTATCAAAGTCTATTCACGGGCGCTAGAAGACAATCAGGGAAAACTAACGGCGATGGCTCAACAACAAACGGGCTCCATGGCCGCCGTCGATCACCTCTGGCTTAAGAAGGAAGAAGTAGCCCAACTCCACAAGCTCATCAAAGACGGCGGTGGGGCATTGCCCGCATGGTTGGCATATCGCCTCACACGAAACCATCTGGTCGACAGCACCCGCGGCGAGCCACCGCACTGGAAGCGTGATGAAATTAAAAAAGTTCTATTCAGAATCGACAAGGCTGGCTCCATTTCAGGAAGTTTCCAACTACAGACCAAAGACAACGGACGCGGATTTACGGGCACGGGTCATGGTCGTATCCAATTCGACGCACATGGTAAGCTGAAGACATTCGAATTACTGGTCACCGGACAGCACTGGGGCGAAGGACAATACACCAAAGGCGCCCGCCCGGGAAAAACACCCCTTGGATTTGTATTCCAGCTCAGTGATGGAAAAAAGGCACAGGACACCATTCCTCCACAAGGAATGAGTTGGGAAAAAGGATATTGGGAAGCTTGGAAATAGGGATCTTGAAAGTCGGGTGCCATCCTCTCGTATCCATATTTCCCCCAGGGGAACTATTTCCCACAAACACACCATAAACACTCTTTCCTCGCGGCGCTGCTCACCTCGATATTGACCCAGTTTAGTCCTGCCGCCGAAGTGCTCGCAAGCAAGCCCAACATCCTCTTCTTCCTCGTCGATGACATGGGCTGGCAAGAAACCTCGGTACCGTTTCACACCGAGCCGACGAAGCTCAATAAAATCTACCAAACACCCGCCATGGTAAAGCTGGCTAGTGAAGGAGTCGTATTCACCAACGCCTACGCCTGTGCCATTTGTTCGCCAACTCGTGTCAGTCTGATGACGGGACAGAACGCCGCACGCCATCGCGTGACCTGCTGGACATTGCAAAAAGATAAATCCCCTGAGAGCGGAAATAAAATTCTCATCCCAAGCCATTGGAACCTTAATGGACTTCAACCAGCGGGATTGACCGTTCCACGTTCCGTCGCTACCACCACTTTGCCAGATCTATTACGCAAGGCAGGCTACCGCACGATCCACGCCGGCAAAGCCCATTTTTGAGCCAAAGACACTCCAGGTTCCGATCCCAAAAATCTGGGTTTTGATGTCAACATCGCCGGTCATTACGCGGGCGGACCTGGCTCATACCATGGCGACAAAAATTTCTCAGCAGCGTGGCGTAAGGGCAGTAAGATATGGGACGTCCCTGGACTGGATAAATACCACGGCCAAAAAATCAACCTCACTGAGGCGATTACACTCGAAGCCATTGCCGAGGTAGAAAAAACGGTCGCGATGAAAAAACATCCTGAAAAGACCAGCAAGCTCGCCAAGGCTCTCGGTAAACATCTCAAATCCATAGATGCAGTGATGCCCATTATCAAAGCCACTGGAAAGCCTGTCCCCTTACCCGGATCCTAACAAATAGGGCAACGAAAACCTCGATACCCAGACAAAGCTTCGTCCGCATATTGATTTTGGCGACACTTACCACGATCGGGCCTCCTTTAACGACCATACAATTCCTTGGTGAGCTTCCGATGCTCGTGGAGTTTCATCAACGAATTCCATATAGCTAGATCTTCGATTCTAATTACATCGGGTCTTTGCAGGGAGAAAATCAGAAGCATTTCCACCCGATTCTTGCTGCTAAATTGCAACCTATGATCAGATTAAGAGCTACGGCACAGGCGTCTCTTTCAACGCCGCCTTCAGAATTGGCTCGGGGGATGATCCATCATCGGGGAGAAGTCGGTGACGCATGACGTGCGGGAATACATTCTGCACGTGATCTGGATGCACCGCTTTTTGTTGATCAAGAAAAGCACTCGCTTGGGCGGCTCGCATCAGAGATAGCGAGGCACGCACGGAAACGGTGTGGCTACCACCCGCCGCACGACGCACTGCTTCACACAGGCTGATGATGTAGCCGTTTAGGTTCTCCGCGATGGGCAGGTCTTTTGCTTGCTTTTGCAAGCTCATGATCTCGCTGGTATCGAGCAAAGATTCACGTGAGGTTTCATTAATATCACCTGCGGCATGAGCATCGAGAATACATCGCTGCGTTTCCGCATCGGGTAATGACATCGGGATGGATAGTAGAAAACGGTCAAGCTGAGGTTCGGGAAGTGGGAACGTTCCTGTGGACGAAGTGATGTTCTGCGTCGCTACAACGAGAAAGGGTTCCTCCAACTCACGGGTTGATCCATCGATGGTCACCTGGCCCTCATTCATCGCTTCTAGTAATGCCGACTGCACACGTGGCGAAGTCCGGTTAATTTCGTCAGCTAACAGAAGATTGGCAAAAACGGGACCCGGCACAAATTCAAAATCACCATTATGTTGTTTATAAAGATGGTAGCCCAAAATATCCGACGGCAGCAAATCTGGGGTAAATTGAATCCTTTTAAACGTGCCACCGATTCCATTAGCCAACGTTTGGGCTAGGGAAGTCTTACCAACACCTGGAGCCCCTTCAATCAGCGCGTGCCCTCTGGCGAGTAGAGCTGTGAGCAGCAGATTACTCGCCTCCTCGGCTCCTAAAACAGCTGCAGCGAGTCGATCCTGCAGGGTGTGTAACTTACTGATAGGCATATGATACCGCCACTCTCGCAGGATTCACCCTGGAATCAATCACAGAGTCACTGTGCTCATTTCCTTTTGGGGGAACCTATGATTTTTTTTTGGATCGCAGGTGATAGATTACTCCCTGCTAACCATTGGCGTGCCGCTTCACGATCTCGCCGCACATACATACGACCATTGTGCACTAAGGTATCGGTTCTAACTTTCGGGTCGGTGATCGTGCTTGCCCAGTCGATTGCAGAACGAGGATCCGTATAGGAAATACGACGCGAGTAGCCAGTTACTGCCGAGTCACGAGCTGGCGAATCACCCATTTGGTTGAGTCGTTTACCTGCCGCCTCGGCATCTCGGCTTGCCCAGGTAGAAAATGCTGTTCCCAGCCCCTTCGATTTCCCATTACTCTGAGGCAACGATTCCAACCATGTGATTGCATTCGTAGGATCTTCTTTGGCATATCCTTGCGCCACTTGACTAACGGCAACATCCTGAAGACTTCCTTCCGGCAAACTAGTCGACCATCGTGCGGCCTCCAGTGGGTTACCCGTTCTTAATACAGTTTTAGCAACCAGGTTCATCATATGGACGGCATCTTTGTCGCCCAATTCCTGACGTTGCATGGCAAAGTCTGTAGCTACCTGAGGATCCGCATTGGCAAGTCCGTAGACGGCACCCCACTTTAAATCTCTTCGATTCTGCTGGTCGGGCTCCTGGCTATTAAACCAAGCAATGGCAGCTTGAGGATTAGCACCTGCCCAGCCACTGAATGCCGCTGCCATATCTCTCTTTTCACTTTCTTTTCCAAACTCAACCACCGATTGGCCACCAAGGGCTCCCCAAGCATAATGAAAATCCTTCCACTCAGAACTGTCCGATGACATATGAATGATTTGATCGCGTAGAACCTTGGCATTATCTGCTGTTAGCCCCTCAAGTAATTTGGAAAACGCTATGCGGCGCTCAATCGGGTCGTTGCTCGTTTGCAGGATATATCCAAGCAATTTGATACCTTTTTCGGTTAAATTGACACTCCCCGAATTCCCCATGTCATCCGAGCCATCTCGCTGCTTGTTGCGCGATGCCGAACGTGATCGTCGAGAACTAGCATCGGATCCTGACGACCGCTCAGATGATCTGGCACCACGGCGATCACCTGAATCTTCAGCCGCAGACGACTCGCCCTTGCTTGAAAAACGCTGGGCCCCCACCACAAATGAAGTGATTGCTATAACAGCCCAAACCGTGTGGATAATGAGTGATTTATTCATTGGCTAAGCTTTTAATACGTAGAAATCCACACCACCTTACAGTCCAAGAAGTAAGGAGCGTGATGTCAGACAAAATTTAATCGTTATGACATCATATCGTTATGACATAGAGTTCATTTATTTTTGAACTTAATATTGCCATAATTCCTCAAGGGTGTTATTTTTGGTTCTTACGCGTCAATTTTTTCACCCTATAATAACGCAACACCCATCATCCCCCATGAGTACCCAACTATTCGGAACCGACGGAATCAGAGGAATCGCCAACCAATGGCCAATCACCCCTGAAGTTGCCCTGAGAATTGGCCGCGCTGTGGCTCGAGTCCTCGGAGCAGATGGCAGGAAGCGCCACAAGGTTGTCATCGGTAAAGACACCCGCCTCTCCGGCTACATGCTCGAAAACGCCATCACCAGCGGTCTCGTATCCGAGGGCTCACGTGTGCTCCTCACTGGCCCAGCGCCTACTCCAGCCGTAGCCCACCTCACTCGCTCGATGGGCTGTGATGCCGGCATCATGCTGACAGCATCACATAATCCATACCAAGACAACGGTATCAAAATTTTCGGACCGGATGGATTTAAGCTCTGCGATGAACTGGAATTGAAAATTGAATCCATGATCCTCGCAGACGATCTCCCCCACCCCGTAGGAGACCTCGGCAAGGCGATCCGCATCGATGATGCGATGGGACGATATATCGAATTTACTAAAAATGCTGCCGGTGCCGATTCCCTTCGTGGCCTTAAGGTCGTGGTCGATTGCGCCCACGGTGCGGGCTACTACGTAGGACCTCTCATTTTCGAAGAGCTCGGAGCCGAGGTGGTGAAACTATCTGTTCACCCCGATGGCAGAAATATCAACGAAGGCTGCGGTGCACTGCATCCCGAGAAAGCTGCAGCCATGGTCAAGGAACACGGTGCCGATGTCGGTATCTGCCTCGATGGCGATGCCGACCGTGTCATCTTCGTGGATGAAAAAGGAACCGTGATCGATGGCGACCGCGTCCTCTGCTTGTGTGCAAAAGCACTCAAGGCTCAAGGTAAACTCAAGGGTGATACTCTGGTTTCCACCGTCATGAGCAATCTCGGATTACGCGACGCTCTCGCAGCCGATGGTATTGCGCTGGAAACCACCGGAGTGGGTGATCGCCTTGTGCTAGAACGGATGCGTGAAAAAGGCTTTAACCTCGGTGGCGAGAATTCGGGTCACATCATCTACTCAGACCACGCCACAACCGGAGATGGCATAATGAGCGCTCTTATGGTACTCTCCATGATGCGGAAAAAAGGAGTCCCTCTATCCGAGCTTGCCGACTGCATGGACATCTATCCACAGGTTCTTCTAGGTCTCGATGTAAAAGAGAAACCTCCGATCGAAACCATCCCTGAAGTTCACGCGTCCATCCAAGCAGCCGAAACCGCATTTGCAGACAAGGGCCGAGTTCTCGTCCGTTACTCAGGCACCGAAAGAAAAATCCGCGTACTCACCGAATGCTCGGACGCCGAGCTCGCTCAATCACAAGCCGACCTCATCGCTACAGCCATTCAAAACACCATCGGAATCTAACACAAACAATCCATGACCACACACCCCGCACACGAAGCCAATTTCTGGCCCCTGCATCAGGAATCTCCCATTGGTGAGCAACTCATCGCAGGTCGAACGTTTCTCGATTTCCAACAAGAGAATGCTGAAGGCGTTGAAAACGCCCATGTGATAGAAAATGCTTGGATCACCAAAGATGACTGGCAAGCACTCGCTCAATCAGCTCCACAAGCAGTTTTAAAATCAAACTGTGGAAATGTGTTGGCTTGGATTGGCGATAAAAACCCAGATGATTTCACCACGGAAGTCGATGCCTCTGACGCATCAGTGCTGGTTCGCTACGCTTGGGATTTCATCCAAATCAATGAAGACATCGTTTTAACTCTCACCGAATCCGACTACCAAGGCAATGTCAGCCCCGCAGCTCATATCGATGGTTATATCCAGGTAGGCGAAGGATCAAAAATTCTCCCCGGGGTGGTGATCGAAGGCAACATCGTAATCGGTAAAAACTGCAAAATCGGACCCAACTGTTACCTCAGAGGCTCCACCACCATCGGCGACAACTGCCACATTGGCCAAGCCGTTGAAATCAAAAACTCAATCATCGGTCACGGCTCATCGGTCGGTCACCTCAGTTATGTTGGCGACTCAGTCATTGGCAATAAAGTGAATTTTGGAGCCGGGACTATCACCTCGAACCTTCGACACGATGGCACCAACCATCGATCAATGATCCGCGAGGAACTCATCGATACAGGCCGAAGAAAATTCGGAGCCATCGTAGGCGACGGCACCCACACCGGAATCCTAACAGCCATCTACCCAGGCCGCAAACTAGGACCCAATTCAAGCACCCGTCCAAACGGCACGGTAGACCGCGACATTGTCGCTTAAACTCCAACCAATGACTGATCAACCAGTCAATTAATCAACCAATAAACTAACCTCATGTGTGGAATCGTAGGATATACTGGCAAACGTGCTGCCATGCCCGTGCTTATTAGCGGACTTAAAAAACTCGAATACCGTGGATACGACTCCGCAGGTATAGCACTCGCAAGCGCGGACAACATTCTCATCCGTAAGCAGAGCGGCAAGGTCTCCGGACTCGCCGATCTTGTTGAGGGAGAAAAAGAGGCTCTCTCATCAGCTCATTGTGGAATCGCTCACACACGCTGGGCCACTCATGGACCACCAACCACTTTAAATGCCCACCCACATGAGGGTAATGAAGGACGGGTCGTGCTCGTTCATAATGGCATCGTTGAAAATCATAACGCCTTGCGGGATCGGTTTATTGCTGCTGGGCATATTTTTAAATCAGACACCGACTCCGAAGTTCTCGCCCACCTTGTGGAGTCGAACTACAACGGAAATCTAATCGATGCGGTTAAAGCCTCCCTCAAAGAAGTGGAAGGCACCTACGGGATCACCTGCATGTGCAAAGACGAACCGAGCGTATTGGTCGTCGCACGCTGCGGATCCCCCATCGTGCTAGGTCTTGGCGAGGACGAAACCATCGTCGCCTCCGACGCCTCCGCGATCATCACCTACACCCGACAAGCCATCTACCTCGACGATGGCGATATCGCTCGGATCGAGGGCAGCCAAGTTGACATTCAAAGCCTCGATTCTGGCGCTGTCACCCGCACCCCGTCAGAAATCGATTGGTCACCAGATGCCGCTGAAAAAGGCGGTTTCGAACACTACATGCTCAAGGAAGTCTTTGAACAACCTCAAGCGATCAAGAACACCATCCGTGGTAGAATCGATCTCAACCGAGGCACCGCTATCCTTTCCGGCCTCAATCTAACACCACGCGAACTCGTCGACATTCAACGACTCCTCATCGTCGGTTGTGGTACCTCGATGAACGCTGGCTTAATCGGTGAATACGCTGTCGAAGACTTCGCCGGCATCCCAGCTGAAGTCGAACAAGCCGCCGAGTTCCGCTATCGTAATCCCATTGTTGGCAGTCGAGACATGGTGCTCGCCATTTCCCAGTCGGGTGAAACCGCCGACACCCTCGCCGCCGTGCGCGAAGCGGTTGAAAAAGGTTCACTTGTGGCTGCTCTAGTCAACGTCGTTGGCTCGACCATCGCCCGCGAAACAGGACGCGGCATCTATCTTCATGCAGGACCGGAGATCAGTGTGGCATCGACCAAAGCCTTCACTAGTCAGGTTTCCGTATTGCTCCTTATCGCGCTTAAACTCGCCCGAGCCAATCGCCTATCCCGCGAACGAGGCATACAGATCGCAAAGGAGATCGAACGCCTTCCCGAGCTTGTCCAAGCCGTGTTAGACACCAACGACCAAATTGCAAAAGTCGCCTCCCACTACGCGGATTACAACAACGCCTTCTATATCGGTCGCGGCTACATGTTTCCCGTCGCCCTCGAAGGAGCACTCAAGCTGAAGGAAATTTCCTACATCCACGCCGAAGGCTACCACTCTGCCGAGCTGAAGCACGGCCCTATCGCCTTACTCGAAGAGAGCATGCCCGTCATCGCTCTTCTCAACGAGGGCCCCGGTCAGGACAAATCGCTCAGCAACGTCGCCGAGTGCAAGGCCCGAAGCGCTCCCGTGTTAGGCGTCATCACCCAAGGCGATGAAGAAGCCCGCAAGGCCTGTGATCACGTCATCGAGATCCCCGCCTGCCCCATGTATACATCGGTGGTCCCCGCAGCCGTCGCCCTCCAACTCTTTGCCTATCACGTTGCCAGAATCAGAGGATGTGCAATCGATCAGCCGAGGAATCTGGCAAAGAGTGTGACGGTGGAGTAACCACATTCCCTAACACCCCCACATACCAAGGGTGAACCTGCTCATCGGAAATATACGAAAAAGGTGACAGTGCCGAAGCCACACCGTCACCCTAAATTAGATAAACAGATTTGTGAATCTATAAAGCCTTTGCATCGTCGAGGCGTGGATGACCGTTCTTAAGATCATCACGGGTGATACCCTTACCTCGGTTCATTTTGTCCATGTCCTTAAACAGGGCAACCATGCCGTGGATGGCGGCGAGGACGTCGGTGGTGTGGCCTGTCTCGGAAATGGTGTGCATGTTGCGGATGGGGAAACCTATGGAGGTGGCGGCGCTGTCGAATCCTGCTAAGGAAGCTGCCATGGCATCGGTGCCGGTGTCGCGACCTGCGAAGTCGATCTGGTAAGGAACATCAGCTTTCTGACAGGACTTCTCAATGAGGGTGTTTAGATACTCACTAGTGATGGACCCATTGGTTAGACTGAACCCCTTACCCATCGTAAGTGGATTCATCCGTTTGGCTCCGATTCCTGGTGCGGCATCGTAGTCGTGGTTTACATCAGATCCGATCAGAATATCAGGCTTGAGTTCACCTGCGATAGCGGTGGCTCCGAAGCGGCCAATTTCCTCGTGGGTGGCGATGGTGTAGAGAACGCGCAAGTTCTTGAGCTGTGACTTGGCAAGAATCTTGGCTATTTCTGCAACCACAAAACAGCCGAGTCCGTTGTCGAGGTAAGAGCCGTAGAATGTATCGTCTGAGAAACCCTTTTTGATCGGGCGGTTTAGAATGATTGGGTCGCCAGGGCGGATGCCGAGGGCTTCGACTTTTTCCTTACACTTCTCACCGTGCATTTGCAGTTCGAGATACATCATCTCGGGCTTAAGTCCCTTGTCGCCGGTGCGCTGGGCTGGCTCGGAAAAGTGGATCGCGCCGAGGGCCTCGATGGTGCCACCTTCGATGCAGCGGTAGTTGCCAGGTTTCTTGGGGTCCTGACTAAATAGTTTCACCTCGTGACCGACGAGAGTGCAGCTAAGAAATGAATCGGTATTAACCCAAATTTTACCATCGGAATCGATCTTACGAACCTGCATGCGGATCTTATCGGCATGACCGATGATCATCGCGGAGGTCATGTCGTCCTTCCCTGGGTGGGTATCAACGACGATACCAGCATTGCCCTTGAACTGGTGGATCGCCCAGGACTTGGGCATAAATTTCTCAAAGTATGGCTTTAGAACTCCGTAAGACATGGCGGCTTCGAGACCGATCGGGCTGGGAGCAGCGAGCACGTCGCGCATGAATTCGAATTGAGCTTTAGGCATGGATTTCTCCCATGCTTGTTGGGTGGACTTTTTAGCGGTTGTTTTTTTAGCCATGATTTTCTTTTGTTTTGAAATTGAATTTTATCCCGCAGTAGCAGTGACACCAGCACAGCGGTGAGTCGAGTCGTGATCGTTTAATTAGTTGATCAAGCCCGCTACCTTCTTGATTGCCGTTGGATAAAGCTGATGCTCCTCCACTTGAATTCGTGCGTGTAGGGTGTCTGCTGTGTCGTCCGAAAGCACGGGCACCTTCGCCTGCAGAATGATGGGCCCCGTGTCCATGCCTGCATCGACGTAATGAACGGTGCAGCCCGATTCTGTCGCACCATCATTCACCGCTTGTTTCCATGCCATCAGACCGGGGTAGGCAGGTAATAGTGACGGATGGATATTAAGGATCCGATTAGGAAAGACATCTAACATCGGTTGTTTCACAATTCGCATAAACCCAGCGAGACAGACGATCTCCACGCCCAGTGACTTTAATTTCTCTGCCACAGCCGACTGTGATTCATCAGGAAAGCGGGTTTTGTAACCACCGCAATCGATCACCTCGGCAGAGATATCTGCTTTTTCTGCCCTTTCTAAAATATAGGCATCTGGGTTATCCGAGAGCACCAGCACAATCTCAGCATTCAGGGATCCATCGTCAATGGCATCAAGAATCGCCTGCATGTTCGATCCCGAACCGGAGCCCAGGACACCGAGTTTAAGTTTTCCCTTGGTATTGGACACGCCCACTTCCTAGGCGGATGCAGGGCTTCGGGCAATTGAATTCTTACTAATCAATCGGCTCTTGATTCTTCGCTCTTTATTCTTAATTCTCCCACGCATGCAAGATCCACGTATTTCCCAGCTCGCCCGTCAGCTCGTCCGCTACTCCACCGCCATTAAAAAAGGTGAGAAAGTGATGCTCCACCTTTTCGATGTGCCGGATGAAATAGGCATCGCTTTGATCCGTGAGGTGCGGGCTAAAAAAGGTATCCCCGTGGTCAAACTTGAGAATGCGGGTATTGGCCGGGAAATGTATATGGGCGCGACCGATGAGCAGTATCAACTCATCGCCAAACATCAGCTCGCCGAGATGAAGGACATGGACGCCTACATTGCCATCCGCGGCGCTCACAACATTTGCGAAACCAGCGATGTGCCTGCGGCCAAGATGAAAAACATGATGACCCACATGCGCAAGGTGTTGAATCATCGGGTTAAAAAGACCAAGTGGTGTGTGCTGCGCTGGCCACACCCAGCCATGGCGCAGCAGGCGGGTATGAGCACTGAGGCATTTGAGGATTTTTACTTCCGCGTCTGTCTACTCGACTACAAGAGTCTGATCCCAGCGATGAATGCCCTTAAGAAACTGATGGATAAAACAGATCAGGTCCACATCATCAATAAAGGCACCGATCTACGCTTCTCAATCAAAGATATTCCCGCTGTCACCTCGGGAGGGAATTACAACATCCCCGACGGTGAAGTCTTCACCTCTCCGGTCAAAGACAGTGTGGAAGGAGTCATCACCCACAATGCGCCCACCGTCTATCAAGGCATCCCATTCGACAACATCCGCCTCGAGTTTAAAAAAGGGAAAATCGTCAAAGCTGAATCACCTGGCAAAAACAAAGAGCTCAACAAAATCCTCGATGCCGATGCCGGTGCCCGCTATGTGGGCGAGTTTGCTTTAGGATTCCACCCAGAGATCATGGAACCGATGCGTGACATCCTGTTTGATGAAAAAATCGCAGGCTCATTCCACTTCACCCCAGGACAAGCCTATGAGGAAGCCGACAATGGCAATCGTTCACAAGTTCACTGGGACATGGTCACCATCCAGCGCAAAGACTACGGAGGTGGTGAGATTTACTTTGATGGAAAACTAATCCGCAAAGATGGCGTCTTTCTTCCCAAGTCATTGACCAAACTCAATTATTAGCCGCCAGTTTTAGCCGCAAGAGGCACAAAATTCACAATACTAAGGTGTCGATGGTTTGAAAAGAACTGGCAACCTTCGGCGTAAATGAGAGACTCCCCTCTCTCACGATGCCTCGCCTACTTATCACTAGCCTTGCCCTGATTTTCTTCTCACCGGTCATTTTTGGTGCAGATAAAACCAAGGGCCTTGATGTTCGCCTTATTTCGGAAACAACTGCGATTGCCCCAGGGCAGTCCTTTACTGTCGGGCTCCACATTCATCATCACAAAGGGTTTCACACCTATTGGAAAAACCCAGGTATCGTTGGAATTCCGACGTCACTTAAATGGAAATTACCCCCCGGTTTTACAGCCTCTAAAATTACCTGGCCGTATCCTGAACTCAGTTCCATGGCCGGACATCCCTGTCATGGTTACGAGCGTGACGTCACCCTACTCGTGACCATTACCCCGCCGAAGGTTATTCAGGAAAAGGAAATCACACTCTCGACGACAGCCTCATGGATGTGCTGCTCCAACAACTGTTACCCAGATACCAAGAAACTCACCCGCACATTCGTGGTGGCTAGAACAACAGTATCGGACCCCATGGGTACTAAGTTGATTCAAAAATCTCAACGAAATGTGCCCAAAGTTTCATCCGACTGTATAGCCACCTTGCTTTCCGGTGCTAATGATACCAAAATCAAAGTCCGTATCACTCTGCCTAAGAATATAGCTGCAGAAAACCCCTACCTCTTTTCTTTCGACGGACAAATTTCATCTAACCTCTCACAAAAATTCATCAAACAATCTGACGGCAGCCTGCTCTTGACCATTAATCGTTCAGAGTTCTCGCCGAAAAAAAACACTCGCCTTCCGGCTGTAATCAAAGCGGGTAAAAACCACCTATGGATCAATCCTGCGTATTTAAACGAAAAATAACTTACATCCGTAGAGTCGCTCCGCTTCATTGGACCTTCTCTGGTCATTGGACCGTGATGAAGGGTGTGATGATTGTTCGGTAGTTCTACACACTTAACACCATCGCCATGAGACCTACCCGTCCTTTAACACCGAATTTCCTGTAGAGTTGACGGGCGTAGTCGTGAACGGTATGAGTGGATAACTTTAAGCGATCTGCAATTTGATTTTCTGATAGGTCGGTAAGTAATAATCGATAGGTATCTATTTCTCTGTTACTTAACATGGATGAAGACATTAACAATCCTCGCTCCATACACAGGCGATTGTGCAAATGGGGCATACTCGCAATGGCTACATTCATAAATTCACGATCTTCCGGTGTAAAAGGATCCGCTCCTATGGGGCGATCAATGATAATTACGGATTCACATGTTGGATTCAACGGAATGCATGCTACCAGCCGCTCACCAATACCGTAGAACTACAGAAATTTTTTCGACAGCCAATGATCTGCCCACTCCTGATCCGTAGTCACGTCATGCCGTATGCAGGCACGAGAGCGTTTCCCTGCCCCATCGAGTATAGATTGGCTCATAGGATCCACTCCCTCTTTGCGAGCATGCATTAACCAACGTTCAACGACTCTTTTGAACGTTTTTTCTGAGTCAAGATATTCTGCTGCCATTGGTGACCAACCCTCCATCTTTTCAAAGATCGTTTTGTAATGATCAGGGGATATATCACGGGGTATCTTAGCCTCTTTACGCATCACCAGCCATGAAGCGTCTTCCGCTTCCAGAAGATTACACAGTCGGCCGAGTGTGTGATTAAGTGCTGCGGTGGCGTCCCATACCGGGAAATTGGCTACTTCAGCCCACAAATCTCTCAACGCTGGCAACTTTCCACTACTAGAATCAGTGGATTGTAAATGTTTAGGGTCTAACATCACTATCGTAATACATACTTAGCAGCTCATGTTTATCAAGATAAATTCTAACAATAAACCGGGAAGAGTTTACATTCGCCATACATTCCACAACCCTCCCCCCCTAAAGAGGGGGATTGTTGAACATTGATTACATGATATAATGACGTCTCTTGCGTGTTACAAGATACCGTGCAGCCTCTAGTAAGTCTTCTAATGTGTGTGTTGCATTAGATCACTCTCCTTTTAAATGGACCTAGAGGCTGTACGACATTATTTTTTACTGATCGTAAATCCACTGTTTAGGCTTTTACCTTGCCATACCATCTAAGGGCGCGGATATTCACGTAAATGTTACAACGCACATGGTTCTTAACGCTTTTACTCGCAGTCGGATGCCTTTTTCCAGCTGCTATACGAGCCCAAAACTTCTCCCCAAGTCGGGAAAACCCACCCATGGTTACCCGGGAATTTCGGGGCGCTTGGGTTGCCAGTGTTTATAATATCGACTGGCCTAGCCGCACAGGCCTCTCCGCCGGAGCACAACAAGGCGAACTTCGTGCCATGCTCGACCAAATGGTCCGACTAAAACTCAATGCGATGATTTTCCAGGTCCGGCCCCATGGTGATGCACTCTACCAATCACGTATTGAGCCATGGAGTCCGTGGCTAACAGGCACGATGGGGCGCTCGCCGGGCTACGATCCACTGGCCTACTGCATTTCGCAGGCACACGCGCGTGGTATTGAGGTCCATGCGTGGTTTAATCCCTTTCGGGCGCTACCTAACGAGACCATGACGACCTCCAGTAGCCATATTACCCGCACTCACCCATCGTTGATCCGTAAATTCAAATCCTACAAGTGGATGGACCCAGCAAACAGCTTCACTCGCCAGAGAGCCTTATCGGTCATCCTCGATGTGACGCGCCGCTACGATATCGATGGCATCCACATCGACGACTATTTTTACCCCTACCCTGACGTCGAAGCGAATGGCCGACCAAAGCAGCAATTCCCAGATGGAAAAACACCGTCGCAACGTCGTGGTTACGTCGATAGCTTTGTCCAGCAGATGTATTCGTCTGTCAAAAAGGCCAAGCCTTGGGCACGGGTGGGTATCAGCCCGTTCGGAATCTGGAAGCCCGGTGTCCCATCCGGCACCACAGCCAGTATCAACGCCTACGAGCACCTCGCGGCAGACTCTCGTAAGTGGCTGAAGAACGGTTGGTGTGACTATATGTCACCGCAGCTCTACTGGCGGATTCAGGGGCCTCAGGGTTACACACGTCTACTTAGTTGGTGGCGGAGTCAGGGGAGCCGACCCGTCTGGCCAGGTATTGCCACTGCACGTATTAACAGCAGCGAGGATAAAGGCCGCCCTGCATCCGAGATCGTCAATCAGGTTATTCTCTCGCGCACCACAGGTCGCAACTACGCCGGCCACGTGCACTGGAGCATGAAGTCGCTACGTCAGAACCGGGGAGGTATTTCCTCATACCTAGAAAAAAACACCTACACCAC
>TARA_B110000908_G_scaffold170509_1_pt1 | contig 18224 bp, 15 predicted proteins | sample TARA_B110000908 | Tara Oceans TARA_B110000908 (sample SAMEA4398067) | marine metagenome | biome: Polar Biome; feature: [DCM] deep chlorophyll maximum layer (ENVO:01000326); material: water (ENVO:00002006), including particulate matter (ENVO:01000060) such as... | depth 36 m
CAATGAAGTTCTGTTGCCGCACCACTCACGAAGTTGCTACCATTGTCATAGCGATTCACTTCGCCTTGGGGGGACAGTTCAAATCCAACAGTTTCTGGGACGGGACAGTTGGACAGAAATCAGAGCACATTAAGCTGCGTTGCTCTGGTGTCTGCGTTACATTGCTAAAGCAATGTGGGTCTGTCGATAATTGGTGTGCGGAAAGTAATGGTTTAATCTGGAAGCACTCACGTGTTTTGATTGGCCTGATGCTTTTTCTGTAAAAATCCAAACGAAAGGAATCTGTTTCTTGATTGGAACGGGCACAATCTTTTCGTCCTAAGGCAACGTGGTTTGCGGGCTAATCAAATGGGCCCTGTAACCCATTTGGCGGGAATTAGAAAACGGACGGTAACGGCTTATGATACAAGAAGAATGGGGACAGCTGAGCCAGCGGCTGCTCAAATCAATAGGTCAAAACAACTTTAAGACGTGGATCGAGCCACTTAAATTTCGCGATCTTCAAGATGGCATTGCGACGTTCCATGTTCCTACTAATTTTCTTGGGAATTACGTAAGCCAGAATTTTTCTGAAGCGATCCTACACGAATTGCGTGTTGTGGATGCATCTGTCTGTCGCCTTAGCTTTGCGGTTCCAACTCATGCCCCAAAACGCCCTGCCATACAAAAAGAAGCAGCACCCGTTGCTGCCCCAGCCCGTTCGCCGTTGAACACTGCCCCAATGGACAGGCGTTTCACATTTGATAGCTTTATTGTTGGTAAGCCAAACGAGCTGGCCCATGCAGCTGCAAAACGTGTGGCCGAAGGTGGCCCTGTAACGTTTAATCCTTTGTTCCTTTATGGTGGCGTCGGCCTTGGTAAAACCCACTTGATGCATGCCATCGCTTGGGAATTGCAGACAACTCGACCAGATCTAAATGTCCTGTATTTGTCCGCTGAACAATTTATGTATCGCTTTGTTCAAGCCTTGCGTGATCGCAAGATGATGGATTTTAAAGAAATCTTCCGCTCTGTCGATGTCCTGATGGTTGACGATGTTCAATTCATCGCAGGCAAAGACAGCACCCAAGAAGAGTTCTTCCATACCTTCAACGCTTTGGTTGACCAGAATAAGCAAATCATCATTTCCGCTGATCGTGCGCCCGGTGAAATCAAAGATTTGGAAGATCGTGTTAAGTCGCGCCTCCAATGTGGTTTGGTTGTCGATCTTCACCCAACCGATTACGAACTTCGCCTTGGTATCTTGCAAAGCAAAGTTGAAATGCAGCAGGTCAACTATCCGGGCCTACAAGTTGACGATGGTGTCTTGGAGTTCCTTGCCCACCGCATTTCGACCAACGTACGTGTTCTTGAGGGCGCTTTGACTCGCCTGTTCGCATTTGCCTCCCTTGTTGGCCGCGAGATCAATTTGGAATTGACCCAAGATTGCTTGGCAGATGTTTTGCGCGCCTCAGAACGTAAGATCACGGTCGAAGAAATTCAGCGCAAAGTGTCTGATCACTACAACATTCGCCTTAGCGATATGATTGGTCCTAAACGCCTGCGCAGCTATGCCCGCCCCCGTCAGGTTGCAATGTATCTCTGCAAAAAGATGACAAGCCGTTCTTTGCCCGAAATTGGGCGTCGCTTCGGTGGTCGTGACCACACGACAGTCATGCATGGTGTGCGTCGTATCGAAGAACTGAAGGTTCAAGATGACCAGATTGCAGAAGATCTAGAATTGCTACGTCGTTCACTGGAAGCATAGCTTAAAAAGGCCTAGTAAATGGCGGCTTTGCTTGACGGCCCGACTAATCCACAGCAAAACCAATTAAACGCTTGAGAATATGACGGGACAGGGTATTTTATCGGTCCCGACCATAGGGATTGGAGAAGCCGCATGAAAATCAGTATCGAACGCAGTGACCTGCTAAAAGCAGTAGCACAAGCGCAGTCTGTTGTGGAGCGGCGCAATACCATTCCAATCCTCGCGAATGTTTTGATCGAAGCCGAAGGATCAGACGTATCCTTCCGTGCCACCGATTTGGATATCGAAGTGGTCGACAAAGCCCCAGCGCAAGTTGAACGCGCAGGTGCTACGACTGTTTCAGCAACAACGTTGCACGAAATTGTTCGCAAACTACCAGACGGTGCATTGGTCACTTTGACGGCTGACAGCGCTTCGGGTCGATTGACCGTTGAAGCGGGGCGCTCAAATTTCTCTCTGGCTACTTTACCACGTGAAGATTTTCCAGTCATGGCATCCTCTGAATATGCCTCTAACTTTAGTGTTCCAGCGCCTGTTCTGCGCCGGCTGTTTGATAAATCCAAATTTGCCATCTCTACCGAAGAGACACGGTACTATTTGAACGGCGTCTATATGCACATCTCTGAGTCAGATGGCGGCAAAGTGCTGCGCTGCGTTGCAACTGATGGCCATCGTCTTGCCCGTATTGATGCGGACCAGCCCGATGGTGCAGCCGACATGCCTGGTGTTATCGTCCCTCGTAAAACTGTTGGGGAAATGCGCAAGCTTTTGGATGATGACGATATGATCATTGCCGTTTCAGTCTCGGAAACGAAGGTTCGTTTTGCAACTCCGAATATCACGCTGACATCCAAAGTGATTGATGGCACGTTCCCCGATTACACACGTGTTATCCCGCAAGGAAACACACGTAAGATGGAAGTAGACGCCGCAGATTTTGCAAAAGCCGTCGATCGCGTTGCAACCGTTTCATCCGAACGCTCGCGTGCCGTTAAATTGCAATTGGATGAAGATCGTTTGATCTTGTCCGTCAATGCACCTGACAGCGGTGCCGCTGAAGAAGAGCTGGCGGTTGCTTACAACGATGAACCATTGGAAATTGGCTTTAACGCAAAATATCTGCTCGAGATCGCAAACCAAGTTGATCGTGAGAATGCTGTGTTCATGTTCAATTCATCAGGCGATCCAATATTGATGCGTGAAGGCAATGATCACTCCGCAGTCTACGTCGTCATGCCGATGCGCGTTTAAACTTTTTACCTTCGGCGGGGCATTTTTGAAACAAAGAACGGGACGCAGATGTCACTGTACCTTTCATCGTTAGTTGTTTCACATTTCCGGTCTCATAAAATCGCAAGGGTTTCTGTCGATCCACGTCCTGTGGCGATTTTTGGCCCAAACGGGGCTGGTAAAACAAACATTCTAGAAGCCGTTTCGCTTTTCTCACCTGGTCGCGGCTTTCGCCGTGCAAGTGCCGAAGATATGGCGCGCCGCCCCGAAGCCTTAGGGTGGAAAATAAGTGGGCTTCTACACTCACACTCCCAAAAACATGAAATTGATATTTGGTCTGATGCTGGTGCCGCCCGTCAGGTGCGTATCGATGAAAAAGCCGCCCCTCAGACCGCATTAGGTCGCATCGCCCGCGTGCTTTGGCTTATCCCGTCGATGGACCGCCTTTGGATCGAAGGAGCCGAGGGACGTCGCCGTTTTCTTGATCGCATGACCCTTAGTTTTGAACCACGTCACGCCGATCTTTCATTGGCATACGACAAAGCAATGCGTGAACGTAATCGGCTGCTAAAGGATATGGTGCGTGACCCCCATTGGTACACCGCCCTTGAGGCGACAATGGCGGAAACTGGAGTTGCCATACACAACAACCGTTTGTCTGCTTTGGCTCAATTAGACGTTGCACAAAACGATGCCCTCACAGCATTTCCTGTCGCTTCACTGGAATTGACTTATGCAGATGGGCCGCTGCCCGCTTCGGTTGACGACCTTCGCAACGCTTTGGCTGACAATCGATCACGTGACCTTGCAGCAGGGCGGACCTTAATCGGCCCACACCGTGCGGATCTAGTCGGAACATATGTGGCCAAAGGTGTGCCCGCACGCGATTGTTCAACCGGGGAACAGAAGGCATTGCTGGTCTCTCTTATCCTTGCCAACGCACGGGCTTTGGCAAAAGACTTTGGCGCGCCTCCACTGTTATTGCTTGATGAAGTCGCAGCACATTTGGATGCTGAGCGGCGCGCATCACTTTATGACGAAATCGCAGCACTTGGAGCGCAGGCGTGGATGACTGGAACGGGGACAGAATTGTTCGACGGCTTAGGACAGCGCGCGCAATATCTAGAAGTCACTGACGAAGACGGCGCATCTATTGTGAAGCATATCCCATGACGCTTAATCCGAATGATCTGCTGCTATATTGCGGCGCACTTGTTATTTTGTTCCTGACACCCGGACCTGTATGGCTTGCATTGACGGCACGCGGCTTATCTGGCGGGTTTCATGCAGCATGGCCCTTGGCCCTAGGTGTCGCGGTTGGTGATATCGTTTGGCCACTGGTCGCCGTTCTTGGGATTTCATGGATCTTGTCCGTATTCGATACGTTCATGACCGTTCTTCGGTGGATCGCTTGCGGTGTATTTATCGTGATGGGTTGGGCGCTGATCCGCCACGCTGGCCAAGCTATTCCAAGCAACAGCAGGTTGACCCGACCGGGTATGTGGGCGGGTTTTTTGGCAGGTATCGCCGCAATTTTAGGAAACCCAAAGGCCGTGCTATTTTATATGAGCGTCTTACCAGGTTTTTTTGATCTGCGCAGCGTCAACGCAATTGATGTCACTATTATAATATTGGCATCCGTCACCATTCCACTTGTTGGAAACCTTATGATGGCTGGGTTTGTCGGGCAAATGCGGCATTTAATGTCCTCGCCCAGCGTCCTAAAAAAGTTCAATACTGGGTCCGGTGTTTTGCTTATCTTGGTTGGGCTGGTCATTGCCTTCCTGTGACAGGAAATCTTATGGCTGACGCGTGACAAGCCCCCAAAAAAAACGTATAAATGCACAAAATAATGAAGGTGCAGCAGCATGTCCGATAGTGATAAAGTTCCCGAAGAGTATGGCGCGGATTCCATCAAAGTTCTCAGAGGGTTAGAAGCTGTCAGAAAGCGCCCAGGCATGTATATCGGTGACACCGATGACGGGTCTGGTTTGCACCATATGGTTTACGAGGTTGTGGACAACGGCATCGATGAAGCGCTCGCTGGGCACGCCGACGCGGTAACGGTCATTATTAACGCAGACTCGTCTGTTTCAGTCAGCGATAACGGACGCGGTATTCCAGTCGGAATTCACGAAGAAGAAGGCGTTTCAGCGGCCGAGGTCATTATGACCCAGCTGCACGCTGGCGGTAAATTTGACAGCAATTCGTACAAAGTTTCAGGCGGCCTGCACGGCGTTGGCGTTTCTGTTGTGAACGCATTGTCGGTTGAGTTGGACCTGCGGATTTGGCGCAATGGAAAAGAACACGTCGCACGTTTCTCACACGGCGACACGGTTGAACACCTCAAGGTGGTTGGCGAATGTGGTGACAGAACAGGTACAGAAGTCCGTTTCTTAGCGTCGACCGATACATTCTCGAACCTCGAATACTCGTTCGAAACACTGGAAAAACGGCTGCGTGAATTGGCATTCTTGAACTCTGGCGTGCGCATCATCTTGATGGACAATCGCCCTGTAGAACCTTTGCGTTCTGAATTGTTTTACGACGGTGGCGTTAAAGAATTCGTAAAGTATCTTGATCGCTCCAAAGCGACGGTAATGCCCGAACCGATTTATATCATCGGCGAACGCGACGATATTGTGGTCGAAGTCGCAATGTGGTGGAACGACAGCTACCACGAGAACGTGTTGCCGTTTACCAACAACATTCCCCAGCGCGATGGTGGTGCCCACTTGGCAGGTTTCAGGGGCGCATTGACACGTACAATCAATAATTACGCTCAATCGTCAGGCATTGCGAAGCGCGAGAAGATAACGTTCACAGGCGACGACGCACGTGAGGGACTGACTTGTGTCTTGTCGGTCAAAGTTCCCGATCCAAAGTTTAGTTCACAAACCAAGGACAAGTTGGTCAGCTCCGAAGTGCGCCCCGCTGTTGAAGGTTTGGTTAACGAAAAACTGGCAGAGTGGTTTGAAGAAAACCCAACCGAAGCTAAGATCATTGTCGGCAAAATCATCGAGGCCGCATTGGCTCGTGAAGCCGCGCGTAAAGCCCGCGATCTAACACGCCGCAAAAACCCGATGGATATGAATTTCCTCAGCTCCAAGTTAAAGGATTGCTCAGACAAAGACCCGGTTAACACCGAAATCTTTTTGGTGGAGGGTGACAGCGCTGGCGGTTCCGCACAAACGGGTCGGGATCGCAAGACGCAGGCCATTCTGCCACTAAAAGGTAAAATTCTAAACGTCGAACGGGCCCGTTTTGACCGCATGCTTGGCTCCCAGGAAATTGGCAACATGGTGATGGCGTTGGGTACTGGAATCGGGCGTGACGAATTCAACATCGCAAAACTACGGTATCATAAAATTGTCATCATGACCGACGCTGACGTTGATGGTGCCCACATTCGGACACTCCTACTGACATTCTTTTTCCGCCAAATGCCGCAGTTGATTGAAAACGGCCATCTATATATTGCGCAACCGCCGCTTTATAAAGTTTCGCGTGGTCGCTCCGAAGTTTACCTTAAAGATCAGGCCGAGATGGATGACTATCTGGTTCAACAAGGTATTGAAGGGGCTCTTTTGCGCCAAGGCAACGGTGAAGAAATTTCCGGTCAAGATTTGGTGCGTGTTGTCGAAGAAGCCCGCCAATTACGCCGCGTTTTCCAAGCGTTTCCGACGCATTATCCGCGTCACATTTTGGAACAGGCCGCCATTGCAGGTGCTTTTGTGCCTGGTGTCGTAGATGCCGATTTGCAAGGAACTGCGGATAAGGTTGCAACGCGTTTGAACCTGATTGCTTTGGAATATGAAAAAGGGTGGCAAGGGCGGATCACGCAAGACCATGGCATTCGCTTGGCCCGCATTCTACGTGGTGTTGAAGAAGTACGCACACTGGACGGCCCAATGATGCGCTCTGGTGAAGCCCGTAAGACTGGCAGCTTTACCAAAAGCCTGCAGGACGTTTATGAATTGCCTGCAACTTTGGTACGGAAAGATAAATCCCAAGCCATTCATGGCCCGATTGATTTACTGGACGCCATTTTGGGAGAAGGGGAAAAAGGTCTTTCCTTGCAACGGTACAAAGGTTTGGGCGAAATGAACCCAGATCAATTATGGGAAACAACCCTTGATCCAGACGCACGTACTTTGTTGCAGGTTCAAGTTGCTGATCTTGCAGAAGCAGACGATCTTTTCACTAAGTTGATGGGTGACGTCGTCGAGCCACGACGCGAATTTATCCAGAAAAATGCACTAAGTGTAGAAAATCTAGATTTCTGATTCTAACTGTCGGCACAGACCCTATTGGAGTTTTGTGCCGACAGTTCGATCTTAAAATATCTCAGCTAATTAACGATAAATTCGGCATGTAGAGCACCTGCAGCTTTAATGCTTTTCAAGATATCGATCATATCGCGTGGCGCGACACCCAACGCATTAAGCCCTGCAATCACCTCTGAAAGTGATGCGCCAGCTGGGACTTCGGCCAATCCAATTCCTGGTTCCTCTTCTAATGCTACGTCTGTGCGTGGAACGACTACAGTTTCACCCTCAGCAAATGGGTTGGGTTGCACCACAAGTGGCGCCTCTTGAATACGCAAGACAAGATTACCCTGCGAAACAGCGACCCGAGAAATCCTGACATCTTCCCCCATTACGATTGTACCAGATCGCTGATCAACCACGACGCGCGCCTTTCGTTCGGGTTCGATCTCAATGTTTTCCACTCGTCCCAGTGCGTGCGCGACAGATCGCATTTTTGTGCTGGGAATATCCAGTGAAACTGTCCCCGAATCCGTCATCAGCGCAACTTGACGGCCAAAGTTTGCGTTGATCGCCTGCTCAATTCGAACTGCTGTAGTAAAATCAGCCTCTCTTAACGCCAAGCGGACATTCGTCAGTTCACTTAAGACAAAGTCGATTTCTCGTTCTACTCTTGCACCTGCTGGGATGACACCAGCCGTTGGAACGCCCTTCGTCACAGTAGCACCGTCACCTTCAGCCACCGCGCCCCCCGCGATAATGCTCCCTTGCGCCACCGCATAGATTTCGCCATCAGCCGCGTTTAAGGGGGTCATTATTAAGGTGCCGCCCAGCAAACTTTTCGAGTCACCTATCGCAGAAACAGTCACATCAATTTTTCCACCCGCACGTGAAAATGCTGGCAAACTCGCCGTCACAAAAACCGCTGCAACATTTTTGGGTCGAAATTGTTCACCGCTGACATTCACGCCAAGTCGCTCAAGAATATTTGACATGATTTCTTCGGTGAAAGGTGAATTACGCAAACCATCCCCAGTTCCATTCAGCCCAACAACCAACCCATATCCGATAAGGTCATTACCGCGGACACCGTCGAATTCTACTAGGTCCTTAATTCGGACGGTTCCGCTGATCGCGAGAGATACCGAAAACAACAAAAACAAGACGGCGCGCAAAATCATCATAGGAAGTTCACCAAAGACAGCTGCGATGTTTTGACAGTCACAGCATAAAGGCTTTGAAGTTGGAACTGCACCTCCTCCAATCGCGTTGCTGTTTCGTAAGGATCAGCAGCCAGTAATGTCCCTTTGGCGTATTCTAGTGAAACACTTTCACTCGCATTGCGGGTCGCCATGCTATCAATTCGAGCTTCTGCAAAGCCAATCTGCGCCCTAAGAGATGTTAAATCATCTTGATTTTGCAACATTCCTTCACCCGCTGCTAATAGCAATTCGCTTCGTTCTGTATAATTCACTGTAAGCGTCTCATCGGCAGAAATTGCAGCGATCGCTAAGTTTTTAAGGGTATCTTTTAACTCTGGATTCGTTGCTTTGATATCCAAAGTTAACCCCTCAGATTCGGCCAACTGAAACGGCGATAGGCCAGTATTCGATCCACCATAAACCGTTGCATCGAACCCAACAGGGTCGTCAAACCAATTCTGTATCGCAGAAACTTTTGAGGCTGCGCCAATTACGCCTACCAAAACGGTACGCAATTCTATCATCAACTCCTCAGCACTACCTAGTGCAAGTTGGTCCGTAGCTGCACCAGAAAACAGACTGCGCCCAGCAATGTTTGTGTTCAAGGCATTCATCGTACCTTTGAGAGTTTCAAATGCTTCATTGCCAGATTTCAGGGCAACATCATCCAAGCCACCAGTCGAGACAAGAATGAGATTAGCTCCCAGGCTAGAAGTTGAATCTTGGATATTTTCGAGAACCGATTGCATAGAACTCGCAAAATGTGTGGCTTCTGTCGAGGCTATTTTATACCCTTGTAGGGTCGATAAACTCGCCTCTATTCCAGTGAGATAGCTATAGTTTCCAGCCAACACATTTTTGACATCAGCGACTTGGCCGCTTGTCAATTCCTGCGTCAAGCGGGACATTTCAGCCTTAAGCGCGGACCCACGATTTTGTAGCATAAATGAAGTAGCAAGATCGCCCAGTGAAAGACCATTCATCTTCAAATCCTCAATAATGTTTGCATCATTTCATCGACGGTCTGAATCATACGCGCGTTTGCGGCATACGCCTGTTCGATCAAAATCAGCCTTTGTAATTCGGCGTCGCTATCGACGCCATTGGCCAGTTCTTGTTGGATCAACTCATCCAGTTGCACCGAAGCAAAGCTAAGATGTTGTTCATTGTTCGTCCTGTCATTCGCAAACATTGAAATCATCGTGGAAGACAAGTTTACGGCACTTAAAGAGCCTGTACCAAAATCACCCGAAGCGGGCTGCCGTGTGCTAGACAATACATCACCCAAAGACTGCAGATGGGTTGAATTCCCAACGTCACCGGTCGTTGTTGCACCCAGTCCATCGCGCAACTTCCAAGTGTCACCCCCTTGGGTTGGATCAACAAGTTGATTGACGGTTAACCGTCCCGCCAAACCTGTCTCGTCTAGATCATCAAATCTGCTACCATTGTCGGTAAACAATCCAGGCAACGGATCACCCGTAAGCGACAATGGTGCCAAAGCTTCAAAACGTTCGATAAGATCACGCGCTACTGCATCAAGTTGCTCTTGTGCATGTGGAGCCATTTGGTCGCGGATTTCGAATTGCGCACTTAGCCCCCCCCCGCGAAGCGCACCGTTGTCGGGTCCCGTTCTGACATCTACGCCATTGACCGTTAACCCCGACAAGCTGCCCGCGTCCAATGACATGCCAGCCCCAACAAGGTTAACCGGATCAAACCCAACCTCTGCGGCTTTGCCGTCAATAAGAACTGATCCACCAGTGGTAAACAATGCAATCGCGCCATTTGCCCTTGCTACCGTTTTGACCGGCACAATTGCACTAATCTCATCAACTAACTTTTGACGGTAGTCCAGGAAGGACACGTCATTTGCCCCCCTCACTTGAGCCTTAGTAATTTGGCCATTAAGTGTCTGCAATTCAGACAATGCAGCATTCAGCCGCGTGACTTGGTCACCTATGGTTTGGTCCGCACGTGTCCGCTGATCTTGAATACCCGACGATGCACGCTTGATTGTAGTGGCAAGGTCTCGCGCTGAATTTACGGCTGCGGCCAATCGATCAGGTGCATCTGGTCGACTGGCTGCAGTGATAAGACTGCTTTCAAATGCCGAAATCTGCTGCGTCAAAGCCCCCACCTGGTCAGGTGTACCGATAAGACGATCCAACTCTGTCATAAAGCCCAAGGTCGTCTGTTTGTTCGCGTATGCAGCACTCGCCATTTGTCTGTCAGAAACCAAAACTGGGTCGACGTTGCGCGTGATCCCATCAACACGCACACCGCCAAGCCCGCCCATAGATTGCGAAGAAAGTTCAAGACTGCGCGCGCCGTATCCTTCGGTAAGTGCGTTGGACAAGTTGGATGATACAACCTGTGTCGCACGACCAGCAGCACGGAGCCCTGTCATCGCATTGTTTAATGCACTTGAAATTGTCATTGGAACCTCGTCGACCTAGTCACGATTAAGCAAGAAAACTATCGTTTGATATTTGTGGTTTCTTGCAACATTTCATCCACTGTTTGGATGACCTTGGCATTGGATGAGTAAGCGCGCTGGGTCTGGATCATATCCGTTAATTCACCGGCAACATCCGTGGCCGATTCTTCGCGAGCATATGCAACGATGTCACCCGTCGGCCCATCGCCTGCATCCCACAGAAAATATGAACCGCTATCTGGGGAAGGTAGATAGGTCTGCTGGTCAAGTGCGACCATCCCGTTGGGGTTTGGCAGATCAATAAGCGGCACCTGATAGATGGTCCGCGTAATTCCGGTGTCAAAGAAAGCATGGACATAGCCATTGGCGTCGACCTCTACGCTGGTCATATTGCCAACGGATGATCCATCTTTCGAAATTGAGACCGGTGCAAAACTATCTGACAGTTGGGTTAGGCCATCACTTTGACCGATGCGGCCAATGGTGATTTCAATCGGGCCGCCGTCCACATTGACCACGATCGCACCTGAAACAGGATCATAGGTCCCCCCACTTGTCGTTGTAATAGATGCTAATGTACCACCGGAACTACGGCCATCATCAAACGTCAAAGTATACTCACCAATAACTGCATCATTCTGCGCACCATCGGTTAGAACCATCGTCCACTCATTAGACGATCCCAATGCAGGAACGGTCGGGGAAAAGGTCACACCAATACTTTCTGAAGTCCCCAAATTATCAAAATACTCGACAGATAAGCTTTGGATATCACCGATTTGCCCAGCCTCTGTTTGGGTTGCAGGCAAATTAACACCCAAGGTCATCGACGTAGTCGGTTCACCTGAAAACTGGTTCGTATTGATTTGGATTGGTTCTAATCCATCAGAAGTATCGCGAGGATAACTTGGAATCGTACCATTCCCCAAGGCTGGCCAACCCATCAAAACCAGACCAGATTGTGATACCAAATACCCGTCCGCATCTGTTCGAAAAGACCCTGTTGTGGTCAGCAACATCTGCGTATCACCATTCGCGACACCAACTTGAGTCGCGCGCGCAACGGGCAACAAGCCACGGCCGCGCACTGCTAAATCGGTTGCATTAGAGGTAGAGACCAGTGATCCACCCTGATCGATAAGCCGCGAGTTCGTCGTCCGCACTCCACCAGCAGAATAACTGCCGCCTGCAGACGAAATGACCATAGATTCAAAATCTGTTGTCACCCGCTTATATCCATATGTCGACGAATTCGCGATGTTGTCAGAAATTGAAGCGAGCCTTGTAGCGTTAGACTGCAATCCTGCAACCCCCGCATTTAGTGACGATGATATGGTCATAGATACGCCTTCCTGCTGTACCAAATAGTAGTACGACCACTCATAGACCCTTGGATTTAACGTGACCCTAATAGTTAAAATCAATTCTATTTCTTGCCATCATTCGCGCAACATGATGATTTCAATTCTATTGTTTCGCACAGCCATTACATTCCTTGTCACAGGTTCGCGGTCAGCGTGACCCGTGACCCGCCGAACGCGTTTACCCATCATGCCAATTTCCTCGAACAGCATGCGAACAGCATCAGCTTCTCTTGTAGAATTGTCCCAAACCCGATTGTCAGCCAAGACGATGGGTGCGGTGGGAACATGCCCTTCTACTGCAATTCCGTTGGTAACGGTTTTCGCAATGTCAGCGATCATCAAAACTATCGTCTTCAATAGATCCGTTGGATTCTGCGTTCCTAGATCAAATATGGGTTGGTCATAGGTTGCGAATACTTCGATAACCAACCCTTCATCTGTGACACGTGTCACGATGTTTTCTAACGCGTTTTCCATGACCATGCTTTCGCCCCCACGGCCAATCAACGCGGCCTCAAGGGATTCAAGTTTCTCATTTTGAGATGTTGAACTTTCGCCCGCCTCGACAGAAGTTCCCATGTCTCCACGTGATTGGTTCTGTTCAGTAGGCCGCATCGAAGTCGCACCAGTGCCAAGCTGCGGCAATGCCTTTTCAGAGAACACACTATCCCCGCCAAAAGCACCGTCACCGCCACCAGAAATTCGATTGATTGGAATCGTCGGCGAAAAGTAATCCGCGAGCCCCTTTTTTTGTGTTTCAGTTGTCGCATTCAACAGCCACATCAACATAAAAAACGCCATCATTGCGGTCACAAAATCCGCATAGGCGACTTTCCAAGCACCACCATGATGCCCGCCACCTTTGATAACTTTTTTACGTTTAATGATGACTGGTGCGGCATTTGCATGCGCGCCCATATCCACCACCTCTATTTCACCCACTACAAGATTTAGCAGCCAGCCGTTACGCAGCCCTTAACAATTTCAATTGTCGAGAATTTAATGGGGTTTGTGCCATTTTTCCGTTTGAGCCCAGATGCAATTCAAGGAGCATGCAATGGCAGCTTCATCCATTCTGGACAGCAATTATTCATGGAACCGTATGGTCATCACACTGCTTGTGGCGGTCATTATCAATGCGGCATGTGGAAAATCATCGCCATTATGCCGGCTGTTCAGCTTGAGTTCGGGGTGGCATCTGCTGTGGGGTTCGGTCGATTGATCGCCGATATCTCGCACTGGTTCCTGAAGCGGCGCGGCATCGTGATGGCTATGGCGATTGTCGCCAGTGGGAATTACCTAAGCGGATCAATTTGGACGCTTGTCTTGGCCGACACGCTGAACACCCAAGGCTGGTGCAGTGTCTATATGTTCCTTGCTATTGTGACCTTGGCTGTGGTGATCCCCACTGGCCTTCATCTTGCTCCGCAGACGACCAGAAGCGGCCCACGCACAGGCCGAAGCAGTATCCATCGTCAATGCCTGAGCATCAGGGCTAGCCCCAACGGGATTTCTTGGGACTGGGTGAATATCGCGATCATGGTCTGGTTACTGATGCGCGGACACCCCCGCAACATTGGCCAATTAAGACCCGTTTGACGTCATGTGATCTTCGCCGCGTTTGCGGGACAATTCGATCTGCTTTTGACGTTCACGAAAACGGCCTTTGTCCGCATCAGATGTCTCGTCCACACATTGATGGCAGCTGACCCCGACCGTGAATTCGGTTCGCATCATATCCTCGGGAAACAGGGGGCGGCGGCAGGCATGACACAAAGTGTGTTCGCCAACTTTCAGCCCATGACCCACGCTCACCCGGTTGTCGAAAACAAAGCAATCGCCTTGCCAAGTGCTTTGCGCCTCTGGCACTTCTTCAAGGTATTTCAGGATGCCACCTTTAAGGTGATAGACGTCCTCGACCCCTTGGCTCAACAGATAGTTGGTCGACTTCTCACAACGGATACCACCCGTGCAAAACATCGCGATTCTTTTGTTATGAAAGCGATGTTTGTTGGCTTCCCACCATGCAGGAAACTGACCAAAGGTTGACGTCTCAGGATCAATGGCCCCATCAAACGTGCCAATCGCAACTTCGTAATCGTTACGGGTATCAATGACCGCAACATCATCTTGCGCGATCAGGTCGTTCCAATCGGCGGCTTGAACATAGTTGCCAACACGCGACAACGGGTCAACATCGGGCTGACCCATCGTCACGATCTCGCGCTTTAACCGCACCTTAATTTTGCCGAAAATCTGCGTCTCGCTAAAGCTTTCCTTCCACTCCAACGCACTACAACCCGGAAGGCTGCGCAGGTGCGCCAGCACGGTGTCGATGCCTGCACGCGGACCAGCAATCGTGCCGTTCAAACCTTCGCTGGCGAACAGGATCGTTCCTTTGACGTCGTGTTCATTACACAGGGCACGCACTGCGGGACGCAAGGCGTCCGCCTCAGCAAAACGGGTAAAATGGTAAAGGGCTGCAATAGTAATCATGGGCAGCCAGATACGCCTAAGCTGGGGCTTGGACAAGGGTATACATTGACGCTGGCAGGATAGGGTCATACCAATTCCACAAACCATGCGGAGGACGTCCAGTGACCCAAGCTTTGATTGTGATAGACGTACAAAATGACTTCTGCCCAAGTGGGGCGCTCGCGGTGTCTGGCGGTGATAAAATCGTCACGGGGATCAACGCGTTGATGGGCGAATTCGATGCAGTAGTATTGACCCAAGACTGGCACCCAGCCGGCCATTCGTCCTTTGCATCATCACACGACGGCAAGGCCCCGTTTGAGATGACAACAATGCCCTACGGCGATCAAGTTCTTTGGCCTGATCACTGCATCATCGGATCGCACGGCGCGCAATTTCATCCAGCACTAAACCAGGACCGCGCCGACATAATCATTCGGAAAGGGTACAATGCTGCCATCGACAGCTATTCCGCGTTTTTCGAGAACGATCAAACAACACCTACAGGACTGGTCGGATACCTGCGCACACGTGGAGTTTCTGAACTAACTATGGTCGGGCTGGCTACAGATTTCTGCATCAATTTCTCGGCCGTGGACGCCGCAAAGCTAGGGTTCAATGTCACCATAAACATTGGCTTATGTCGCGCGATTGACATGGATGGATCACTGGCATCTGCCATCGACGGAATGAAAGCTGCTGGCGTTAAAATCGCCTGATCCTTGCAACTGTCAAATCCCTTTGATTTAAGCAGTTTATAGTTATTCGGAGCCTACAAATGGTCGATATTGCAACACGCGTTTGGAACCACAAATGGAAGATCGATCCCATTGTGCGGTCGCTCATCGACACGGATTTTTACAAGCTGTTGATGTGCCAAAGTATCTTTCGCAATAAGCCCGACACGCAGGTTACGTTCAGCCTGATCAACCGCTCCAAACATATCCCGATGGCGGACTTGATAGACGAAGGCGAATTGCGCGAACAACTTGATCACGTGCGCTCCCTTTCGCTTAATCGCGGGGAAAGCACATGGCTGCGTGGGAACACGTTTTATGGCAAGCGCCAGATGTTCACGCCCAACTTCATGGAATGGTTCGAAGGGCTGCGTTTGCCACCCTATCATCTGGAACGTGTTGGCGATCAATACGAACTGACGTTCGAGGGAAAATGGCACGAAGTTATGCTCTGGGAAATCCCTGCTTTAGCGATCCTGATGGAGCTTCGGGGCCGTGCGGTTTTGGACCAGATGGGCAAATTCGAACTGCAAATTCTATACGCCCGCGCCATGACACGTGTCTGGGAGAAAATCGAAGCGTTGCGGGGCCTTGATAACTTGTCAGTTGCTGATTTTGGCACCCGTCGACGCCATTCCTATCTATGGCAAGATTGGTGTGCGCAAGCCATGCGTGAGGGGTTAGGGACCCAGTTTTCTGGCACGTCAAATTGCAAGATAGCGATGACCCGTGAATTGGAAGCCATCGGCACCAATGCCCACGAATTACCTATGGTTTACGCAGCCTTAGCTGAAGATGATGCCGCTTTGGCGCAGTCCCCTTATGACGTTTTGCAAGACTGGCAAGACGAACACGACGGTAACCTACGGATCATCCTACCTGACACCTACGGAACCCAAGGATTCTTGGACAATGCGCCTGAATGGTTGAACGGTTGGACAGGTATTCGGATCGACAGCGGCGACCCTGCTACGGCAGCGCAAGTTGCCATCGATTGGTGGACCACACGTGGTGAAGATCCACGTGAAAAGCGGGTAATTTTTAGCGATGGGTTAGACGTGGCTAAGATCAAGGAATTGCATGCTCAGTTTAACGGCAAAACCAATATCTCATTTGGTTGGGGCACATTGCTAACCAATGATTTCCGAGAGCTGGTACCAGACGACGCCCTTGCACCATTTTCGTTGGTTTGTAAGGCTGTTGAAGCCAACGGAAAACCAACCGTCAAGTTGTCAGATAACCCAAAGAAATCAATGGGACCTGAGACGGAAATTGCACGGTACAAGCGTGTGTTTGGTGTCGGTGAACAGGAAGAACAAGACGTCTTCGTTTAGACCTTTTTGGCGCGGGATCTTTCCCGCCAGACAATCAACAATCCACCCGCTGCGATCAATATCGCACCGGGGAATAATGTACTCCACGGGGCTTCATCAAAGAACAACCAACCCAAGCCAAACGCGAGCGGAATTCCAAAGTAACTGAACGGGGCTAGGTTGCTTTGTTCGGTCATTCGGTAGCTGACAATTAGGAACAAAACTGCGGTACCACCAAAGCCGCCCATCGCGATGATCCACCCTAAATCCGTGGCGGACGCAATTGGGGAAAACCCACCCCAAAAATAAGCAATTGTGAACGCGCCAATTGCGGCGGTCAGCGATGAATATAGATTGACCAGCGGGCTTGGAACATCGTCATCAAACAGGCGGGCCGTTACACCAACAAGGGCGTAAAACGCGGCTGCTGCCAACGGTAAAAGCGCGTAGATATTGAAGCCGTCGCCACCTGGCTGCACGACCATAATCACCCCAACGAAACCCACCAAAACTGCACACCACCGCACCCATCCGACGCGTTCACCAAGGAGAGGAATGGCGAGGGCTGTGGTGAACAATGCGCTGGCATATGTAATGGTGGAAGCCGTTGCAAAAGCCATTAATCCCAAGGACATATAGAAACATAGCTGTGCAAAGGTCACAATTGCACCGCGAAAGAACGCCAGCTTCCATTGACGGATCTTCAGGCGTTTTCCACCTGCCCGCCACGCCTTTGAGAACCACAGCACAATGATCGATGGGATCAACCCGAACAGATTGCGCCACGCTGATAATTCAGCTGCAGAATAGCCGTCGGATAAGTGTTTGATGATCAACCCCATTGCATCGAAAAGCGTCAAAGCAACAAGGCTTAAAACGATGGCTAGGCCAGTGCGGTCAGTGGGGCGCATAAGGGTCCAATATCAGCTTTCAGGATCGACGCGTCCGCGCATGTTTTTCACCTCGCCACGGACCTTTTTAGCCTTCAATCGACGCTTCTTGGAACCCAATGTTGGGCGGGTCGCAATGCGGCGTTTAGGGGCCACCAAAGCCTTGCGAATAAGGTCTGCGAGGCGTTCACGGATCAGTTCTCGGTTGCGGACTTGGGACCGTGTTTCGTCGCATTGCAGGACCAGTGCGCCGTCCTGCGTCCAACGGCGCCCAGCAAGGCGCTTGAGACGGATTTTTACAGGAACCGTAAGGGATGGGCTGCGTTCAACTTCAAACCGCAATTCAACCGCGCTGGATACCTTATTGACGTTCTGACCACCGGGGCCAGAAGCACGCATAAAGCTTTCGCTAAGCTCCCAATCTTGCAGGGTTATATCGTCATTTATACGAACCATACCAACCCTATACAGGGGAATGCGGGAACGAAAAAGGGCTGCCCTAATTTGGGCAGCCCTTTCGAAAATTTCAGGAGGGATCTCGGTTAGACCAGATCGATC
>TARA_B110000908_G_scaffold139170_1_pt1 | contig 18214 bp, 14 predicted proteins | sample TARA_B110000908 | Tara Oceans TARA_B110000908 (sample SAMEA4398067) | marine metagenome | biome: Polar Biome; feature: [DCM] deep chlorophyll maximum layer (ENVO:01000326); material: water (ENVO:00002006), including particulate matter (ENVO:01000060) such as... | depth 36 m
CTTTTGCTTCTTTCTTACTGATTTTGATACGAAATGCGAAATCTTTTTGGGAGAGGGAGTTGTTGGCTTCGATATAATTGGCTCCTACTGAACCTGATGATCGAAGTAGTTGGTCTGTATCTGTCCAATGCTGTCTTTGCCATGTGTGATCTGCAACCAATTTTCTTATGGATAGAGCAAACTGGAATGTTCGCTCCTCCAGGTCAAAAGTGGCATGTGATTTACTCATGTAGAGTTCGATGGTCTTAAATTAGAATTTAGAGCTTAGGATTTAGTGTTTCCTGCCTTGGGCTGAAGACAGAGGATGGCTTCGGTGATGAGGAACACGAGCATGGCAATCAGAAATGCGCGCCATATTTCTCGGGCAAGTGAGTCGGACTGGCCTTTGTCTTCGAAAAGTTTGTATTCGGTTCCCTCTAATAAGGCTTCGAGACGCTTGTTACTTAGAATTAGCCACTGATCTTCAGTCTTTGGACGGTTGGTAGCGAGGAGTCGGTCTCCCAGTTTCCAAACACCTGCTTCATACGCAGCGTTGCTGGAAACAGATTTTGAATGGCTGTCGAGACGTGAGCGGAGCTCGCCGTCGGACAGCTTGGATTCAGAGGCTCCGGCGATGGCTGAGAAGGCTGATCCGAAACGGGCGTCGCCCACCGCGATCATGCGCTGGGTGACGGGAAGGAGGACATCGGCATCACCGAGGTTCGACCAAGTGTAATCAGGTAGGGACGTTGCAAAGATGGCCGTGCCATCACCGATGACTCGGCGGACCATGAAACGTTTGTCATCGTCCCAAGATGCCAGAGTGGTGGCTTCCCCAATGATTTCTCTGCGTTTGATTGCCTTTAATTTAGGCACGGGGATGTTTGTCCCTTCGAGGCCATTGCGTAGTGGTCCGTCTGCTTGATCCCATTCATCAATGATGAAATATTGGCCACGTGGGGATGTCGTTTGATCTCCCCACTGGAGTCCGAGAAAGGTGGTATCAGATTCGCCACGCGGTGGGAGCATAAGGGCAGCACCTCCGTTTTCGATATAACGATTGAGCTCTTGAGCGACGGGGCCTGTGGGGAGTGGAGCCTGCCAGATGACGAGCGCTGCACCAGCCCATTCGATTTTGTGTGCGCTCTTAGGAGCGAGTTCCACACACTGGCTGCGTTCAAACCCAGGAGGCGCGGATGCGAGGGTGAGCCAGGTGGATGACTCGCCGCCTTCGGTGATGAGGTAGGTCTTGGTCGGGGCGTCTTCGCCGTAAGCAAAGAATGAGACGTTATCCCGGCTATTGGTGTCCGATGGGATGGAAACAAAGCCGTGCCCAACACCTTCACGATTTCCAAGTGGGAGTCGTTTCTGGAATTGATAGAGCTGGCCATTAAGAGTGATTTTATCCGAACTGCGTGCTCCGTTGACACTGTAGGTGATAGGGACGGCTGCTGGACCACCGCTGTCGCTGCGGAGAAGTTGGAGATCGAGCACAAGTTCATCACCGCTGCGGCGAGACGATAGCACTCGAATAGCGGTATTGTCCTTTGGTGGCGATGCCATGGAAAGAACACGTAGAGTCGTTTTCTGCGGTAGATCGATCAATCCTGTGCGTATAGCTTCCCAACGTCCTTGTTCAGGAGCCCAGTCTGATTCTTGAAGATCGGAGGCCACCCAGATCTCTGTGCGACCTGGTGGGTTTTCCGCTACAAAATCAATGGCGCTGGAGATTAACGAGGGGATAGATGCCCGTGTGTCCGTGGGGGATGTTGCGCTGAGTTCTTCCAAGACATCGGGTGAGGGGACGTCTTGAGCTATTCCGGTAGCGCTATCGATGAGGATGAGTCGAGGGTTATTTAGAGAGCTAAGTGACTTACGCACGCTGGCCAAGGCACTTTGGCGTTTGCTGTCGTCACCACCTTTGGCAAGTTGCTCCATGGAAGAGGAACGGTCTAATACGAGAATGACGGTATCGATTTTTGATGTGCCAAAGCCGAGGAATCCTCCTACAAGAGGGCGGGCGATAGCAAAAATAACAGCCGCGATCGCTAAGGCCCGGCAAGCCAGAATGATCAGGTACTTGAGCTTTTTCTTACCTCTCGATTCACGAGTCGCCTTGAGCAGGAACTCCATAGCAGCCCATTTCACCGTACGGTGCCGCCTGCGGTTCAACAGGTGGATGATGATGGGGATGCTTACTGCGAACAGGCCCCAGAGGAGCGATTGTTGAAGGAAGGACATGGGCGGGTGTCAGGTGTCAGGAGGCGAGAGGCAGGTGAATTACTTTTTCCCTTTTTTGGGGAGTCGGGTTGTTAGGAAATTATGGATGATTTCCTCGTAGTCCTGATCGGTGGTGATGAGGTGGTAATCGGCGTGGACGTCGTGGCATTTCTTTTGCACGGTCTCCATGAATTCTTTCATGGCGGCGCGGTATTCCTCAGCGATCAGGATGGGTTCGGCTACGACGGAGGTTTTATCCTCCATATCAACAAAGCGGTGTGGACGCTCGAAGTCGAAGTCGATTTCTTGTTTATCGAGCATATGGAACACAGCGATGTCGTGTTTGCGGTAGCGGAGGTGCTGAAGCGCGTCTGCGAGGGCGTTGGTGTCACAGAAAAGATCAGAAAGAATAATCACCAACGCACGCTGGTTGACTTTTTCTGCAATCGTATGCAGAGCTTCAAGTAATCCGGTTTCTCCACTGGGTTCTGTTTTAGCCAGAACTTCGAACATGTAGTTTAAATGCGCTGCACGGCGGGTCGGGGGGATCTCAATGTGGATTTTTTCCTTACAAACCGAGAGGCCTGCCGCATCACCTTGGTCAATGATGAGGTAAGCTAGAGTCGCTGCCAATTTGCGAGCAAACTGTATTCGAGCATCGTCAGCAGCACTGAATCCCATGGAACCACTGGCGTCTAATACAAAATAGGCACGCAGGTTGGTGTCGGCTTCAAATTCCTTAATGTAATAGCGGTCGGAGCGAGCGTAGGCTTTCCAATCGAGCCTCCTGGTGTCGTCGCCTTGAACGTATTTCCGGTATTCGGCAAATTCAACCGACGATCCACGGTGAGGCGACCTGTGACGGCCAGCCACATTACCAGTCATCGCATGTCGGGCCTCCAGAGGGATAGCTCCTAACCGTGCGAGTGCAACAGGATCGAGGAAATCGTACTTCATCTTATTTAAGATTCTTGATTCTTGAGTCTTAAATCTTCTAGTCTTCTCTCATTTCACTCACGAGGCGCTCGACTACCTTGGCAGCAGTCATGCCTTGAGATTCGGCGGCGAAGTTGGTCAGCACTCGGTGGCATAGCACGGGGCTGGTGACGGCTTCGATATCCTCCAGGCGAGCCATGTAGGAGCCATTGAGTGCGGCGCGAGCTTTGGCTCCAAGGATGAGATACTGCACGGCACGTGGGCCAGCACCCCAACCAACGTATTCACCGATCCAGTCGGGAGCGGCTTCGGTGCCTGGACGAGTCTTGCGGACGATTTCCACAGCATATTCGTAAATATGGTCTGGGACTGGAACTCGGCGTACGAGGTCTTGGTATTGCATTACCTGCTCACCGTTGAGGATGTGGTTGAGGGTTTGCTTGGCGATGCCGGTGGTCTCACGGGCGATGCGGAGTTCTTCATCGTGACTTGGGTAGTCGACGTCGATTAGGAACATGAAGCGGTCGAGCTGTGCCTCGGGGAGTGGGTAGGTTCCTTCTTGCTCAACGGGGTTCTGGGTGGCGAGCACGAAGAATGGTTTGTCGAGTTTGTAGGTTTTTCCGAGGACAGTCACCATGTTTTCCTGCATAGCTTCCAACATAGCGGACTGAGTCTTAGCCGGGGCACGGTTAATTTCGTCAGCCAGTACGAGGTTTGCAAAGACGGGACCTTTGACGAACTCGAATTCACGGTGACCTGCATCTGTTTCCTGAATGATGTCGGTGCCGGTAATATCTGCAGGCATCAGGTCGGGAGTGAACTGGATACGGTTGAAACTTAGGTCCATGGTCTCGGCGACTGATGAGACAAGGAGTGTTTTAGCAAGTCCGGGAACTCCCATTAGAAGAGCATGACCGCGTGAGAAGAGACAGATGGCGAGGCGTTCGATAACTTCTTCCTGACCGATAATGACTTTGCCAATTTCGTCTTTAAACGATTGGTAGACTTTGCCAAGTTGGTCGATGGCTGCGACATCGTCTGCAGGGAGGGTTGTCTCGGGGGTAGCGTCGGCGACGACTACGTCGGATTGGTCAACGGGAGGTGTGGTAGGAGTGTCCATAATTACGGTCTTTTGGTCTTAGCGAGGTTGAAGATAGGTTGTTGAGTTGGTATACAAGCGGTCAATCCGCGGAATGGGAAGGAATAACTCGGCATACAGACGTCATAGCGAAGCTAGGAGCGAGATTTATTTTGTCGAGGGAGGAAAAGATAAGATTTTTCAAGTGACTGATACAGTTAGTCGTGCAAGAATCTTATTTATGTAATGCGTTTATAAGCGGACGACTAAATTAAATGATGCTTAACTATGGCCAATCCCTCAGGAAACCTTCCCTCTAATCCGTTCGATCACGCTTTTGAAATGCTGGGCCACATGCCCGAGGTTACAACAGCAAACGTAAATGCTGAGGCTCTGGAGTCGCTGACTCAAGCATTGACCACACGAGCTAGTGAGAGGGGGCGGATGGTGCTGCTGCGCTCGCCCCGTGCCGGATTTGGAAAAACCCACTTACTGATGCGTCTACACCAGCGTGTGGCACGTACTCATGAGTTTATTCCTCTGGAGCCAAGTAGGGGACGCTACCTTGACGCCCAGTCTGTGCTTGATGCCGTGCTGCGTCGATTTTCTCGGGTGCTTCCCGCTGGTGGAGGGCTTACCGTGTTAGATTTGTTGGCGCGCCGGATTTTGGCACTAGGCTTGGAGCCATTGGTGAAATCGGGGGAGGTGCCTAGTCAGGAACGTGAAAGCGCTCTGCAAGCTCTGCAATTGCGCCCCGTAGAGACATTTGATTTTCATAACGATGAGGCTGTGACCGCGCAATGGGCAAAGTCTAATTTCTCCCTACTCGGGCCACGCCTAACGGCTGAGTTGGCAGAGCGAACTCATGCCGGGTATCGCCCCGTAGCATGGTGGGTGGAGCTTCTGTTCCGCTACAGCTCGGCCTCGATCGACCAATCAAGTCGGAATAGCTCATTGTTTGAGACGGTATTTGGCGGTGACTCTGTCGAGACTGACATGCATGAAAAGCTGGTAACCTTGCTGAATTTGACGGGTTTAGTGAGCTCGCCTGTATTGATTCTAGATGAGGTTGAAGGGTTTTCCAGTAATCCTGAGGCTGCATTGCAGGTGGCTACTTTCCTCAATGCGCTTCACCAATCTTGTAACAAACTTGCGCTGATCATTAGTGTGAACGGAGATGTCTGGGAAACAGCGTTTCTACCTCGTCTTCCTTGTGGACTTAAAGATCGCTTGAGCGATATCGTGATCGATCTGAAGCCGATGGATAAGGAGGCGGCAGTTTCACTACTGAAAGACAGGGCAGGGGATCGTGCTCATGCGATTGCTGATACCATGGACTTTGATTCGGGGGTGGTTTATGCCCGTGGATTAGTTAGGGAGGCATCATCAGCATGGGAGGATATTTCTAAGAATGAGTTTAACTCGGCAGCAGTCGATAATGGGATAAGTCTACTTGATCCTATCTCCTTGCTGACGCCTGATGTTCCTGAAGATATAGTAAAGGATGACGAACCCGAGTCTGTGGATGAAAAGGTTCTACACGCGCCCGCCGCTGTAGTTATTCCAGGCACAACTCAGGTTCCTCCTGTATTTAGGCCAAATCCTACGACAGAAATAAATCCTACGACAGAAATGTCAGGAGAGCCGGAGAGCGGGCCATCCACTGATGATCGCCAAGCTCCAGAGCCACCCGAGGCTGTAGTATCTTTCCAGTCAGATCAACCTAGCGTTCCAGCCTATGAAAAAGCTCCAGTTTTCCAGCCTGAGGAAGCTATCGATAGCGAGCCGCGTCCTCAGTTACCTGCGGATCTGCCTCAGCCTTTTGGCCAGCATCCGGCCTCGAATCCAGTCCAACAAGATACGCTGCAGTCGGAGCCTCCTCATTTTGATCCTCCACAGGAGCAACCGGTGGAACCATCGCAGCCCCTCGTTAAAGATACACAAGATACTCCAGCGAATGTGGGTGAGAGCTATCCCTTTACGATTGCCTCCGACAACGAGTCACCCGCAGCATCCCCTGTGGTAGTTCCTCAGAACGTGATCGAATCTCCATTCGCTATAGACACCGATTCGGCCGAAACACCGTCTCCGTTTCAATCAGTCGAACCCTCTCAAACCGAGGCCCCGGTTGAACCTGCATTTTTCCCTCAGCCGGATCCTTCTGTTGCACATACTCCCCAAGTCCCCGAGAACAGCCCATTTCAGGTAGATGAGGGCAAGACTCCTGGTCACACAGTCACTGACGATGATCATGATAAAGTGGAAGATTTACTGAAACAATTCCGTGACCGCTACGGCCGGGATTAGTTTTGGTAAGAGTAACTGATAAGGGTGATTGAAAAATATTCACCTGTTGAGGATTTGGACTTGTCATCGGATGAGAGCTTCTATTGACTCATTCATGGCGCAAATCTCACTTGGACTATCTTTTGACGACGTACTGCTGACTCCTCGTATGAGCGGAGTATTACCCGGCGATGCAGATTTAAAGACCTCATTGACTGGTAATATTGGACTAAATATCCCCGTTGTTTCAGCGGCGATGGATACGGTTTCAGAAACGGAACTAGCAATTGCTCTCGCTCAAGAGGGCGGTATTGGTGTGATCCACCGGAATAATCTCATCGAAGATCAAGCTGCCATGGTGCTCAAGGTGAAACGTTCTGAGAGCGCCGTGATTCATGAGCCATACACTGTCTCCAAGCACCAAACCGTTGGCGAACTACTCGCTATTATGGACGAACAAGGGTTTTCCGGATTTCCTGTGGTGGATGCCGATGGAAAACTCGAGGGTATGGTGACCGGCCGCGATGTCCGTCACATGGCTGATAGCTCGGCACCTATTTCCGAGGTGATGACTCCGCTTGAACGTCTGGCTACTTCACACGAAAATACAAAACTGCGAGAAGCTCGCAGTATCCTCTATCAAAATCGTATTGAAAAACTACCTTTGATCGATGGGGATGGTAAGCTAACAGGTTTAATTACAGGAGCCGATATCGAGAAGCGTATCACATTTACAAATTCAGCTAAAGACCCTAACGGACAACTTCGCTGTGGCGCGGCCGTCGGTGTAGGACCCGATTGTGTTGAACGAGGCCAGGCCTTGATCAGGGCGGGGGCAGACGCTCTCTTTATTGATGCCGCTACAGGGCACACTAGCCGAGTGGTGGATGTCATTAGCAAGTTACGTGAACTAGGTGATGTTCCAGTGATCGCGGGCAACGTGGTCACAGCTGAGGGTGCACAACATCTTGTCGAAGCTGGAGCCTCGGCTGTCAAAGTAGGTGTTGGCCCTGGCTCAATTTGCACCACCCGTGTGATCTCTGGCGTGGGTATGCCCCAATTTACAGCCATTCAGAATGTTGCATCCTATTGTCGTGATAAAGGAATCCCGGTGATCGCCGATGGCGGAATTCGCTATTCTGGTGATATTGTCAAAGCGCTTGCCGCAGGAGCCGATCTGGTGATGTTAGGATCTATTCTAGCAGGAACACGTGAGAGTCCCGGTGCGACCGTGCACTATCAGGGGAGACGATTTAAATCATACCGTGGTATGGGCTCTGTAGGAGCTATGCGGAAGGGTTCAGGCGATCGTTATGGTCAGAATAGTTCTGGGAAATTAGTCGCTGAAGGCGTTGAAGGCCGCGTGCCCTACAAAGGCTCCCTTTCTGATGTGGTCTTCCAGCTGATGGGTGGCCTGAAATCAGGTATGGGCTACGTGGGTGCCTCTAACCTGGACGACTTGCGTGAGCGGGCAGAATTCACTCAAATCACATCCGGTGGACTCAAGGAAAGTCATGTCCATGATATCACCATTACCGAGGAGCCTGTGAACTACCAGCCATCTGCATAGTGGGCATAGTGGCCATCAACAGACCTACGAAATTACTTTTTAACTAACTTACATTCTTACTTTATTCTATGATCGAAAAAAATCACGTTGCCGTTCTCGACTTTGGCTCACAGTACACACAGCTTATTGTTAGGCGTGTCCGTGAGCTTGGTTTCTTTGCTAAACTTTATGAGCCAGAGGACTTGGCATCAATTGGTAAGCCTGGTGCAATCATTCTTTCGGGAGGGCCTAAGAGCACCAGTGATGAAGATGCACCTGATATTGATTTTGAAACCTTGGACGCATTTGGAGTTCCTGTGTTAGGTGTCTGTTATGGCATGCAAATTCTGAATATTAAATTTGGAGGGGCTGTCAAGTCTAGCGACCGCCGCGAGTATGGTCCTGCTGCACTGAAACCTACCAAGAGCGAAGGCCTTTATGAAGGGATTTCCCACGAGTCCCAAGTCTGGATGAGTCACTCCGATACGGTTAGTGAATTACCAGATAATGCCAAGGTGCTGGCGGCCAACACTGAGGGGACGCCTGTTTCCTTGCAATGGGGCGATCGATACTTCGGTATTCAATTCCACCCAGAGGTGACTCACAGTCACGAGGGCCTTCGGATTCTGCATAACTTCCTACTCCATGCGAACAATCTGGAGGAGTTTCATATCGAAGATTTTAAACGTGAACTCCTCGATGGCATTCGTGAAAAAGTAGGCGATAAACAAGTCGTCTGCGGCGTCAGTGGCGGCGTTGATAGCACGGTCTTGGCCGTTTTACTTAAAGAAGCCGGCGTGAATGTTCGTGCGATTTTTGTCGATCACGGCCTGATGCGTATGGATGAAGGTGACGAAGTGCGAAATAACTTTCACCGCATGGGAGTGGATATTGAAACCGTAGAATGTTCTGAACTTTTCCTCGGTCAATTAGCCAATGTGTCTGACCCCGAAGAAAAACGTAAAATCATCGGTAACTTATTCATCGATGTTTTCTGGGACACCGTGGGGAATGCAGATATGCTCGCACAGGGAACGCTTTACCCCGATGTGATTGAATCAGCCTCCAACGCTAAGTCAAAGGCCTCCAAGATCAAAACACACCACAACCGCGTGCCTCGCATTCTTGAACTTCAGGAGCAAGGTAAGGTGTTAGAGCCGCTTGCTGAGTTGTTTAAGGATGAAGTGCGTGAGTTGGGAACCTCTTTGGGGATACCTCATGATATCCTTCAGCGCCATCCATTCCCTGGACCCGGTCTCGCAGTGCGTTGCCCTGGTGACATCACTGATAAGAAACTTCGGATCATCCGCGAGTGTGATGCCATCTTTATTGGTCGTCTCAAGGATCACGGCTGGTATGACAAAGTTTGGCAAGCCTATGCAGGATTGATTCCTGTGAAGACTGTTGGCGTCAAAGGTGATGAGCGTAGTTACGAGTGGGCCATCAGCCTACGTGCCGTTGTTAGTGAGGACGCAATGACTGCCGACTGGGTAGAGCTTCCTCCAGCGTTACTTCGCGAGACCAGCAACCGAATTCTCAATGAGGTCGATGGTATCAACCGCGTGCTTTACGATATCTCAACCAAGCCACCTGCAAGCATCGAGTGGGAGTAGGAGGGGGTTTAAGACTCTTTCATTTAGAGGCTCTTTCGTGTGGCGACCAGAGCGTTTGCAAACAGCAGTCCGGCGACCAGTGAGATAAAAATCAGGAACGCCTGATTTCCGTTGCTGCTACTCTCAAGCATCTGCTCGCCTGTGATCCACGAGTTGAGGATGATGTATGTTTTGCTGCCTGGGACAAGGAGGATCAAGCCATGGCTTAAAACCATCGATGCGGGTGCGTTTCTGATGTGGGAATAGATATTTGAGTAGGCTCCCACGGCGAACGCACCGAGGAACATACCTGCGGCAACTCCAAAATACGCCTCGCTGGTGTGAGCGACGTAGTATCCAATGAGTGATGAAAGAGCACACCAGAAAAGTTGTTTGATGTGGATGTTAAATGCCACTAACAAAAAAGTGGCGAGCCCAAAGATGATCGGTAGTGTTTTCCAACTTGGTAAGGTTTGGATATCATGCACGGTGTCTCCTGCACCGCTTCCCCAGAGTAAAGCTCCGATACCTACACCGAGGATAGCACCAAAGTAGAGTTTGAATAAGGCCATCACCGAATGGACAAATTTCGAGGTGCCTGAAACGAGATCGCGTTGAGCGATTTCACTGAGAGCCACGGTTAATGAAAGTCCAGGGACAAAGACAATGATCGTGGATAGAATGACGAAGGGGACATTAATTTTCACACCAATCGCCGCGATACCCGTGACCACAATACCAGAAAATAAGGCGGTGGAAATCTCCAGCGTATTCTGAAGACGCGGAAATCTAACGCTCGCTTGAGCAATGGCGAAGATGAGTGCGGTGACCACACAGGCTACGATGGGGTCATTGGCGTTGTCTGATAGCAGAGCTGCAAAACATCCAGAGAGCACCACCCAAGCCAAACATTCCTGCCATTTACGATAGTAGTTCGGCATCGAGAGAACCTGTTGGAACTCGCTTTTCATTTCCTCAAAGTCGAGTTCGTCCGCAGCAAAACGCTCGATCAATGAGTCGAGAAGTTCCAAACGCCCCAAATTTTCATCATTTGAGTGAATTCTTTCCATCTGGATGTGCTGCTGAGAGGGGTCATCTCGCCAGAAGCAAAAGGTAAAGCTTGTTGGGGTGTGAAAAAATGTGCCGTGAATACCTAGGAGTTCACAAACATTGGTAAGATGTTGCTCAATACGATGACTGGTGGCCCCACACTGATGTAGACTCAGGCCTAGTGCCGAGACGAACTTTGTTTTTTCTAGATATTCGTTATCACTCATGGCTAGTAGCTCACTTCATTATGTGTGTGGAGGGGCGCGCATGCTGGGCTATCATCGAGGGGAAGTCATGACAAATTTAATCATAGATAGTGATGAAATGCGTCGATTCCTTTGGATTAACTGATTATTTCACTTTCCTATGTTTCTAGGCTTGGAAAGTAGGGTGATTTTTATTAGGTTGCTCTCTGAGATGAAGTGTCCCCGGTGCGTGCAAAGGATCCATCGCAGTGCATCACAGTGCCCTCACTGTGGTTTTGCGATGCGTGACCTCGACCGCCAATATGGGGCAGGGGAAGTCAGACTTAGGCGTCTCAGTGATGCGGCTGGAGTGTTACGCATGAAGGAGCGCCGCAAGGCTGAAAAATGGTTTGAGGGATTCGAGACAAATTTCCCCCAGTTGTTTTTCAGTGTTTATTATGGAGACTTGGATGAAAGGTCTAACATTCGTCAGTTTGGGATGTGGCTGCTTAATCATGGTGCTTACGAAGACATCGATATCAGTAGGCCTAACGATGGTGGTGTGCTCCTTGTGGTGGACGTAAATTCCAAGGTAGCTTCCATTTCCTTCGGGTATTTATTGGACGTCTATCTTAGCGAGGAAGAAACATTCCGAATTTTATCGAATGCCCACCCGCATTTACTCCAGGGAAACCATTTGAAAGCACTGGGAGTAGTGATGAAAAAGCTCACGGCCGTTCTGAAAAAAAAATCGAGGCATGCGAATCGAAACCCCGAACACTTCGAGCGCTTAGCCGGAGTATCCCAGCAAGGGGCGGGGGAGATCTTGCAACGTATTCGCTCTGGACATGTGCGAGGGCAGCCAGATCCTTCTGTAGCAGTTACTAACGATGAGGAGATAATGCGATGAGGGGCTCTGTATTTGTTGCTGTAAGCCTGTTTCTTTTCTCAGCAGGAGTGGCCCTAAGTCAGGCGTTACCTGTCTGGTCGGAAGCCGATCGTGCACGTCTCAAAAAGGGAGAACTCATTGCTGGAGCCGACATCCTTGTCGATGATCCCGATACATTGCCTTTACCCAGGGTCGCTCCCGAGCCTGAGGTTCCATCGATTGAACCCGTCGAGCCCGAGCCTGAATATGATCCCACGGAACTCCCTCAGGATTATTTGGCTGATTACTTTTTGTCTTCTCCCGAGAGCTATTTGATCGACCCTCAAAGGTTGTTAAGTATGCAGGAATCACTCGATCGGGAAGGCTTCCTTGAGTATCACGCCGATGATTCTGAAGTGGATGTGAGGATGTATCTTTTTGATGCACAGCAGAAAATCCCCCCACCTTACACTATTCAGAAGCTCGTCGATGAACGTTACAAAGGGGGGAAGCTAACCGCCGTGGTGTTTTGTTTTTTAGGAGACCCATCAAAGAATCAGTTGGCATTCGGCGGGGAGGGGGCATCAGGGATTACCGCCGCGGATGCCTTGAAGATGCTGGAAAGCGCACAGATGAAGGCATTGGAGAAATCCGATCCCACGATGCAGGTAGAATCATTTATCGTGCAACTATCCATTCGTCTCTATTGGCTTGAAAAAGAACAGGCTAAATTACAGGCTGCAGTTGCAAAATCCTCGTCAACCGCTGACGCTACAAGTGCTGGTGCTGCAGCAGGAAATGGTTCTAACGGGGGTGAAGGAGGCCCATCAGATGGAGATTCCGGTAACGCGTCAGGCGGGGTGGTGGCCAAGGTGAAACCCTACCTTCTATACGCCTTAGGCGGCGGAGTGGGAATCTTGCTGGTTGGTACGGGATTGTTCCTGTCGTGGCGTCTGTGGCAGCGCAGTAGGATATATCATTTTCCTGTGTTAGAAATTCCTACACGACTGGAGGCAAATTACGCCGCTGGCGTGGGTGCAGTGGTTGCATTTCATAACAAACTAGGTTCGCCATCAAGCCAACGAGATCAGGTTGCTGACTACCTTACCCGAATGTGATTACAACGAATAGTCGTGTGATTATGATTGTGAACGACTGTTTTTCGAAAGTCGGTATTATAACACGATAAACACTTTACGTAGGTCGTCTGCGTGATAATTTCCGCCCGTTCTCTTCGGAGAGCGAGACAGTCCGATTGGCATCAGTTCATACAGGTTAGGGGTTTCTTGGTGATCTAGTCCAGTCGGACTGTTTTTTTGTGCCTTTTTTTCAGCTTTTTTTCTGAATATGTATGATTGGGCTTTTTCAGTTGATAGCCTCCATAAAATGGGGCATTGTGTAACTAGCACCCTGATTCTGATCATTGGATTAACCAAAGATCCGACAGCTTGCGTCTGTTCACGAACAGCGGATATGATTTCCGCATCAGTTTCTTGAACGAAAAGGCAGCCTGCGCTCGTTATAGAATTAAAGATGAATACCCCCCCCTCTTACCTCCCCGTTAAGCGATTTGCCGTAGCTATTGCTTCAGCATCATTGATACTCGTGGCCACATCGCTTGTGGCCAAGGCGAAAGCCATGCCCTTTAATGAGAAGACGGTGCCACAGACCAAAGCGGATTTGATAGAGATTCAAAATGCTCTTGTGGAGAGTTTACAGCGTGTCCGCAAGGCAACCGTAAGCATTAGTTTAGGCCAAGGCTTTGGGAGTGGCGTGATTGTTTCTCCTGATGGATTGGTATTAACCGCAGCTCACGTGACAGCTGGCGTCGACAAGGAACTGACGGTTATTCTCAACGATGGAACTAAACTTAAGGCAGTTTCGATGGGATTAGTTTCCAATACGGATGCCGCCATGATGCGAATCACCGAGGAGGGCGAATACCCTTATGTCGATATTAATAAGGACAACAACTACAAGCTCGGCCACTGGATTTTTGCACTCGGTCACTCGGGTGGATTTGACAAGGAGCGGGGTCCGGTCGTGAGACTCGGGAGAATCGTTAAGGATAGTGAGACGACCTTGCACTCAGATTGCAAAGTGATCGGTGGCGACTCTGGTGGCCCATTATTTGATATGGAGGGCCGTCTGATCGGCATTCATAGCAGAGTTTCCAAAACCATGGAGCAGAATATGCATGTGCCTATGCGGGAATACATCAAGCACTGGGATGAAATGAAAGAAAACAAGTTCCTAGGGGACGGGCCATTTGCCAAACGTCCTGTCAAAGGTAGCGGTTTTCTTGGGTTTGGCTCAACTGATTCTGATGATGGCTTGTTGATCGGAAAAGTCTTGAAAGACGGCCCTGCTGATAAGGCTGGCATCAAAGCAGGAGACATTATCCTGAAAGTAGACGACACAGACATCGCGGATAAGGAGGCTTTCAAGGCCATCCTCAAAGAAAAATCCGTAGGCGATAACATCAAATTAGTCATTCAACGAAAAGGTAAGGAAAAGACGATAGAGCTTAAGCTAGGTAAAAAATAATTTTGCGTAAGTTTAAATCCATGAGCCACTTCCGCCCCTATAATACGACTATATTCTAACATTTTATGATTTTCAAAAATACACTCACTCTAGTCATGGGACTGACAACGTTGCTGATGGCCTCGCTACAGCCTTTGAGCGCTCAGATTCCGACTAATGGGTCACTTCCCGCAGAGAATAGGATCAACGGTAAGCTGGTGTGGGAGGCATTTGAGCCTCAGCGCCAAGTTCTCCAGGAAAGTAGTGCTGTGATCTATACGGATGAGAAATCAAGGATCAAAACTGTTTACGGAGTTGTTGTTAGTGAAATCGGGCATGTGCTGACCAAAGCCAGTGAAATCGAAGGGAAAGACAAGCTTAGTCTTCGTATTGGCGGAGAGGTCTATAGCGATGTTAAAATCCTCGGAGTGGATGAGCAGTGGGATGTAGCGATGCTTAAGGTGAATGCAGACCAGGTTTTCACACCTGTAAAACTCAGTGAACAAGACGACGTCGAGCAAGGGCACTGGATGATTTCCAATGGCTCTACCACACGTGACCGGCGTCGAGTCCGCATTGGAATTGCCAGTGCTGTGACACGTGAGATTAAATCGTCTACCAGTAAAGTGATTCTCGGTGTGCAACTGGGCTCTGATAAGAAGGATGCTTTGAAAATTGAAAAGGTCAGCGCCAAAAGTGGTGCAGAAAAAGCCGGACTCAAATCGGGTGATATGCTTCTGTCAGCAGGAGGCGTTAAGCTCAAGGAACGCGCGGATCTGTTAAAATCGATGAAAGGCAAAAAGCCAGGCGACAAGCTATCTATCGAACTTCTTCGTGATAAAAAGAACATGAAATTTGATGTGGAGCTGATGGCGCGCCCCGGAGGTCCAGCAAAAATGAGCCGGAACGATCAAATGAGTGGTGGCGAGAATTCTCTTTCAAAACGCCGTACTGGTTTTCCAAGGGTCATTCATCACGATACACCACTGACCAAGTCTTCCGTAGGTGGACCGCTTCTTGCGCTCGACGGAACATGCGTGGGTATGAACATCGCCCGAGCTAGCCGGGTGGCCACTTTTGCGATCCCAGCCCGAGAGCTACGGGAAATCATCGCAGAGATGATCAAGTAGGATCAAAAAAGTCGTCGAAGTAATAAGGCGACAGCTATTTTTCTTGTGCCCTCCCGAGGGTAGCTGGCAGTGTGTGTGGACCGCACAATGCCTATGAAGACCACACCCATTTCTTTCCTGCTACGTTTCCTTCTTATTCTACCATTTATGATCAGCTCCGCTTGGGCGGGGGAGAAGGGCGGTTTGGACGCCGCCATCGACAGTTTTTTTGCTCCCATATCAAAATACTCCAATATGGTGGTGTTTTTTAAGATACCGGGAACGGAAATTCCATTTGTTTTGGCTCTGCTCGTAGTTAGTGCCATTTTTCTTACCATTAGATTTGGATTCATCAACGTCAGGGGGCTAGGGATGGCATTCCGAACTTTAAAGGGAAAATATTCCAAAAAGGACGACCCCGGCGAGATTACTCATTTTCAGGCATTAACCGCAGCACTCTCAGCCACTGTAGGACTTGGAAATATTGCAGGCGTCGCAATCGCAATTAGTGTTGGTGGTCCTGGAGCTACTTTTTGGATGATTTTGTGTGGTGTGTTTGGTATGACCACCAAATTTTGCGAATGCACCTTAGGAACTAAATACAGAATCATCGATGAGAATGGGAAGGTTCATGGTGGTCCAATGTATTATCTGAGTCAGGGGTTTGCCGAATTGGGGTATGCTGGGTTTGGTAAGATCTTGGCCGTTATTTTTGCCGTAGCATGTATTCTCGCTTCTTTTGGAGGCGGCAACATGTTCCAAGGGAATCAAGCATGTCAGCAGCTTATTGCAATCACCGGAGGTCAGGACAGTTTCTTTGCTGACAAAGGTTGGTTGTTTGGTGTGATTCTTGCAATCACTGTTGGGAGCGTCATTCTCGGAGGAATCGTTGGGATTGCCAAGGTGACTTCAAAATTAGTGCCGTTTATGTGCGCTATCTATGTCTTATGTGCACTCTATATTCTTCTGACTCACTTCACGGAAATACCTGGAGCATTCAAGCAAATTTTCGAAGGAGCATTCTCAATGAAAGCTGGATTGGGGGCAATGATCGGTGTGTTGATTCAAGGTGTCAAACGTGCTGCGTTTTCAAATGAGGCAGGATTTGGCTCTGCACCTATCGCACACTCAGCGGTAAAAACATCCAAACCGGCGAGTGAGGGGTATGTCGCCTTACTAGAGCCTTTTGTGGATACTGTAATTGTCTGCACCATGACAGCCTTAGTGATCGTCATCACTGGTGAATATGTTCCCGCAGAAGCCCAAGGCGATTGGGGGAAAGCCATTGGCGTTACATCCGTGGCATTCGGGAGTGTTATTTCCTGGTTTCCGTATGTGCTATTTGTAGCCGTCTTATTATTCGCATTCTCCACGATGATTTCATGGTCATATTATGGTCAGCAAGCGTGGGCATATCTTTTTGGTAGAAGTAAAAAAATGGATATCACCTACAAACTTCTGTTCTGTGGAATGGTGGTATTAGGAGCTTCCGTTAAATTAGGGAACGTATTGGATTTCTCTGATGCTGGTTTATTTGCTATGTGCTTCCCTAACTTCATCGGTATCTATTTCTTGTTACCAAAGGTTACAGAGGAATTAAAATCATTCCGCAAACATGCTGCCGATATTGATGCCCAAGATTAAGACTAATTCGTTTCCTTTATGTCCATTACACTGAACTTCCGTCGCGCCAAGCTGGCCGCGCTTTCTCTTGCCAAGGTTGGTAATCCGCTTCGATCCGAACCCCTGCGCACCTCCAAGGAGTTGTGCCGATTTTCCGATGAAGATAACGCCATCTTGACACCATCATTTCTTAAGCCGTTTAAAAATCTAGAGCTAAAGGCATTTGCCCATCACTCGTCGCTGGATCTCAACGAGGTTTACCGCTACGCCGTAGCAATTTTTGCCGATCCCGAACTTCTTTTAGAGCAGGGTAGGAAGATTGCCCGCCACCTTTATAACACATCCAAACATCCTAATATTAAGTCCGGCGACCTCTGTGTCGCTATGGTGGATGACTTACTTGTCGATGGAGACCCGATGCAGGCGATTAGTATCATCAAATCCGAGAGCCGAGTGCCATTTTTGGAAATTGCCGACAGCGATGGAAACATACAGCTGATTACCCACCAGGGCATTTCTCCGGATAAAATCGACAAAGGCTGTCTCATCGTCAACTCGCAGAAGGATGATGGCTATCTCGTCTACACCTTCGATAAAACAAGTGCGGGAACTCACTTCTGGATGCGGGACTTCCTGGGGGTGAAATTTCGCAAGGATGACGACTACATGACGCGCCGTTACGCCGATATGGCCGTTTCCTTTGCCAAAGAGGGACTCCCCGATGAGATGGGCGCTGAGAAGAAATGCAGGGTCGCTAATCAGGCGATGGAGTATTTCGAGGAGCGAGATGAATTTGATCTCAAGCATTTCCGTGAGGAGGCGCTGAAAGAGCCCGAGATTATCGAAAAGTTCGATGCGTTTCAGGCGAATCAAGACGAAGAGGATGGGGGGAAGCTCAATGAAACCTTCACGATAGCCAAAAAAGTGGCCCGCAAGGCTGGTAACAAGTTCCGCAGCACGATGAAACTCGATACTGGGGTGAATATCAGCTTTGCACCCGCCTTCAAGGAGTCTGACGAAACGACCTTCGAACGTGGCTTTGACGAAGAAAAGCAGCTGAAATTCGTCAAAATTTACTACCAAGAGGAACTGTAATCAGAATGAATGGCTCTTGGGTGAAAATATTTTTTGAATGCGTAATCTGCCATAACCATTGAAGTGCCTTACCTTCAGAGGCAAGCCATTCGTCCTCATCCCGCTGTCGAGTAATCGT
>TARA_B110000908_G_scaffold65625_1_pt1 | contig 18048 bp, 15 predicted proteins | sample TARA_B110000908 | Tara Oceans TARA_B110000908 (sample SAMEA4398067) | marine metagenome | biome: Polar Biome; feature: [DCM] deep chlorophyll maximum layer (ENVO:01000326); material: water (ENVO:00002006), including particulate matter (ENVO:01000060) such as... | depth 36 m
GGGGCCAATGCCACGGTGGTGGGAGTGTTGGGTGCTGCCTTGTTAGGTATGCTGACCAGCAGAAGTGTGTCTGGTCCGATCGATGCTGTGGCACTCCTCTTGTTAGCGTCAGCCATCTATTTCAAATGGCTGCCTGTCTGGTCGATCGTTCTCATCGCCGCAGTCGGTGGCGGATTGGTGGCCTCGCTATAGTGGATTCGTTATTGGCCCCTACACATCCCGATAGCTGTAGGTAGGAACTCGAACGGGTCGTCGGTGCTGGGCACGTATTCTTGACCGATAAATCCATCAAACCCCGTCTCCGTGATCGCGCGTATAATCGGTGGATAGTTCAGTTCCTGACTAGCATTAAATTCATGTCTGCCGGGCACGCCCGCCGTGTGGTAGTGGCTGATATGCTGATGGTATGTCTGGATGGTTCGAATGACGTCACCTTCCATGATCTGCATGTGATAGATGTCGTAGAGAAGTTTGAAATTTGCTGAGCCAATTTTCTCGCAAAGCGCTGCACCCCAGGCTGTGTGATCACATTGGTAATCCGGGTGATCGATTTTGGAGTTGAGTAGCTCCATCACCAAGGTGACACCGTGGGTTTCCGCCAGCGGGATAAGTGGAGTTAATCCTTCAGCGCAGTTTGTCAGACCATCTTCGTCTGAAATGCCGTCCCGGTTTCCAGAAAAACAAATGACCTGCTTAACGCCGAGCTCAGCTGCGGCGGGAATGAGTTTTTCATAGATCCCATGCAGCGTTGTGTGAAAGTTGGGATTGTTAAATCCTTTTTCGATCTCACCCACTCCATCACTATCCGGGTGAGCCGCGGTGATGGAGCATTCGATACCGTGGCTTTGAACAATGGGGATTTCATCGAGAGTTAGCAAATCTAGCCCGGATATCCCGAGTTGATGGCATTTTTCACATAGTTCATCGAGAGGTGTGGAACCAAAGCACCAGCGGGAAACGGAGTGTCTAATCATCGGGAAAAGGCATAATGGATGGGTCTGAATATGGGAAGTGGAATCCTCGAAATGATACAGGTAATCAATTTATACAACTAATTTGCGACTTTGCTTCGCTTACCGAGTTGTATAATACCGTAATTACAACACTCCAACTACACTGATATTATGAAAGCAACCGTTCTCGGGCCCATTGCGGCCCTCGTTATTGGTGGCGCTGCTGGCTTTATAGTCGGTAAAGGCGCTGCTCCCGCTCCTGAGACTGATAAAGATGTCCCAGCAGACGCCCGCAACGCTCGTCGATCAAGTGGATCGAGCTCCTCCTCCGGAGGCTCTTCCAGCCGCAGTTCCCGTGTAAAAAGCACATCTGAAGCGATGGCTCTCCCCGGTCAGAATGCGCGCTTGCAGGCACTGATGGACTACTATGCCGGACTCGATCCCTCACAATTCGAGGATGAGGCCAAAAAACTTGAAGACCTACCTTGGAGCGAGCGCATCATGGTCGGATACCTTCTTTTTGCCCGTTGGGGTGAGGAAGATCCTACCGCAGCCATGGCCTACACTAAAACCATGGGAATGGCCGGTATGTTTGTCAAAGGCACCGTCATGCAGAGCTGGGCAGCGAAATATCCTCAGGATGCTGCCAAATACTTTACCGACAACCCGAATGAGTTTCGCATGGGTGGAATGATGGGAGGCCGCGGAGGCCGTGGCGGTTCTACCGCTGGCGTCATTGCCACCGAGTGGGCACGTCAGGACTCCGCCGGAGCAATGGTTTGGGCGCAGGGCCTTGAAGGCCGCGATCAACGTGATGCCATCCGTGGTATTTTCGAACAAGCAGCTAAAGAAGATCCAAGCAAAGCCGCTGGTATGCTTTCAACCATCACTGATGAGGAAGCTCGTAAGGACGCTCAAAACACCATCGCCCGCGAGTGGGGAGCTAAGGACTGGGATGCTGCCAAGTCATGGATCGCAGGACTTCCTGCTGACCAACAAGCCGATGCCACAGCCCGTGCACTTCGTGGATTAGCCGATGAAGATCCCCAAGCCGCAGCCGCTCAGATTACGGCTCTCCCTGAGGGCGAAGCACGCACTGATGCCATGGAAAGTATCGCCAGAGCATGGAGTCGTGAAGATCCGGCTGCAGCAGCAGCTTGGGTAATGGCTAACGGTAACGAAGAGGCCCAAAAAGAAAGTATCGGTCGTGTGGTTTCCTCATGGGTAGGTCAAGATTCAGCCGCTGCTCTTGAGTTTGTGAGTAAGCAACCAGAAGGAGCTGTTCGAGACAAAGCTGCATCGTCTTATGTGATGTCGAACCAAGGTGGTGATATCCAGCAGAATCTTAAACTTGCCGAAACCATCGGCGACGAGCGTTCTCGTAGCTGGGCTATCGGTATGACTGCCGCCAGCTGGGCACGTCAGGACAAGGAAGCCGCCACAAATTACGTCGATAGCTCAGAGTCGCTCAGCGATGAGGCCAAATCACGTATCAAGAATTTTACTAAAGGTGGAGATCGTGGCTGGGGAGGTCGCCGAGGAGGGAAATAATTGACCTCAATACCTCTTTGGTATTATCAGAGCGCATGCGATTTTCGGGTGCGCTCTTTTTTTATTGTGGCTGGAGTGTCAGCGCAAGCAATCGAAGTTGTGGTTCTATCTCGTTCCCCTTTGGGGAAGGGGGAATTAGAGGCTCTTTCTGTTACGCTTAGATGCAACCCTCGGTTACCTCTTCGCCGCTTGCTTTTCAATATCCTCGATCAGGTCGAGTTCTGGACGGAAATCGGCAGCGTGGTAGGAACTACGGACAAGAGGTCCACTGGCAACGTGGCGGAAGCCTTTGGCTAGAGCGATCTGTTTGTATTCCTCAAACTTTTCTGGCTTGATGTAATTGACCACGGGCAAGTGGCGAGGTGTTGGGCGTAGATACTGCCCTAGAGTTAACACGGTCACATCGTGGGCCAGAAGGTCATCCATCGCTTGAAGAATTTCTTCCTCTTTTTCACCAAGCCCGAGCATCAACCCACTCTTGGTAACGACTTTTCCTCCTGCGATCGCTTTGGCCTTTTTTAAAACTGTGAGTGAGCGCTGATACTTGGCGCGACTCCTAACAAGCGCGGTCAATCGCTCGACAGTTTCAATGTTGTGGTTGAAAATATGAGGCATGCCACTCATGCAGAGTTCAAGGGCGAAGTCCTTGTCGTTGAAGTCGGGTGTAAGCACCTCGATGATGATTCCGGGGTTCGCCGCACGTACGGCTTCGATGACGAGTTTGAAGTGCTCGGCTCCACCATCGCGGAGATCGTCACGGGCGACTGCGGTGATAACAACATGTTTCAATTCCATGCGTTTGCATGCCTCGGCAACACGCGCTGGCTCATCGGCTTCGAGGGCGTCAGGGCGGGCGGTTTTAACAGCGCAGAATCCGCAGGCGCGGGTGCACTTCTCACCCGCGATCATAAAGGTGGCTGTGCCATGACTCCAACACTCCCACCGGTTAGGGCACTGGGCCTCTTCACAGACGGTAACGAGGTTCAGATCCTTGACTAGAGATTTGGTTGACCAGAATTTAGGATCGTTCGGAAGGCGCACCTTAATCCAGTCGGGCTTACGCTCGGTGTGGAGAGAAGGATCCATATTCATCCGTGGGCCGTGGCAGTTCATGCGTGTCTTTTAATCCTGCTCCGATATCTTGCAAGTGCAATCGTAGTTGACGCTAATGCCGCCAAGGTAGCACAATTATTTGGTGGATTACCCTGCTCTTGCTGGGGTGAGGTTGTTTAAATTAAACCAAAACTAAGGTGATCTAAAGCGTGAATGGAGCTGTATTTTGCAATATTTTTAACTAGCCATTCATGAGCTGGATTTTTTTGCGTGTGCCTCCACAGTTAAAATTAACCTCCGGAGAGAACCTTGGCGACGGCATGAAATGCCGGCTTGGGCTGAGATTTTCGGTCGAAGAGTAGGCCATGGTTGACGCGTTTCCATGGCCAGTTGTTGAGCCAGCTATTGCGGTCAGTGATTCCCCACATGGTAACTCGATCCACGTGCTTCCGATTGGCCATCACAGCCTCAAATACATCGCGGTAGACTTTTGCCTGTTGTTTAAGAATCTCAGCGGGGCATCCGTTGGGGTACGGATTCTGCTGTTTAGCTTTAGCACGAGTTTTCGGGTTCCAGTAGAGTTTTCGCGAAATGACATCGACGTCGAGTTCAGTGAATGCGCAGCGGATTCCTTCCGCGGCAAACTCCTTGAGAGTGGCGTCGATCTGCTCACCGATGTTATCGCCGATCTCGAGGTGGCTTTGACTTCCGACGACATCAATGCGGCATCCTTTGTCTCGGAGTGAACGGAGGAAAGTGAGAATAGCTTTCCGGCGTTTCGGATTCTCGACAGCAAAGTCGTTGTAGGTGAGCTTAGCTTTGGGGTCGATTTCAGCGGCGAGTTTAAAAAGCCGCACAGGATAATCTTTACCTAGCACTCGAGTGAAATCTGTTACACGAAAACCCGGATCATGGAGTTCGACAAATTCATTGAGCACATCCCATGAATCGACCCGACCTTTGTAGCGAGTCATGAGCTTCTCGACGTGAGCTTCGACGCGTTTCCAAACGAGTTTCGCATCGGCTTCCTTGATACCATCTCGAAACAACCAACCGGGATAGTTTCCGTCGCGATTAAAAATGAGCGTGTGGCCAACGATTTTCTGTTGGTTTTTTGCCGCTAAGTCAAATATGCGGTCAACCGATGCGAACCGGTATTCATTTTCGTTCGGGCATAGGTTGTGCCACTTCATGCAGTTCTCCGGAGTCACGGAGTCGAACTGGTTTGTAAGAATGTTGATCTCGTCCGCCGTGAGACGTTTCTCAAAATTTGTGGGCACAGCGGCTCCAATCAATGGTGTGCCACTGGCTAATTGACGAAGAGAAGATGGGTGCGCTGGGTTTGCTAAAGCGCGAGGAGCCAGAGCGAGCACCGAAGTGGCGGAGAGACCTTGGAGAAATTTTCTGCGGGATGGGTCACCAGAATGAAGAATGGGGATGGGACGGGAGCGTGTGTGTTGACTCATGTGGAAGTGAGACAATCTCATTTTTCAGAGTTCAGGTCAAGGAGAGTTAAGTGGTCAATCGACCATGTTGACTTTTTAAGTATACCGTGCAGTTCATGACTGCTCCGAAGCGCGGATATGTGGAAGACGGAAGTGATTGCCCAAAATCAGTGAGAATCAGGGAATATGAAGCTCGAAGGGTGTTTCCGAGGCATGTTTGCCATTCACCAGAATCTCGATCTTGTGGGAGCCACCATAATGCCTGCGTGTGGTGATCTTCTTAAATGGCTGGGATTTCTTCAGAACGACCGACTGCCCGGGCTTGAGGCGGAGGTTTTTCCATTTGAAAACCTTGGGGGCGGTCTGGCCGTTGGATTTCATGTAGTGCACGGCGTAGTCGATTACGACATACTGCTTTTTCTCTGATGTCGAAGTGATGTGGGTGGAAATACCAAGTTTATCGCCAAGGATAAGGTGAGTCGTGGAGAGCTCGGGTTTGGCGACATCGAGTTTCGGTCGATTCGTAAAGCCGAGCAGCGGGAACACATCCGGGTGGCCAGCTTTGACCAACGTGCGGGTGGCGTGGCGGATGATCCACTGTCGGGCGGTTACATTGTCAGCCTGCCAGCGTTTGCAGGTTCCAATCACAAGTTCTGGGTGGTCTTTGGAGATGTCGTTGAGGTTGTTGGCAACGGATCGGCGCACGTAGTCGGATGGATCATCCTTGAGATTTTCCAGAAGGGAGATGACGGGGCCGGGGGCATCGATGTATTGAGGGAGTTGTTTTCCCCACGGAAGTCTGGGTCGGATGCCCTCAGAGGCGAGTCGGCGCACTTGGTCATTTCGATCCAAACACCAAATTAGCATTTGGTTATAAGTTTCCTCAGGATGAACCTCAAGAAACGGGCGGATAGCAAATTCCGCGGAAAACATCGTTGTGAGGTAGCGCAGCAGCGGCAGTGCGATGGTAGGGTGGTTCAATCCAAACTCGGCGACGTAGTCGATGATCGGCCAGCCGGCAAAAATTTGAAAGTCGTCCTCATTGTCATCCTCAGGCCAGTGGTCGCGGATGCATCCCAAGATGTAAGCCGTTTCTGGAAATGAAGAGGGCAGGTGCACTCCCATCACCGTGATCAGATGGCGCACGCGGTCTTTTAGCTCGAGCCGGTCCAATACCGACAGCGCATCACGCCGGAATGCCTCAGCTGAAAAGTCCGCGCCAGCAGCTTGAAGCGCATCGATAATGCGTTCTACTGCAGCCTCTCCGAGGCCATCTTTCATGAGTGTATTCTCTACCATCTCCAGATCAAGGACATGGCAAAGCATTTTTAACGATTGCGCAAGGGGATTAGGGGATTGTTTTTGGCATCAGCGATCAGGAGTGTGTTTACTGATGATCGAGTGGTCATGACCTAGCTCCAGCAGACAGTCCGCACGCTTGGGCATTTCTTCAAACATCCAGCGGGTAAGTCGTTCATAGTGCATGATGAATCGTCTGATTTGCTCGTCATTCATGATGGATCGTCTGCCCGAACCTTCCGCAGTGCGTTGTCGTAATTTCTCTTCTTGAAAGCTTCGCCATTGATAAACACATTCAAAATCAGGTGCTTTGAGCATGACTAAGCGGTCGATGAGATCAAAAAGCTGAGCATATGGCCCTGCTAATTGTTCGTTCGCATAGGTTCTCCATGATGCGTCCTTGTCTTCGGATTCTTCAAGACGATTGCAGGGTTTATCCAATGCTTGTTGAGGCTGCGCTTGAGCTCCGATACACCAACCTTCGAAGATGATGATATCGACTGGGGCGTCGACCGATACCCATTGATCCGCAGGTGCTCGATCATCGATCGCTTTATCAAACACAGGGAGCTGAGTAGCTTTCTTGTTTTTGAGTTGCTCAATTAGCTCGATGCCCATGGAGACGTCATGAGTTCCAGGAACCCCACGGGTCATCAAAAGCGGGTGAACATCAGCCGCGAGGTCAGCTCTCTCCTGCTGGGTCAGGTAAATATCGTCGATCGAGATAATCGCGCAGCGAAGCTGGTGTCCGTGCTCAATGGCTAAAGACAGCAGCTTGGAAAGTGTTGATTTACCGGTGCCTTGAGCTCCGTTTACACCAACGACCAAGGGTGTGTCGCCGTGGCATTGAGCCCATGAAACGATCGATTGGGCTAGGGGAAGACAGTAATCCATGGTCAAGGACTCGAAAGTAGCAGGTAGAGCTTCCTCTGTAATGAATGATTTTAGCCAAGGTGGGGGGCTGAGCATAGATAAGGCAATATAGAGGTTAAAAGCGGGTAGCGAATATATATTTGCAAGTGCAGTGCGATGACACATTTTTTCAATCTAAGTTTTCCGATTATATTACATTCGGGTCTACTTGTCTTAGGTTACATTGAGTGTTTGATGAGTGGACATTTGCCGATTTGAAGCGATGCTGCCGCCGATGTCCAATACCGCTGACCGCCAACCTGAACTTCTTTCCCCCGCTGGAAACTGGGACTGTGCCCGTGCGGCTGTGGCCAATGGTGCGGATGCTATTTTCTTTGGCCTGCCGAAATTTAATGCCCGAATGCGTGCGGACAATTTCACCGAGACTGATCTGCCCGAGCTGATGGACTTTCTCCACGCCCATGGGGTGCGGGGTTTTGTCACCATGAACACACTCATCTTTACCGGTGAGATGGAGGAGGCTGAGGCACAGCTCAGGTTGCTCGACCAATGTGGGGTCGATGCCATTATCGTGCAGGATTTGGGGCTAGCTCGGCTTGCCCGAACCGTGGCTCCATCGATTGAAATTCACGCGTCCACTCAGATGACGATTACCTCGCCTGAGGGTCTGCAGTTTGCTGATCAACTCTACCAGCTCGATCGCGCCGTGCTCGCACGTGAATTATCACTCAAGGAAATTGGGAAATTTAAACCTACCGAAAGTGTAGCCTTGGAAGTTTTTGTCCACGGTGCCCTCTGCGTTGCCTATTCAGGTCAGTGCCTAACCAGCGAAAGCCTCGGTCAGCGCTCAGCGAACCGTGGCGAGTGCGCGCAGGCATGCAGAATGCCCTACACGCTGATAGTCGATGGCGAAGAACGCGACATGGGCGAATTACGTTATCTGCTCAGTCCACAGGATCTTGCAGCCGTTGATATAATCCCCGACCTGGTGAAGCAGGGAGTGGTTTCCTATAAAATCGAAGGTCGCTTAAAGTCGCCTGAATACGTGGCAGCGATTACCAAAGTTTACCGCAAAGCCATCGATGCCGCTGTGGCTCAAGAAGAAAGCCCGATTACCAAAGACGATCGCTACACCATGGAGATGACCTTTTCCCGTGGTCTCTCAACAGGCTGGCTCGAAGGCACCAACCACCCGCGTCTTACGCATGGTAAGTTTGGTAAAAAACGTGGTGTTTTTCTGGGCGAAGTCACTGGCTGTGAACGCGGCTGGGTGGAAGTAAAACTGGCGAGCGAGATTCCCGTCAAGGCAGGCGATGGCGTGGTCTTTGATGCTGGTGAAAACCGTGATGACGAACAGGGCTCCCGCATTTGGGAGGTGAGGGGGAACCGATTTATTTTCTCACTCGAGCAGAGTGGGCTCGACTGGAATAAAATAAAAGAGGGGGTCAAAGCCGGGTTGAAAATTTGGAAAACAGACGACCCCAAACTTAACAACGCACTCAAGGCGAGTTGGAAAAATGCCAAGCTTGAACCCGTTCGTGATGCCCTCGATATCACCGTTACCGGTGAAGCAGAGAAGCCTTTAACTCTTTCCTGCGGCAAGGTGACAGTCTCGTCGCCTGAAAGTCTTGAGGCAGCACAGACCCGACCGTTCACCACTGAATTTCTTGAAAAACAACTGGGGCGACTCGGTGGCACGGCTTGGAAACTTGGCACCCTCACCAATGAGGTAGTAGGGGCTGTGATGCTGCCTGTTTCAGCCGTGAACCGACTCCGTCGTGCGCTCGTTGAAGCGATGGATGCACAGGATAAAGAACCCACTGTCCGCCTTGCCTCGCAGGGGACAATGGCCGATTTACTTCCTGTCCGAAAAACAGACGAATCTCATCACCGCGAACTTTCCGCCCTCTGTCGATCGATGGAGCAGATTGAAGCGGCTCTGGAAGTGGGTGTTTCTAATATCTATGTCGACTTCGAAGACATTCGCCGCGGTAAAGATGCCGTAGCTTTAGTTCGACAGTCCAAGAACGCACGTATCCACCTTGCCACACCACGTATCCAGAAATCGGGTGAGGCAGGATTTTTCAAAGTCATCGAACGCGCTGAGCCAGATGGTGTGTTGATCCGTAACCTTGGTGGGGTTGCCCATTTTAAAGAACGAACCGACATCTACAAAACCGGTGACTTTTCCCTGAATTGTGCCAATCCGCTGACGGCAAAAATTCTTAAGGAAGAAGGTTGTTTGGATCATCTCACGGTTTCCTATGATCTAAATATCAATCAGGTTCTAGATCTTTTGTTAGCTGCGCCTACGGATTGGTTTGAACTCACACTCCATCAGCACATGCCGATGTTTCATATGGAGCACTGTGTGTACTGCACCTTCATGAGCGAAGGGACGAGTATCTTAGATTGTGGTAAACCTTGTGAAAAACATCATGTCCAGATGAAGGATCGTGTCGGGCAGTTACATACCTTGAAGGCCGATGTGGGCTGTCGCAATACTCTGTTTAATGGTCGAGCCCAGACCGGTGCCCGGTTTTACCAACAAATGCGTGGCACAGGTTTGAGAAGGTTCCGTGTTGATTTCCTCGATGAGGATGCCGCCGCTGCGACCGAGACACTGAATGCTTATCAGCAGCTTCTATCAGGTGAGACCTCCGGTCAACATCTCTGGCAGGACCTCGATGTGATGCAGAAACTTGGAGTCACCGAGGGGACGTTAGAGGTAAGGTGAAACCACGAATTGCACGAATCTTCGCGAATGGGATTATTCATGTGTTTTTCATCCTAACTTCATCGTCAGTTCACACTTGTGTGAATAATGATGACCATGGAAAAAGTAAATACAGAGGGGGATAGAAAAGGGCGTCGCGGAAATTCCTGGATTATGTGGGTTTTTTTTTGGTGTTCGTGTTACTGGCAATGTCGGCGCCCGTGATTATGCGGTGAAGTAAAAAAGCAGAGGCAACCATGGCAGTTTCAAATGCCAAACAGCTTTTCTACCTGATGGTCGAATTTGATCAGGATTGGGGAGCGTTTCCTAACGATGCAACGTCAAAGAATGATAAGGATATTTTAGGTTATACGGGGAAGAATTCTAACGATTACCTAGGCCAATTCATCGCGGGAGGCTATACTACATCAGAAGAAATATTCTTTGCCAAAGGAGGATCTTCTACCGATAAAAAACCGGACAACGATATTGCGACTAAGGCGAAAACTCTGGAAGCCGGCGAGTGTGGGTTTGCTTATTACAAGGGAATGTCGACCAGCGAGAACACAGGCCGTCCATTGCTCTGTGCTCCGATGACTGGCAAGGTTAAATTCAACCCGAAGGTCTACAATGGTCTGGCGCTAGTGCTCCGCATTGATGGTTCAGTAAAACATTACCCCATCGATGAAAATGGAGACGCTATCCTGCCGAATGGTAAAAAGCTATTTGAAGGTGGGAAAGAAAGTGTATGGAGCGAAAAAGGCCCAGATGCTAAAAAGCTGCTATTTCCAAAATAACCCATTTATTAGTGAATAAATAGGCACGAAACCCGTCTATCTGAGTATGAAACACAAGAAATCATGGATTAAGCTCACTGTAGCTGGAATTGCTTCGGCTCTTCTATTATCGAACTGCGTGACAAGTTATGACCAATATGGTCGCCCCATTCAGACTGTTGATCCAGGAGCTGCTGCTGTTGGTGCCCTCGTAGTTGGGGCTGCGGCCTACGCGATTGGCCACAATAACAGTCATTCTGGACGAGGTCACTATTCCGGGCATGGACACCGTAGTAGAGGTCATTACGGCGGCCATGGATACCGTGGTTGTAGGTAATTGAGCAAGATTTGGCCCCTCCAGAGGATCGAATTGGATAATGTGGGATAAGATTTTTCTCGCCTGAAACGGCGAGATCACGTATCGATTTCCGCACGTGGAAACCGCCGATTACAAAGTCAGACTCGATATCTTCGAGGGCCCCCTGGATCTTCTCCTCTATCTGATCAAAAAAGATGAGGTGGATATTCATACCATTTCTATTGAGCGGATTACCAAACAGTATCTCAATTACATCGATACTTTCAAGATGCTCAACATCGACCTCGCGTCTGAGTTTATCGTGATGGCGGCGAATTTGATGTATATCAAAAGCCGCACCCTGTTGCCCAAGTCCGTGATGCCTCCCGAGGAGGATATCGAAGAAGACGACCCACGCTGGGAGCTGATCCGTCAGCTGATCGAGTATAAAAAATTCAAGGACGCTGCCGGATATCTGTCCCGTAAGGAAACCGAGCAGGAAGATTTCTTCGCCCACCAGCCGGAGAAAAGCGCGCCACCCGTCGATGATGCTGATGCGCCACTGCCGGATGTTAATATTTTCGACCTCATCCGCGCCTTTCAGAATGTCCTGAAACGCTTTGAGGAATCGACCGATCTCGGTGACATCGTAGACGATCGCTACACGGTATCGGATAAAATTGAACTCTTACTTGCGACTTTGGAAGCTGGAGGAAGTATCCAGTTCACCTCACTCTTTGAGGAGGCGACATCCAAGACGGAAGTTATCGTCACCTTCCTCGCAGTGTTAGAACTGATGAAGATGAATCAGTTCCGCATCAGGCAGGACTCGATTCTAGGCGAGATTGAGGTTCAGCGGAAGGATGTGACGTAGCGCTTCTTGAACGGGCTCCCCAGCTAGTTGTCCCATGTGGTGGACCAGTTGCGCGATGTATTGATGCAGAGGGTGGTGTTTTTTCACTTGCACGGGCATGTCGTCAGGTCTACTGGTATATACATCTGATATGATTCCTGAAGAGACGGTGGCGTTGTTGCTTCTCTATCCACATTTGTAATACCCCCCATGTTATTTCGTCCTATGCATACTCGTTTTAGCATATTTGTCGCACTGTTTTCCCCAGTAATACTTGGATGTCAGTCTGTGTCTGCGCAGGTAGCTGCGGCCGTTGATAATACGGTAATCAGCGAAATCCACTACCATCCGCAGGATGTCTCCGATTATGAATTTTTGGAGTTCAAAAATACTTCGGGTGAAGCAGTTGATTTTTCTGGAGTCACTGTTTCCGGAGTATTCGATTTCACATTTCCGGCCAGCACCATTGTGCCTGTCGGTGGATATGTCGTTATCGTGCGGAATGCCACGTTGTTTGGGAACCGCTATACGCTTGCTAGCTCACCCTGGTATTTTTCGGGTATTCAGGTTGCCGGACAATGGCCACTTGGAGGTCTGAATAACATTACGGAGGAGATCGTAGTCAGGTCGGCTAGTAGTGCAGTCATCATGCAGTTTACTTATTTTGATAGCGGTGCGTGGCCGGGTAGGGCCGATGGCGATGGCAGTTCTGCGGAACTCGAGAACGTGGGTGAGGTTCCGACCACGCTGATTGAGAAAAATGCGTATCTTGCTAATGGGGACAATTGGCGTTCCACGAGCGAATTTCACGGTAATCCTGGTCGTGCAGGAGCGGGGCCTGATAACCGTGTGGTAGTTAATGAGATCCTTGCCCATTCCAATCTGCCGGATACGGATAGAATTGAGTTTTATAATAGGACTGGAGCTCCCATTGATGTGAGAGGCTGGTATGTGAGTGACAGTGGCAATGAGCTGAAGAAATACCAAATACCAGCAGGTACGAATATTGCAGCCGGTGGTTTCCTCGTCATTGACGAGTCTGATTTTAATAATGCAACGAACACCAACAATCCCTTTCCGTTCGGATTGAGCTCATCTTCCGGGGATGATGTTTATTTAATGGAAGCGGATAGTTCTGGGAATCTTTTGACCTTTGTTGATCGGGTTGATTTCGGGGCCTCCAAGTCGAGTGAATCGTTTGGCCGTTGGCCTGATGCCACTGGTGATCTTTACCCTATGTTGATCAGCACTTTTGGAATGTTCAATGAAAGTAATGGCAACCGCGTCAGAACCGGGCCTCTGGTGATTACGGAAATTCATTACAATCCTACTGGTGTAGATGACAATGTAGAGTTTGTTCAGATCTGTAATACGGGCGATACCACTGAGAATTTGGCCAATTGGAGGTTGCGCGGTGCAGTGGATTTTGATTTTCCCACCACCATCAATCTGGATGGCAAAGCCGTGTTATTACTGGTTGGCTTTGATCCTGCCGATACCGCGTTGACGAATGCGTTTCGCACTCGCTACGGCATAGGGGATGACATTCCGCTCTATGGGCCGTGGAATAATGCAGGTGTTGTTCCTGACTTCTTGGGGGATGCCGATGGAAGTTTACGATTACAAAGACCGGATGATTTGGTGACGCCCATCGACGGCACTCCTGCTTTTTACCCAAGGCTGATTGAGGATACGGTCAATTACGAGTCTACCAGCCCTTGGCCCACAGAAGCGGCTGGTGGGGGTTCTTCTCTGCGGCGTATTGATACGTCCATTTACGGTGATGACCCTAACAGTTGGCGCGCCTTGCCCACCCCTTTGGGGGTGATGAGCTATGACCAGTGGGTGGCTGCCAAGTTTCCCTCGGAGACTGCGGCTGGGGATTTATTGCCTGATGCCGACCCAGATCATGATGGCTGGAGTAATTTTGCGGAGTTCTCCTTTATGCTTGATCCACTCGCTTCTGAAGCCACTCAGGCTCACAGTGTCGATCATTCAGGTCTTCCCAATACGATGACGATTAGTTACCGCGCGCGCCCCGGGACTCATGACGTTCGCTACACTGTTGCCATATCAGCTGACTTAATCAATTGGGACCGTAGTGAGAGTAGTGTGACAGCTGTGTCGACAGTTTATCAAGCTGATGGTTCCGACCTGGTTACAGTCAGTTATGCGCTTCCTGTGGAGGCGGTGGAGTTGCTATTCGTGCGCGTTGAAGCAGTGGAGAATTAAGTCAGCCTGCAAAGCCTGGTGATAGTTAGATTTGCCTGGTTTAACGGGATATGTTGCCTGTGATTATTGTTTGGGAAACAGCATAGATCACCACGATGTTAATGCGCTTCCAACCAGTTGCTACCGGTTCCCGTATCGACTTTGCACTGGATGTCGTGGGGGATAGGCATGGCATTTTCCATGGTGCGGACAATCTTCGGAACCAATGATTCCTGCTCACTGAGGTGGAGGTCGAAGAGGAGTTCATCGTGCACCTGCAGAAGCATTTTTGTTTTGGATTCTTCTTTGTCTAACAAATTACGAACATTAATCATGGCGAATTTGATCATGTCGGCCGCACTTCCCTGAACGGGGGCGTTGATCGCTGCGCGTTCGGCACCATTTCGGACGGTGGCGTTTTTGGAATCAATGTTTCTGATCCAGCACTTACGACCACTAATTGTTTCAACGTAGCCGTTCTCCGTGGCCGACTCGATGGTACGATCCATGTAGCCTTTGATACCAGGATACTGCTTGAAATAGGTTTCGATGATCTCGGCTGCTTCACTCCGTCCGATCCCAAGCCTCTGCGAGAGGCCGAAGGCAGAGATGCCGTAGATGATGCCGAAGTTAACCATCTTGGCATTGCGGCGCATTTCATCAGTAACGTCTTCGATGCCTACACCATACACGCGAGCAGCGGTGGCGGAGTGGATATCGAGGTCGTCCTTGATAGCTTGGATCATGGCCTCATCTCCAGAGAGCGCAGCCATGACGCGAAGCTCTACCTGTGAGTAGTCGGCAGCCAGTAGTGTGTGGTTTTTATCCCTCGGCACAAAGGCCTTACGGATCTCCCGTCCAGCGGCAGAGCGCACTGGGATGTTTTGTAAATTGGGATCACTTGACGCGAGCCGACCCGTCGAGGCGAGCAGTTGGTGGAAGTGGGTGTGGACACGACCCGTGCGCTTGGAAACATGGGTCGGCAGGGCGTCGACGTAGGTTGACTTCAGCTTCGTCGCCTCCCGGTAGTCGAGAATGTTTGCGACGATCGGGTGTTTCGCTGACAGCCCGGAGAGTGTTTGCTCATCGGTTTTGAATTGGCCGGTCTTGGTCTTTTTCGGTTTTTCAACTAGTTCCATCTCACTAAAAAGAATTTCTCCAAGCTGTTTAGGCGAGTTCAGATTAAACTCACGCCCAGCGGCCTCGGTGATTTTCTCGGAGAGGTTGGAAATACGTATCGCCAGTCCGTCGCCGATATCCTTGAGTGCCCTCACGTCGAGAGAGATACCTTCGTTTTCCATGGCAACGAGCACAGGGAGTAGCGGGGCTTCGATGTCTAGATAGAGCTTTTTCTGACCACATTTTTCGAGTTCGGGGCGTAGTTTGGCGGCAATCTGCAAGGTGACATCCGCATCCTCTGCGGCGTATTCAGCGAGATCAGCGACGGGGATGAGGGACATGTTGATGTCCTTTTTCTTGCCCTTCTTTTTGACCGGCTTATTCTCAGCGTCCTCTTCCATGAGGCCAAAGAGATCATTTTCGGATTCAACGATTTTTTCTGCCAAATCCTGAAGCTTGACCGGAGTGTAGCCTAACAATGACTCGGAAACGAAGTCCATACCATGGCGCTGATCGGGTGATACGATGGTATGGATTAGCATGGTATCGAAAAACGGTCCGCTGACTTGGTAGTCGTGGGCAAGTAGCACCGAGAGATCATACTTCAGGTTGTGGCCAATTTTTTCCACCTTCGAGTGGAAAATGACTCCAAGCTTATCGAGTGCCATCTGAATCGTAAGGTTGCTACCTGGGCCCGTGTGAACGAAGTAGCCTTCGTGTGCAGTCGTAGAAAACGCGATACCCAGAATCTCACAACTTCGGGGGTCGAGAGAGGTGGTTTCAAGGTCGAAACATAGGTGGTCAACCAGTGAGAGCTTCTTCACCAAGGTATGGAGATCATTTACGGTATCGATCAGTTGGTAGGAGTGCTCGACGTCGGCGATGGTTTTAAGATCGGCAAGCTGGGCAGCATCTGACTCACCATCGGCGGTAGCTGGATTTGAATCTGAAGTGCTTGAAGTGCTATTCGTTGTTGCGGTCTTCGCGGCATGGCCACGTCCCGCGACGAAATCTTTGCCATAGAGGCGTTTGCCAATACCGTTGAATTCAAGCTCTGTGAGAATCGCTTTGACTTCATCATCATTGCGTCCTCCGATCAATAGATCGTCCCATGCGACATCGACAGGAACATCGAGAATAATGGTGGCGAGGTCTTTGGACAGGCGGGCTTGCTCGGCGAAGTTGATCAAGTTTTCCTTCTGCTTGCCTTTAAGCTGATCGGTCGACTCGAGGATTTTTTCGACAGAACCAAACTGAGCAACGAGTTTTTTAGCGGTTTTCTCACCGATGCCAGGGACGCCGGGAATGTTATCCGAGGCATCACCCCAGAGGCCAAGAATATCGATGACTTGGGACGGTGATTCGATTTCCCAGTGCTTCTGAATGGCGGCGACATCCATGAGCTCGGGATTGCCACCACCTTTACCGGGTTTCCACATCGTCGTGGTGTCACTGACGAGCTGGGCGAAGTCTTTATCGGGGGTGACCATGTAGGTGTGGATCTCGCCCGTCTTATCAGCACGGTGGGCTAAGGTTCCGATGATGTCGTCCGCTTCATAGCCATCGAGTTCTATCACCGGGACGCCCATGGCAACGCAAAGGCGTTTAACATAGGGGATAGCCGTGGCGAGCTCCTCAGGCATCGCCTCGCGCTGAGCTTTATAGGGAGGATATTTTATATGCCGCACCGTAGGGGCACGGGTGTCAAAGGCGACCCCAACGTGGCTTGCGCTGTGGTTATCGACAATGTCTAACAAGGCATTGGTGAAGCCAAGAACCGCTGAAGTATTCAGGCCGCTACTGGTGAGAATAGGATTCCGGAAAAAGGCAAAGTGAGCTCGATAGACGAGCGCCATACCATCGAGGAGAAAGAGTCTATGCATTGTGGGGAAAGTTTGCAGTGTTCGGATTAAATTTGAAAGAACAAAGGTGATCAAACAAGAGGGAATGCATTGGCCTGAGTAGGTGGCTTGACAGAGCTTTGTGGAGGACTCCGTCCAAAGCGAGGGAGCTCGTTGTGAATGGATGGCAAGGTCTTAGACGAACAAAGCGGCAGTTCGACGTGTCCTATACCCATAAGTTTTGGGAGATCTCAGCTCCGGCAGGAGCGATAGATATTAACCGGTGGTGTCAACCACCGGATTTGGTGAAGCAATGTCATCTAGTCCCAGAGGGACGGCAGAGGTGTCATCGGAGAGTATGGGATTATTCAAACTTCTGCCGATCCTCCAGAGCTTGATGAACCCACGACTGTATCCGGTGGTTCCGCTGTGCTTCGCCACCGGCTAATATCTATTACCCCTGCTGGGGTTGGAGCGGTGACGAGATCTTGAGAGGATGTTTTTTGACTTATGGGTAAAGGGCACGTTGAGCAGCAGCAGCCCAAATGACTTAGGGCTGAATACCCTCTGTCCGTGCCTCCACGGCGAGCTCGAAGGCTTCGCGGTCGCCGTAGCGTTTGATGGAGAATTTGACACAGCGGCGTTGTCCAGGGGCAGGGGACCAGGTGGCTTGCCAGAAGAGGTAGCTCGTGCCGTTAGAGGCAACGACGGTAATCTTGGATACTCCGACAACTCCCGAGCTGTTTCGTTGCGACCTTTCGCAGATGCGGGCGCGGTCGGTGACTTGTTCAAGAAGGGTGTCACGCCACTGACGGGCAGCCCGAAGGGCGAATTCTGGGTGACCATGAACTCGGTCGGCGAAGAACTTGCCATACTTAATCCCCCTTCGCTGGATCCTGACCTGAAACCCATGTGTACCTGCACCCGGGAGGTCGATGCGGGCAATGGCGTAGTTCGGATCTGGATTGCTTGGGTCGGGCATAATGTAGCTTAGGGGGAATTTGCCATCGGAAGTGGTAAGAAGCAAGAGTCAAGAGTCGGGAGTCGGGAGTCGGGAGTC
>TARA_B110000908_G_scaffold172446_1_pt1 | contig 17974 bp, 17 predicted proteins | sample TARA_B110000908 | Tara Oceans TARA_B110000908 (sample SAMEA4398067) | marine metagenome | biome: Polar Biome; feature: [DCM] deep chlorophyll maximum layer (ENVO:01000326); material: water (ENVO:00002006), including particulate matter (ENVO:01000060) such as... | depth 36 m
ATAGCTCGCAAAAGATAAAATATTCTTATTTGTTAACTCCAAAAGGTGTTCGTGAAAAATCTTTGGTTACAAGCAAATTCCTTGCGCGTAAAAAGCAAGAATATGAAATATTAAAAAATGAGATCATTAAATTAGAGCGGGATATAAGTTAAAAATAGTATCAAAGAAATGCATTTAAATTTCGATGTAACGTCGAAATGTGTAAAACCTAAATCAAATTTAATAGATTGTAGCCTCTGATATTGGGGTGTTATGGGTAGGATATTGAGACTTTTCAGACACCATAAAAAAGAAGATTTGAGATAAATTAGATGAAAATTGTTGTTGTGGGGTTGGGTTATGTTGGGCTGTCGAATGCAGTGTTATTGGCTCAGGATAACGAAGTCATTGGTGTAGATGTTTCTCAGGAGCGTGTGGATGCGCTCAATGCGCGGCAATCCCCAATTATTGATGCCGAGCTTTCCGAATATTTGGCTGAGAAGGATTTGAACCTTTCCGCGAGTACTGACCTACCATCTTCAATCAATGGTGCGGATTACGTGATAGTTTCGACACCGACAAATTATGATGAAAAGACAAATTTTTTCGATACATCTTCGGTTGAGGCAGTGATTGCCCAAGTTATTGAAAGCGAACCTAATGCCTGCATCGTTGTGAAATCTACGATACCGGTTGGCTTTATAGCTGATGTGCGAGAGCGTTATAATACTGATTCAGTTATCTTTTCGCCAGAATTTTTGCGTGAGGGTAAGGCGCTCTATGATAACCTGTATCCAAGCCGAATTATTGTGGGTGAGAAGTCAAAGCGTGCAAAGGTATTTGCGAATTTGCTCTTGGACGGTGCGCTGACGTCTGAAGTAGATCTATTGTGCACTGGTACAAATGAAGCTGAGGCCATTAAACTATTTTCGAACGCATACCTTGCGATGCGGGTAGCATTTTTCAATGAGTTGGACAGCTATGCGCTTGCTGGTGATATGGATAGTCGTGAAGTAATTAAAGGAGTATCACTCGATCCGCGTATCGGAGACCATTATAATAATCCATCGTTCGGTTATGGCGGCTATTGCTTACCAAAGGATACAAAACAGCTCTTGGCAAACTATGCTGCTGTTCCCCAGAATTTAATACGCGCAATAGTTGATGCGAATTCAACGCGAAAGGACTTCTTGGCAAAAGAGATCATAAAAAAAGAGCCCAAAACAGTGGGAATATATCGCCTCGTGATGAAGGTAGGGAGTGATAATTTTCGCCAAAGTTCAATTCAAGGGATTATGAAGCGGATAAAGGCCAAAGGTATCGAGGTTATTATTTATGAACCGGAATTGAATGAGACATATTTTTTCAATTCACGCATTGAAAGAGTTCTCGGAGACTTCAAAGAGGCTTCTGAGGTAATTGTTGCAAATCGCATAACTGACGAATTGAAAGACGTGACTGATAAGGTTTTTACAAGAGATTTATTTTATGAAAATTAAAAAAGCTGTCTTTCCCGTTGCTGGTTTTGGGACCCGTTTTCTACCTGCAACCAAGGCGATGCCAAAGGAGCTGCTGCCAATCGTTGATAAACCTTTGATCCAATATGCAGCGGAAGAGGCGATTTCCGCAGGTATCGACACTCTGATTTTTGTGACAGGCCGAAATAAGCGCGCGATTGAAGATCACTTTGATGCGAATTATGAATTGGAAGCCATGCTACGCGCCAAGGGCAAAGATGCGCAGACTGACATGGTGCGCAATATCATTCCCGCTGGGGTTGAATGCATATTTGTGCGTCAGGCCGAACAGCTGGGTCTGGGCCACGCTGTTTTATGTGCGGAACGTGCTGTCGGCGGTGATCCTTTCGCTGTGCTTTTGGCTGATGATTTTCTGACGGATTACGAACCTGGTGTGACTGCGGATCTGGCGCAAGCCTTTGCAAGCAGTGGTAAATCACAGCTTTCGGTGATGGAAGTCGATGGGCCTGATATTTCAAAATACGGCGTTGTTGTGCCGAATGGGTCGGGCGAGGGTATTGCGGGCTTGTTTGAAAAGCCTGATGCGAGTGACGCACCGTCAAACCTAGCTTCTATCGGACGCTATGTCCTGACGCCTGATATCTTCGAAACTTTGAGAGGCCTCAGTGCGGGGTCAGGAGGAGAAATCCAGTTGGCAGACGCGATTAATACCCATGCGCAGCAGGGCTCGGTCGAAACCGTGCGCTTGAATGGGCGGCGGTTTGATTGTGGGTCGGTGGATGGGTTTATGCAGGCATCCTTCCATGAATATGAAAAAAGGCTGTTAACTTAATATGTCTAAGGTTTATCCTGTCCTACTAGCGGGTGGTTCTGGTACTCGACTTTGGCCGTTATCGCGAAAATCATACCCTAAGCAGTTCTCTAATCTTATTGGTGATAAAACGTTGTTCCAATCCAGTGCACAACGGTTGACATCTTCCGAGAGGCTTGAATTTGCTCCACACATTACCCTCACGAATTCTGACTACCGTTTCATCATTGGGGAACAGTTACTAGAAGTTGGTATTGATCCAGGCCCAATTTTGATTGAGCCGGAAGCAAAAAATACAGCCACTGCGATATTAGCTGAAAATATATTTGTACATTCAGAAGACGATATTATTAGGTACGAAGATGACTTCAACCGGATTTAAACCCACAATTCTCGTGATCGACTTTCGGGCGTCTGAGGCAGGTAGTTTATCGATAATTGAGGACTTGTACAAACAAGCTCTCACTTATCACCATTTAAACAATTGGATCTTCATGGTGGGTACGCCGAATTTCAAGGAAACACCAAATATATCAGTGTTGCGAAACCCTTTGTTGAAAAAAATACTACTGTATAGATTTCTCTACGAAGGATTTATTCTACCTAGACGAATAAAGTGTATCAATCCCGACATTGTTTTAAACTTACAAAATCAACCTCTAAAAACAGGAAAAGTTAAACAAGTTGTATATTTACACTTACCTTTTATTTTAACCAAATATAAATTGAAACTACGTCGGGATGGATTGCGACTTTGGCTTTATCAAAACGTCTATCGACCTTTAATATTGAGAAAACTGCGAACAACTTCAAAAATCATCGTACAAACCACTTGGATGAAAAAAGCATTAACGTTAGCGGGGATCGCAGAAACGAAAATATTGATTATTACACCCACAATTAATATTGATAACACTCAAATTAAATGTCCAATACAAATCTCTTCAGAAAAGAAACATGTTTTTATTTACCCAGCTACAGCCTACACCTACAAGAACCATCAAATAATAATAAAGGCATTGAAAATTCTTCCAGACGAAATAAGAAAATCTATTTCTGTGATATTTACTGTCTCAGGCAATGAAAATAGACATATTAAAAATCTAAAACGAAAAGTTGAATTATATAATTTACCAATAACGTTTATGGGAATGATTGACCGGGAAAATGTCTTTCAAATCTTGAGGTTTGGAAACTTAATATTTCCTTCATTTATTGAGTCATTTGGCTTGCCTTTACTTGAAGCACGTCTTTTACGGCGACCAGTTATTGCGGCGGATACAGAGTTTGCGCAAGAAATATTAAAGGATTACGAATTCGCAAAGTTTTTCAATTATAATGACTCTTTCGAACTAGCTGAACATATTACACAAATTGTTAATACAACAAAAAAAATTACAAATTCAAATCCAGAGGCATATGAAAAATACATGAACGAGAGTCTCGCTGATGCGTTAATCAGAGAAGTCTCAACTTGACGATTGCGGGTATATGTTTCTGCACGTACGTGGCGTATTGCCTTATAAGGTTTGGCTTTTCAAAAGATTGCTTAATTAATATTATCTTTATAGATGCGCTTTTTGCTATTTTTAAAATAAATTATGGTTATTTATTTAAGTATGATGCCGAAGAACTTTTAGCGTCAGAAATTACTTTGTTAACACTTTTACTACTGTCAACGTTCCATTTAAAAAATGTTAAGTTTAAAATCAACTTGTTAGTATATTCGGTCTGTTTAGTTTTCGTCTGTTTGATGAGCCTCTTTATGTTAGGATTGAATCCGACTGAAGCGCCTGTTGTCGGATATAATAATTCAGGCTGGGATGGTTACATGCGTGGTGAGGCACAAAATTTTGCACCACCAGAATTGGGTTCGCAAAACTTTAAGATGTTTATTAGGCTTGTTGCTTACACGTATATTTTGATTTTTATATGGAGCTATATGAGACGTTGTGAATGGGAAAAGTTACGACAAAAACTAAACGTTTCTGTCATCATTTTTTTGTGTATTTGCGTATTTGAGCTCATCATTGAACGCATTTTCAGTTATGACTTTTCGAACATTCTAACTACTTTTTTTGGGCTTGGTCGTGCAACAGGTATCGATATCGATAGAACGCAGGGTCTCTCTCGAGAACCATCCTATTATGCTATAGCATTGTATTATACATCTATTATATTAGTAAGTAACTTTTTCACCAAAGAAAAAAGCTTTAAAAACAGTCTTAAGTTTTCTATTTTGTTAACAACTAGTGTGTCACTTTCTTTGTTATCAGGATCTCTTTCGGCCTTGATATTCCTTGGTCCGTTATTTTTTTACTATCGAAGCTTCACTTCGGTAAAATCAAAAACATTAATAGTTATCATCGCTTTTTGCATATTACTTGTAACGTGGACGCTGTTCTCTGATGCTTTAATGTCGTTACAATTTTATGAAAGATTAATGTTTGCGCGCACTGCATTTTGGGAAGGCGTAGCACTCTCTTACGCAATAGGAACAGATTTCTCATCAGAGTTGGTTCGATTAATAAGTATTATTGAGACTTTTAATGCATTCCTGAGCCGAGTTTGGTATGGGGTAGGCTTGGGATCGGTATATAGCTTGTCTGGTATAATTTCAATACTTGGAAGTATTGGAATTTTGGGGTTTGGATTTTGGCTATTATTACTATTTTACACAAGTTATAAGCAACCATTTATACGTGTTATTGCATTGTTAGCACCCTTTACTTTGGTGGCTGATTTAAACACGTTGTATGATCCAGCATTCATTTATCTGATCCCATTAGCAATATCAAAATACTGAGAAATATCAGATGAAGAAAAAAATATTATTTATCTCTGCAAATTCGGAATTTTATGGTGCAGAGAGATCATTGCATAGCACCTTAACGGCGATGAAAAAATCTAATATTTATGAACCTTTGGTTATAGTATCCAAAAATGGAGGATTTTGTAAGGAATTAAGGAAATTAGATATCCCAGTTTTTATTATTCCTTTCCAAGGTATCGTCAACTATCGTCGCGGCTACCAACCCCTCCGAGGCATACTTAAACTTATTTTTAATTTAATTTGTGTAATCTTATTTTTTGTATTTTGCAAATTAATACGGTTATCTCCCAAAGTTGTTCATACAAACACCGTGACAACTGACTTTGGTTGGTTATTATCGAAATTTTTTAATATACAACATGTATTTCACATAAGAGAAAGTCTAAAAGACCAATTTGGATTTGATGTTGAGCTTGGAGACCAATATCTCCACTACATGATGAGTAATTCAGCAAAAAATATAGGAATATCTCAATATATACGCCATACATATGAGCGTAAGTTTAAAAATTTACACATCGAACTACTATATAATTGTGTAGAGTTGAGGTATGATAGAGAAAAGCCTACGAAGATTGACACTAATATCATTAATATTGCCTTAGTTGGTCGATTAGATGTCGATAAAAACTGGATAGTAGCGTTGAAAGCTGCTCGTGAACTAAGTCCTAACTGCAGAGCCTTTCGGATGCATTTTTTTGGGTCTGGAGGTGAGCTGAACACCCTACAACAATATGTTCGTGAAAATGAGTTAGATAACTGCATTTCTTTCCACGGCTATTATGAAAATATTGATTTAAGCGATTTTGATATTGGTCTAATCTGTTCACAGTACGAAGCTTTTGGTCGGGTAACTGCTGAGTATGCTCTTAGTAAGCTAATTGTCGTCGGCGCGAATACAGGTGGAACGAAAGAACTCCTTAAATTATTAAACGGAGTCGGGTTTAATTCTGACGACTATCACGATTTGGCTTCGCAATTGCAAAAAGTGTTGAGTAATATTGACGAGTATAAAGCAAATATTGACGATGCTCGTAACACAGCTATAGCTAGCTTTAACTCGGCTCGACATTTTAATAATTTGGAACAGATTTATCAGGACTTTCTATGAATTATATTGCTGAATACGAAATAATAACGACTGTTTACAATAATGAAGCTGACATAAAGCCGTTTCTCGATCAAATTGCAGTGCAGTCACTTACACCCGTGAGGGTAATCATGGTTGATGGTGGCTCTGTGGATAGGACCCCTAAAATGGTGCAGGCGCTAGAAAGATCTTATCCTTTTGAGATAAAATTTCTACGCTCTAAAGAACGAAAAAATATTTCTGAAGGTTTTAACATCGGTATCAAAGCTAGCGCAGCTGAATTGTTAGTTCTAACTGCGGTTGGTAATAGCCTGTCAAGCAGTTTTTGTTATAATCTCGTAAGCACAGCTACGTCAAATTCGAACGTTGATGTGTGCTATCCAAAAATTATTGGAGAAAAGAACTCTATTTTATCTATATTATTTAATCGATACTATCTAAATACGCAACAAATTGCGAAAATGGGACCAAGCAATCGTGGGGTATTAATACGAAGAGATGTTTTTGATACAGTTGGTCTTTTTAAAGAAAATTTTTATTATGCTGGAGAAGATACTGAGTTTTTCATTCGTTGCCGACGACAAGGCATGCGCCTCGAGTATAATGAGAACGCTGTTGTAACTTGGGATGTGCCGCGCAACATAGGGGAACTTCATCGGAAACTAAAAGTCAATGCAATAGCAGATTTGCAGTTGTTTAGTACTCAGTGGCTAATAAAGCATCACTTTATATTTGCTTTATTATGCTTTGCCTGCATTGTTACGCTGATAAAATTCCCTCTTGAGCTATTGTTGCTAATTTTCATAATATTTTCTGCTGCTTCAATATATCGCGGCATAGATCTGCTAAGTATTTTATTTGGCATTTACTGTAAGTTATTGACGGTATTTTTTGTGTGCAGGTTTGCTAAGTTCCGTCGTAGAAAATATGCTGTAGGAAGGGTTGTTTAAATGATCGTAAAGTTTTTGGTGTTGGGCGCAGGGCCATCTGGTTTAGTCTTTACGGATCAGATGTTGAGATACGGTCACACTGATATACTTCTAGTGGAAAGAAATGAAGAAGCGGGTGGGCTTTGTCGTTCAAAAATTGTTGATGGGGCTCCACTTGATATAGGAGGTGGACATTTTCTTGATAAGCGCAATGAACAAGCAACTTCATATCTGTTTGACTTTATGCCTCAAAACGAATGGAATTATTTTGAAAAGGAAAGTGCAATCCACCTTCATGATCAATTTATAGGTCATCCACTTGAGGCAAATCTCTGGCAGCTCCCACGTGAGTTGCAAATTAAATATCTCAAATCAATTGCTCTTGCGGGATGTAATTTAGGGACGAATAAGCCGGATCAGTTTATTGAATGGATACATTGGAAGTTAGGCGGTGAAATAGCTGATAACTACATGCTGCCGTATAATAAAAAGATGTTTGGGGACAATTTGAACAAACTTGGAACGTACTGGTTGCATAAGTTACCCAACATTTCATTCGAAGAAACGCTGGGAACTTGTTTGGGAAGCGAGTTACGTGGAAGTGGGCCGGCGCACAATGAGTTTTACTATCCAAAAGAATATGGCTACGGAGAGGTTTGGAAGCGTATAGCTGACGCGTGTATGGATAATCTTGTCCTATGTGCGAAGATATCTGACATAAATCTGGATGATCAGTACGTGATTTTAGATGGGAAACAGATTTTTTATGAAAATCTCATCACCACAATACCATGGAGAAATTTTGCCTCCTATCCAAGTAGTGGAAAAAACTTAATAAAACTAGTGGGAAAATTAGAAAATAATAGCATAGTGGTCCGCTATTCTGACACTACTTTGCCAGAAAACTATCATTGGACGTACCATCCAGACAGTCATCAAGATTTCCATCGGATTTTGTTAAGAAGTAACTTTATAACCGGGGCGAAAGGTCACTGGCAGGAAATAAATAAACAGAGATACATTGAAAATGAAAATAGCGAAGCGTTTGACAATGAATTTGCGTATCCGCTCAACACTATTGATAAACCAGCTGTGATGAGAGAATTAAATCGTCTCTTGGAGGGTAAGCACGTTACTGGGCTGGGCCGATGGGGGGAACATAACCATCATAATTCAGACGTCTGCGTAACAAACGCAATGGAATTAGCGGCATTGGTTAACCGCGATGCGTGAAAAAATAATCATTACGGGAGGAAGTGGGTTTATTGGCACGAATTTCATAGAACGTTATTCCGATATATATAGTATCCATAACATAGATAAAAATCCGCCGCGCAATAAAACTCACTTTAGGTATTGGATTAATCAAGACATCACAAACTTAACAGAAATGCAGTCGATAATAAAAAATATAAATCCAAAATTTATCATCCACTTGGCTGCTAGGACAGATTTAAAAGGTAAATCTGCAGCTGATTATATAGACAATACAGTTGGAACGCAAAATTTGATTTGTGCCGTTAAGGGATCAAGTCATTGCGAAAGGATAATTTTTGCATCAAGTAAATTCGTCGTTCCCAATGGATATTCACAGAAACACATTTATGATTATCGGCCAAACACGGTCTACGGTGCGAGTAAGGTAGAAATGGAACGTCTAATACGATCCTCAAATATAGAACAAACTTGGTGTATTTTAAGGCCAACATCTATTTGGGGGGAATGGTTTGATCAGCCTTATAAAGAGTTTTTTAATCGTGTTTTAAGTGGTAATTATGTAAATTTCACAGGCAATAGTGCTTTGAAAACTTTTGGTTATGTTGGGAACACGGTTTTTCAAATTAAGTCTATCTTAGAGGCCGATGATACACTGATTGATCGTAGTGTATTTTATTTAGGTGACTATGACAAAATTACTGTTAACGAATGGGCAACAAAGATTGCAATACACAACAACGGACGAATTATAAATTTGCCGATTTTGACACTTAGGACCTTCGGTTATATTGGTGATATTTTAAATAAGTTGGGCTTATCTTTTCCCGTTTCTTCTTTTCGAGTAAAAAACATGACAACTGACTGCGTAAATGATTTAACTTCTACCATGCAAGCAGCGCCGAATTTGCCGTATTCAATAGCGCAAGGAATTCGTAACACGGTACGTTGGCTAAGGTAAATGCATGAAGAAAGTACTTGTAATTACTTCTAATATTCTACCAGTTCCAGCTGTAAACGGCGGTGCTACCGAAAAACTCGTTGAGTTGCTAATAGATGAAAATGAAAAACACAAGCAAATCTGCTTTGAAGTAATATCTAGATATGATGTTAATGCAAGCGAGATTGCGAAATGGTATTCTGATACTAAAATTCATTATTACTATAATCAATTAAAACTAAAGTATATATTTAATCAATTGGGTATCAATTTAAAATATGCTTTTAAAAGACTGATTGGAATAACCACGTTAACACGTTATCAATATTTCATATTACAGGTAATATCAAAAACGAAATTTGATTTTGTTTTGGTTGAGGGGGGAAGATATGAGCATTATGTTTTTTTAAAAGACCTTAAATATAATACTAAAATTATTGCTCACGTTCACCGTAATGTAAATACTAATGATTTAGCATTAAAGAAATACGATCATATCATTGCAGTAAGTGAACACATAAAAAGAAATATAGTTGAAGAACTAGGATACGATAACACCGATGTCCTTTTAAATTGCTGTGATGAAAAAAAGTTCATATCATCTACGGCTTTTGTTTCCAAATGTAAACGTAATAGTAGCTATTTTACAATACTGTATGTAGGTCGATTAATATCCGAAAAGGGTGTCTTAGAACTTTTCGATGCGGTTCATAGCTTAAATAATAGTAACATTCGGGTGAAAGTTTCTGGTGAATCACTTTACAAAAACTCTGGAAAATCAAAATATAGTGAATACTTACATAAGCATGAATTATGCATGGAGGGACTTGTCGAATTTTTAGGTTACGTAGATAATTCAAAATTACAAGATATTATGCGTAGTTGTGATTTATGTGTTGTTCCGTCTCAATTTAACGAACCATTATCACTCGTTCCATTGGAAGCTATGAATGCCGGTTTACCTGTGGTTTTGTCAGACGCTGGTGGATTACCTGAGTGGTGTGTGGAGGGTTACCCTAAGTTAGCAAGATTAGGTAGGCTTTTTACTTCAGAGTTATCTAGTCATATTGAATTTTATTTTTATTCTGAAGCGGAGCGCATTGCAGCAATCCAGCAAGGCTTAAAAATAGCGAAAAAACACACTAGTGAAAATTACTATAACAAGTTTATATCAATTGTTAACAGTTATGAAAACTAAAAATTTTATTTATAGTATTTCTAATAATATTGGACTGATGATTATACCGTTGTTTGTAATGCCTCATTTAACGCGTGTATTAGGCCCCAGTGAATTAGGAAAAATCGCCTTTGTTTTGTCTGTTTTTGCGATCTTTAATACTGTATCGTCACTTGGGTTAAATTTATTTGGCAAAAGACGAGTAGCCCAATTTATTAACTCAGTTTCAAAGAGAAATGTAATTTTTACTTCAGTTTTCGTGTCAAAGCTTCTGATAACCTTTTGTACATCCATAGTTTATACATTTGTTGTTTTTGTAGTGTTCCCAGAAGATAAGTTTCTGTTTCTCATCTTACTTATTGAAAACTTAATTAATATTGTTGATATCTCATTCGCTTACCATGGCATACTAAAATTTCGAATTATTCTTTTAGTCAGCCTCTTACCAAAACTAATTTCGGCAGGCCTAATATTGTCATTTGTCGTCGACGAAGGTTTGGGTCATTTATATCTATTTTTATTATCATCTGTGAGCTTTGCAGCATATGCAATATTCTTAATTTTTCAACAAAGTTTTCAATTTGTTCGTTTCAAATTCATTCAACTATCTTACATAGTTAAATCAATAAATTATTTTATGATGAATTTATTGACTACCTTCGAGCAAAGCTATGATAGGTTAATCATAGGCTTTACTACACTCCATTACAGCCAGTTGGGATTTTACGATATTGCCCTCAAAGTTGTTATGTTGTTCTGCTCTTTTGTGGTAAGTATATCGAATGTTGTTATGCCAATGCTTGCTCGCGATGAACATGGTATCGAAACGCAGTCGTATTCTGCACGGTTGTTATTGATAATAATCCTCATCGCAACGTCATTTGGTATTTTAATGGGAGAGGTATTACCAAATTATCTAACCACATTGTTTGGTCAAAGTTATTCTGAAGCAGCTTTATATTTTGATATATTTTCAGTTTTGGTAATTACTAAATCGGTTGGTATTTTTGTGCTGCAAACATTCTTAGTCGTTCAAAATAAAGTCAAAAATGCCAATAAGTTATCAGTCCTTTGTGTCATGCCAGCACTACCGTTATACTTTTACCTCTCATATGTCCATGGTATCATGTATGTGGCTGTAGCGGTCTGTTTTATCGATTTTATTAAAGCAACCTCTTTGGTCATCATCTCAAATATTAAATGTAAATTTCGAATAATATTTATTTTTTGGTTAGCGATTACACTGCTTTTCTCATTCGAGTATTTATCGGAGAGATGGTTGTTAGGAATCGGTAACGACGGGATTTTACTACTTAAGTTTATTTTTCTGGGCATCCCCTTTTTATTACTTGTTTATAAAACTTTCAGAAAACTGTAACAGGAGGTTTGGTGAAAGTCTCAATTATCATACCATTTTATAACGAAACGTTGGTTTTAGACGAGTGTTTACAATCAATTGAAAGACAAACATATCATGATCTGGAACTGATATTAGTCAGTGATGTCGCATCGATTGCGGCTTGTGCTGTGGCATCGAAGTACTGTGATGGGCAAAATAAAATTTTATTTCATCTAGAAAGAAATAGCGGTCCTGGAGTAGCCCGCAATCTAGGTCTAAGTAGAGCGACTGGGGAATACTGTGTTTTTTTGGATGCGGATGATGTTTTGGTGCCCGATGCCCTAGAATGTATAGTGGAGAATTTCGTAACACACGACGTGGATGTGTTAACATATAATTGTAGTTTAATAGGCGAACCTTCTGGTTCGGTGGGGTATAAAAGAGATAGTATTGCGTTTAACAACCGTATTGAGTTGCGTGAATATTTCGATAAATGCGTGTTAAATCGTGAATATACACCGGTAGTTTGGTTGCATTCCTTTCGACGAGAGTTTTTAGTAACGAATGCAATAACTTTTACATCTACTCACTACTTTGAAGATAATTGTTTTATGTTCAACGCTTGCCAGACAGCCGGTACCATAGCGATGATAGATAGAAGTTTAATTAAACATCGTAAACATGGATCTTCGATAACGGGGTCTAAAATGTCTGCTGCGAAGTATGTGAGCCTGATCGAAAACGCTCAGTTTTTCGCAAAAAAATTGAACTGTAGAAAATCTGTTAGAGTGATGGCTTCTATTTACATTGCGATGCCCATGGACACCCTAATTAGCTTTAACTCCATAAAAAGTGAATTTATGTTACCTAATTGGAAGTATGCGTGCATTTTGGGCTCAAGTATGTTTCGCTTACATTATACATTTTATATGATGTTAATGCATTTTTTATTAAAAAAAGTGAAAGGTACTGTAAAATGGCTGAGTTAGAAGCTGTCCCACGCGTTTTACAAGTGTTGAGCTTAAATATCGATACTTTGATAAATTCAAGAAAGTATGGGTTTCTTTCATACTCCGTGTCGCAGCATGGATATGAGGATCTTGAAAATTCAGGATTATGTGAAATTGTCATACATGCATCGAAATCAAAAACAGTAACTAAATCAAAGATAGTCACGGCATTACGATCTTTGTTTAATCAATATCTGATTTTAAAGAAGGTGAGATCATTTGATGTGTTATATCTATCTGCCGATGAGCATTATTTATTAGTATTTCTTTGTAAGTACTTTGGGATAGTAAAAAAACCAATAGTTTTACTCAATCATTTCACTTATGATTACAGAACTACTAGAGGTATCCTAAAGCGTTCATTTCTTTGCTTAGAGCGAAAACTATTAACGAATACTGTGGAGTGTTTGCTTCATAGCAGTGAAGCGATTCGGGATAATTTCGATAACTTTTATGCCAATAGTAAAACAAACGGTGAAGTTGGATTTTGGGGTGCCTCAAATTCTTTTGTAGAAAAGGTAAAGGAAAAATTAGAAATAACCGAAAAAGGTTATATGTTCGCTCCAGGGGCGGCAAACAGAGACTTCCAACCTGTCATAGATGCTTGTACGAAATTAAAGCAGCCTTTGACGATACTCACAACAAGTAATATTTCGTCAGCTCTGGTCTATGACGAAAATTACGTAACCGTTGAAATTTTTGATACAAATGATGCCGAAATCTTTGAGAAGTTATGGAGGCATTACTTAGAATGTACCGCGATTTTAATTCCTACAGGTGGTTCGAACCATGTTCCTAATGGTGCAAGCGTGCTGGCAGAGGCGCTGCTTGTTAAAAAGCCATTGATTGCCAGTAACTCAGATGCTGTATACATTGACATAGAAGAAAATGGGATCGGTTTGCTGGTCGATACTTCTTCTCCTGAAGATTGGCGAGAAGCCATTACTCAACTTAAAGATTGTTTGATTGGTAATGACTCTGTGGGCCAGAATTTTGCCCGGCTCGCAGAAAGATATAACAGTGAAAATCTTTCTTCTATACTTATAAAAAAGTTCAGAGAGGTGTCACATGAGCAAAATTAAAAGAAAGTATTTAATATTTAGTTTAAATTTTCATCCTGAGCTTGTGGGAGTAGGTAAATATTCTGGGGAGCTGGTAGACGAACTAAGAAGGCGCGGTGATGAAGTAACTGTCGTTTGTGGTACTCCACATTATCCACTTGGACACACGTATTCAGATTTTGAGAATAAATTTTCAAAAGAGACATCTGGTAATGTGACGATCATTCGAGTGCCGCTTCTTTTCAGAAATCGCCTGGGTGCTTCTATACGAATTTTGCAACAAGTTATTTGGGCGCTATCGATACTATATTATACTCGTACAATTTCGCGCGTGCGTTATGATGTGACACTCCTGGTTGCCCCAGCTTTAATTTCGATGATTGTCGTTAGGTACGTTGTGCTGCTCAATAAATCATTACTGTGGCTGCATTTTCATGATCTAGAAGTCAGTGCTGCAAAAGAACTAGGACTTCTGCGAAATAAATTTATAATATTTGTGGCAGAAAAATTTGAGCGATGGGCTATCAGTAAAGCACAGTGGGTCAGCTGTGTCTCTGCAACTATGAAAGCTAAATTGCTCAGGAATAATCCAAACTTGTCGCGAGTGACAATTTTTCGAAACTGGTCAGATCGCTTCGAGTTTCAGGAAGATTTCGTGACAGACGTTGAAGCTGAAAAACTTAGGCTAGGAATTCCTTTAGGTAAAAAAATTATACTTTACTCTGGTAGCCTTTCGTTAAAGCAGGGCGCTAGCCTTTTTCAAAAAGTTTCCGAGGTTTGTGAGCTGCGAGGCGATTGTTTTTTGATCATATGCTCGAATAGTGTTGGTGCGCAGTCAATTTTGGCTCGTATTCAAGAAATAAATGCTTTGAAGATGATGGATTTATTGCCTAAAACGGAATTTCACCGTTTAATGCAATGCGCAGATTTCCATCTCCTGCCCCAGCAAAATTCGGTGTCAGAAAGCTTATTACCATCAAAATTGAATACTATGTTGCTAAGTGGGAAGCCAATCATAACTAACTGTGATTCAAATACGGAATTAGGCGGTTTAATTTCCCACTCAGGAATATTTGTTGAAGATTCTACTAGTGTGCTTCAGTTATCAAAAATGTTAGATTTAGATAAAAACTGCTTGGCGATGGTGAAGGACAACAGTGATCGAACGTTTAACAAATTCTTTGATAAAGAAACTGTTTTCAAGAGACTCATGGAAATGATCAATGTAATGGAAAGCCGGTAGGTAATAATGATGTTGAAACATGCAAAATCAGGCCCAGTTGAGGCGTTTCCATACGAAGCGCCGTCTGATGAACTAAAGGCAAAATACAAACATATATTTGAGCGTACTACACCTTTACCTCCTCGCCTTCTGAAATCAATCCTAGATAAGTTAGTTGCTATTTGTGCACTTTCGTTTGCGGTTCCTATCTTGCTAACACTCAAGATTTTTGTGCTTCTTGAAGGTGCAGTGTTTACAGAAAACCGTGGACCACTATTATATTTTTACTGGGCACTTAGTGGCGGTAATCGAATGAAGAAATGGAAAATAAGACTTATAAAAGAAAAGTATATCGACCATGAAAGAGCTAAAAATCATGAATGGATTGCTTACAGCGCTGAGTGGAGTGAACATAGTCGAACCTTAGTTGGAAGGTTCGTAAAAAAATGGTACCTGGATGAGTTGCCTCAATTTTGGAGCGTGCTAATCGGTGACATGAGTGTTGTTGGGCCGAGACCGTTATCAGAGCTTCATTATTACCGAGATTTAAAGCAAGGAAATGTGTCTAGAAAACTTCTAAAAGGTGGAATGCTTGGGTTGGGACATATAAATAAGGGTACGCCAAAAATGGGGTCTGCGTACTTCGAGTATGAATATATCGATGCCTACTTAACATATTCTGATTGGGAATTGGTGAAATTGGATTTGTGGATAATTTGGAAAGGTATTGTTCTTATGAGTAAAGGTGGCGGACACTAATATTTTGTATTCATGAAACCTTTTTTATGCGGCGCACCACCCGTTTTGATTTTCCCAACACTTTTCTTGATAATTTCATTTACGTTGCGATTGCAAATAGGGCGATCCAAACACTTCCCATGACTGATTGCACAAAAGACAGGTTGGATTTCTTTTGGTTTATTCCGAAACCACGCCCGTAACAATTTAGCGCTTCTTTCAGAGCCAAAAACAAGCCGACCACGTCCATACTGGTCGGTTTTTCTTTTTCTAATCATTCCTTTCAGCGCACTGTCCTTTGTGAATTCCAAGTCTGTCGTTCTGAGCGCTACAAGTTCTGACCTTCGGGCGAGGAAATCATACCCAAGAGATAGCATCGCTTTGTTGCGTATGCCGGCGAGCGTGTCTGGTTGTGCCTCTATCATTTTTACTAATAGATCATGATTAATGCCAACGGCTTGTTGTTGGTTTAGGCATTTGGCATATTTCAGGCGCCGTATTGTGAGATAGACTTCTTCGGTTTGTGTATCGTCAGAGTGTTTAAGAAGCTTATTGATGCGCCTGAGACAAGATAGCCACCGTCTGATCGAGGCGTAGCTGTAATTTGCAGCCATGGCCTCAATGTATTCCCGTACACTGCCGGATGTCAGTGGAAATGCCTCTCTATTTTTCTCCATGCACCAATCGAAAAATGCATTCGTGTCGGCATAATATGACTTGAGAGTATTTTCTGCATACGCTCCAGTTAGCAGTTCAAAAGTAGCTGCGATATTTTCACTATAGCTCAAATGAGCTAAAATTGTGGCAAGCAAGGTGATTGCGCAGCTTAAATCTGGCAAGGCAGATCAAATTGATAAAGCGCAAGTCCAAATCAAAGTGGACCTCCCATCCCCAGAGACAATCTTGGCCACGGTCTATGAAACATGATCAAAATACCAAGACGTGGACGAAGTTCTGTCTGAGTTGGAAAAGCGTCACCGTCGCATTTTAGAGGATTACAATAATCTCCAAAGTGCGCATGTGATTGAAGTGACGGCTGCTGAATGAGCTATGATCGCGTTTTTGAAACAATCGACGGACATATGCAAAAGGATGATGTCTCAGAGCTTTTGCGCACAGGAGCTGAAGTGGCGCGCAATAATGCGAGCAAGCACGGTCTGACAGCTGAGCTCGCGCCCAAATTGGTCTTGGAGTGGTACCGCATCATCCTAAATGATCCCACAGCAGATTTGCCTGTTATGGAAGCGCTCAGTGATCAGCAGTGGCTCGCCGTGAACTTAGTGCAAACTGAAGTGCGTCTTCAGAGCGTGTTGCACGCCATCTACGAATTCGAGCAAGAGCGCGATCCTCTTTTTGAAGAGATAGCTAATCAAGAGCATGATTATCAGCTCTACCTCCGTTTTGCGCGCAATCGGGGTTTAGATAAATGGACGCGGGATGCCTCAAAGATCCTATTGCAGATTATTAAGAAAGACATCCGAAAAGGTCAGATGCAGATTGAAACGCGCGCACGTCTCCTTCAGCGCTAGAAACGGGAAGCACTGTCTAAGCAGCGTAAAGCTAAAAAAACTTGGTGTGATCAATTCAAGAGGGACTAAAATTTAAAATCCCGAAACGAAATTTTCTACAACCCAAAGGCGAAATATCCACATCTGAATATTCAAGCGCGATGCTGACGTAGCCTGCGATAGAGCAGCGCCAGCACAATTCCGAGCCCTACGCCGACAATATCTGCAATCCAATCCTGCATATCCGCGCTGCGCCCAAAGGAAGGTTGGATGAGCTCTATGAGACCGCCAAAAGCGCTTGCTCCGACAAAGACCGGGACCAGTCCAATGCGGCCCGTGCGGGCGAGTGGAAAGGCCATAGCGGCGAAGGCAATGAGGTGAACTAATTTGTCGATGCCATTAGGTGCTGGGGGCGACTGGTGGATGGGCCAAAGCATGGCCACTGTCAGCACGACTGTGAAAATCAATGTGAGCGGGATATCGAGATACTTGCGCATTTAAACCGCGTACAGGCGCTGGGCTCAGAACACAAGGAAAAGCAATGTTTTTGGAGATCCGCGGTTAGGGCGAAAAGCGCTCCTAATCAGGGGCTTGGGTGTTCCGATAAGCTAAATATATGTGTAATTAAAATTATTAACAATTTG
>TARA_B110000908_G_scaffold13564_1_pt1 | contig 17874 bp, 14 predicted proteins | sample TARA_B110000908 | Tara Oceans TARA_B110000908 (sample SAMEA4398067) | marine metagenome | biome: Polar Biome; feature: [DCM] deep chlorophyll maximum layer (ENVO:01000326); material: water (ENVO:00002006), including particulate matter (ENVO:01000060) such as... | depth 36 m
CTTTCCTTTTATACCACTCATAATTATATAGATACTGATTTTTTTGTGAATACAATAACCAAATAAAATGGAAATAATACTCTAAATACAGAAAATCTATCAATTTACGACATCAATGAACAAGGATACAATCTTAATTATAAATTAGATTTAGATGATAAAGGACATAGTCTTGAATTTGAAATAAACCACTCCGAAAGCAGCAGCCCACAAAGTGATTTAATGACAGAAACAATACGCCCAGAATCTAAAATTTATAATTACAGCAATACAATTACCAACGAAAATCGAAGTTTATTATTAAATATTGATTATACAAAACCCCTGAAAAATGGAACTTTAGAACTTGGAATTGAAGCTATAAATCAAAAATATTTCAACCATATAGTTACCGATCAAGAAGTAGAGACGGGCAACACACCAAGCACCTCAGCAAGGGGGAATTCGGCATTTAATTACGATCGAAAAATGTATTCTGCCTATATTAATTTCAATACAGAATATAAAAAGATAGGAATACAAACTGGTCTTCGATTCGAACATTTCACAGTAGACGGACACTTTTCAAACACCGTTCAAAGCGGAACAGAACTTTATACTGATGCCAATTTTTAGTATCTATCCTTCCGCATTTCTAACTTATCAAATTTCAGAAAATGATGAAATTCAATTTGGTTATAGTAGACGTGTTGATCGACCAGGAATCAACCAGGTAACACCAATTCAAGAATGGACTTCGGCTTTGACAATTTCAGTTGGAAACAGAGAGCTAACACCTCAATTCACCAACTCATTTGAAGTAAACTACACAAAAGGGAACTTTATTATAGGAGGTTTTTATAGGAAAACGACTGATAAGATTGGTCGAATTATAAACAAAGACCCACTGCATAATGATCGTCAAATACTTTCCTATGAAAACTATGATACATCTGACAGTTATGGAATCGAAATTTCGGGGAGTTACAAACCTAAAAAATGGTGGACTTTAAGACCTAGCTCGAGCTTATATATCCAGGAAAGTATTGGTTTTATAAATAACCAAAGAGAAAGTATTAGAAACGCACTCTTTCGGGCACGAATTAGCAATCGTTTTAATGCCTCCAAAAAATTAAGCTTTCAATTATCCGGGTCTTACTAAGGGAAAAGTGAAAATGTTCAATTTAAAGTAAACCCTTATTTTTTAGTAAATGCATCTGATAGATGGTCAGTTTTAAAAGGAAAAGGGGCAATCAACTTAAGAGGAACGGATATTTTTGATAATTTTAAACAAGCATTTTCTTCTTCCAATCCATTTCCACAGACAGGAAGCTTTACGCTCGAATATAGTTCAATTTACCTTGGTTTTTCGTATAATTTTGGGGGCGGAAAAAACAAGGACAGAGATCGAAAGTACAGAGAAGATAACGAAACTAGAGGGAGTGGTGGCGTTTTGTAAGAGGAAAAAAGAACTTTATTGAGAAAACAAAAAATAGTTCCTGCCAAAAATCAATGTAATAAAAAACTCGAAGCAAAGCTTCGAGTTTTTTATTATAGATAATCGTAAAATTAAATTCTTAAGAAAATATTTTATCGATTTTTTGTTTTTCTTCTTCTGCCAAAGCAGCATCTACTAAGATACGACCACTGTGCTCGTCGATAGTAATTCTTTTTCTATTTGCAATTTCTAACTGTACTTGTGGTGGTATTGTAAAATAAGATCCTCCTGAAGCACCTCTTTCAATAGCAACAACCGCAAGACCATTTTTTACTTTCGTTCTTATTCTATTATAAGCCGTAAATAAATGTGGGTCTAAAGATTTTGAATACTCTTCTGACTTCTCAGCCAACAGTTTTTCTTCTTTTTCTGTTTCTTTTAAAATTGCATCTAATTCAGATTTTTTATGACCTAAGTGTTGCTCTTGCTTTTCTAATTTCTCTTTAGTTGTAGCGATTACCACTTCTTTCTGAGTAATTTTAGCTTTAAACTCGTTGATTCTTTTATCAGCCAATTGAATTTCTAAATCTTGAAATTCCATCTCTTTCGCTAATGAATCAAACTCTCTATTGTTACGAACTTTTTGTTGTTGCTCTTCGTATTTTTTCATTAACAACTTTGATTCGTCAATTGCTAATTTCTTATTGTTGATATCTGTTTCTAAATTAGAAACATCTTCACTTAAATTAGAAACACGCGTATTTAAACCGGCAACCTCATCAGCTAAATCTTCAACCTCTAAAGGTAATTCTCCTCTTACGTTTCTAATTTCGTCAATTCTAGAGTCGATTAATTGTAAATCGTAAAGTGCTCTTAATTTTTGTTCAACAGAAACTTCTTTCTTCTTTGCCATGTTTATATGTAATAAATAGGGTTCGTACTTTTTTGTGATAAAACGATTGCAAAATTACTAAATTTTTTCGTAAGATAATCAACCAAAAGGTTTTTTGTAAACTGTTCGCTTTCATAATGTCCAATATCGGCTAATAAAATGTCTTTTTCAGCTTTAAAAAACTCATGATACCTAAAATCAGCACTCACATAAGCATCAGCTCCAGCTCTTTTTGCATCTGAAATCGCAAAACTTCCTGCACCTCCAAGAACTGCTACTTTTTTTATTTTTTTATGAAGCAATTCAGAATGACGAATACATGCTGTTTGCATCGTCTTTTTCAAATAACGTAAAAAGTCCTTTTCTTCCATGGGCTTGGTAAATTCTCCGAGCATGCCCATTCCAATATCTTGATGTACATTTTCAAGGGTAACAATCTCATAGGATACTTCTTCGTAAGGATGTTCTGCTTGTAAACATTTCAATATTTTAACTTCATTTTTTCGTTCAAAAATGATACTAATTTTTGTTTCATTATCAACATGTAGTACCTCTTTCAAACCTACAACTGGATTGGAATTTTCGGTTCCTTTAAAAGTACTCTCTCCTATTGTACTAAAGGAGCTATGCTCATAATTCCCAATGGCACCTCCACCTGCTTGAAAAAGTGAATTTCTTAAAGAAACGGCATTCACAGAAGGCACAACAGTGGTTAGTTTTTTTATAATTCCTTTTTTTGGAATCAAAATCTTCGTGTTAGTCAATCCTAATACTTCACACATTTTGGCAGAAACTCCATTTTTAGAATTATCTAAAGCAGTATGTGTTGCATAGATTGCAATATCATTTTTAATGGCTTTTAAAATAACTCTTTCAACATAGGAACTCCCATTTATTTTTTTTAAACCCGCAAAAATTATCGGATGAAAACTAACAATCAAATTGCATTGCTTTGCAATTGCCTCATCAATTGTTTCCTCTAAGGTATCTAATGTCACTAAAACACCTGAGACTTCGGTATTGTAACTTCCAACTAACAAGCCTACGTTGTCAAAATCTTCAGCATAATTGAGTGGCGCCAGTTCCTCTATATATCGCGTAATTTCTCTTATCTTCATTTTATATCGTTTCTGCAAAGACCAAAGTTAGCATTTTCCGTGTATCAATCCATAAAAATGAGTTATTTTCGTACCAATGAAATTTTTACGTTTTTTATTATTTCCATTTTCAATAGCATACTACATTGTTACTTCTATACGTAACTTCATGTTTGACATTGGTTTTTTTAAAGAAAACTCTTTTACAATTCCAACAATTACTGTTGGAAACTTAAGTGTTGGTGGCACAGGAAAAACCCCTCAAATTGAGTATCTAATTCGTTTATTGAAGGAGAAGCACTCGCTCTCTGTTTTAAGCAGAGGATATAAAAGGACTACCAAAAAATTTATCTTATTGAATGCAGCGTCTTCTGTAGAGGAAGTAGGAGATGAGCCGTTACAATACTTCAATAAATTTAAAAACATTGCTGTTGCTGTTGATACTAATCGTGTAAACGGAATTAAAACTTTAATTGCCGCTAAAGATTCAGAAATAATTCTACTAGATGACGCCTATCAGCATCGAAAAGTAAAATCAAGTTTTTATATTTTACTCACAAAGCACAAAGATCTTTTTGTTGATGATTTTTTGTTACCTACCGGAAATCTGAGAGAAAGTGGCGCTGGAGCAAAAAGGGCTAATGCAATCATAGTTACAAAATGTCCTGAGAATCTTTCTATTCCCGACAGGAAAAATATTCAAAAAAAGCTACAGCACTTTAAAAAACCGCTGTTTTTTTCATCCATTTCTTATGCTGACAAAATAAAAGGGAACAGCTCCATTTTAACAAGCGACTTAAAAGATTATGATGTTTTATTGATCACTGGAATTGCAAATTCGACTCCGTTATTACAACATTTAAAAAGCTTAAATATCCGTTTTGAGCATCAAGAATATGCCGATCACCATCATTTTTCTAAAAAAGAAATTGAGGAAATTCAGCGAAAATTCTCAAAAATGAACAGTGAAAAGAGAGTTCTTTTAACGACTGAAAAAGATTATACTCGATTGTACAATAGCTTGGAAGAACTGAGTTATCTTGCTATAGAAACTCAATTTCTAAGCAGTCAAAAAGAAGATTTTGACAACTTAATAACTTCGCACATTCAAAACTTCGCTTCAAAAAGTTAAGCCTTCAGTTTGTCACGGAAATAATATCCATAAAAAAACCCGAAGTTCAACTTCGGGTTTTTTGTATTCATTTTTTAAATATCATTACCATCTAATAATAACACTCCCCCAGGTAAATCCACTACCAAAAGCGGCTAAAACAACCAAATCGTTGTCTTTTATTTTCCCTTCTTCCCATGCTTCGGTTAAAGCGATAATCACAGATGCAGCGGTAGTATTTCCATACTTCATGATGTTGTTATGTACTTTGTCATCTGACAATTTAAATTTCTTCTGAATAAATTGTGCGATTCTCAAATTTGCTTGGTGCGGAATTAACATATCTATGTCTTCTTTTTGTAAATTATTAGCATCTAAACCTTCTACAATTGCTTCAGAAAAACGAGTAATTGCATGCTTAAACACAAATTGACCGTTCATGTGTGGATAATACGATTGATCTTCAGGATCATTTTCTGCTAATATTTCTGGAACCCATCTTCCTGTGTTGGGACCATCTAACATTAATTCTCTTGCGTGCTTTCCTTCTGAATGTAAGTGAGAGGATAAAATTCCTTTTCCTTTTTCTTCACTACGAGATAAAACAGCAGCTCCAGCTCCATCACCAAAAATAACAGTAACTCCTCTTCCTCTAGTCGATTTCTCTAAACCTCCAGAATGGTTTTCTGCGCCAATAACCAAAATATTTTTATACATTCCTGTTTTTATAAACTGATCTGCAACAGACATCGCATAGATAAAACCTGAACATTGATTTCGAACATCTAAAGCACCAATTGTGGGCATATCTAACATATCTTGTACACGGACTCCTCCTCCAGGGAAATACATGTCTGGACTTAGTGTTGCAAAAACAATAAAGTCAATATCATCTTTAGTAAGACCGGCTCTCTCTATGGCTATTTTAGAAGCTTTCACAGCCATTGTAGAGGTGGTTTCTCCAGTCTTAGGATCAATCCATCGTCTTTCTTTAATACCTGTTCGTTCTTGAATCCATTCATCTGAAGTTTCCATAAACTCCTTTAAGTCGTTATTGGTGACAACATTTTCTGGGACAAAGTATCCAAGACCTGTTATTTTTGAATTATACATAATATAGCGGGCTATAAATTAATTGTTTGATTTATTCTAAACAGCAAAAATAGTGAATTTTGTCAATACCGCACTTCAATCGAGCGGCAAGTCAGAAAAGGAGTAGAAAGGCTGTCATCTTGTCATAATTAGATGTTTGGTATTTTATTTGACTGTAAGAGTATAAATACTAACAAAATAAAAACAAAACAGACATAAAATGGCAAAAGGAAACATTAATGTATCGGTAGAAAATATTTTTCCACTGATTAAAAAATTCTTATACTCAGATCACGAGATCTTTTTACGTGAATTAATTTCAAATGGTACCGATGCAACTACAAAATTAAAACACTTAATTTCTATCGGGGAGGCAAACACAGAATTGGGAGATGCTAAAATTGAAATCAGCATTGACAAAGAAGGAAAAACGATCACAATTAAAGATCAAGGTTTAGGAATGACAATGGACGAGGTTGAAAAATACATCAACCAAATTGCATTTTCTGGTGCTGAAGAGTTTTTGGAAAAGTACAAGGACGACAAAAACGAAACAGGTGTCATAGGACATTTCGGATTGGGCTTTTACTCTGCGTTTATGGTTGCCGAAAAAGTAGACATTTTCACAAAATCTTTTAAAGATGCTCCAGCTGCACATTGGACGTGTGATGGATCTCCTGAATATACCTTAGTTGAACACGACAAATCTGACAGAGGAACAGAAATCGTTTTACACATTGCAGAAGATTCTTTAGACTTTTTAGAAGATGCTAAGATAGAAGGGCTACTAAACAAGTACAATCGTTTTAACCAAGTGCCAATTAAATTTGGAACGAAGCAAGTAAACGATCCTGAGTTTACTCCAGCAACTACAAAAGACAAAGACGGTAAAGAAACAACAGAGGCACACAAGCAAATTACAGTTGATAAAATCATTAACAACACCAACCCTGCTTGGAACAAAATGCCTGCTGACTTAAGTGATGAAGATTATACTGATTTTTACAGAGAATTGTATCCTGCACAATTTGAAGAATCATTATTTCACATTCACTTAAATGTAGATTATCCGTTCAACTTAACAGGAATTTTATTCTTTCCAAAGTTAAGCCCGTCAATGGACATGCAAAAAGATAAAATCCAGTTATACCAAAACCAAGTATATGTAACGGATAATGTGGAAGGAATTGTTCCAGACTTTTTACAAATGCTAAAAGGAGTTATTGATTCTCCAGACATCCCATTAAATGTCTCAAGATCCTACTTACAAGCAGATGGTGCTGTTAAGAAAATTGCAGGTTACATTACTAAAAAAGTAGGTGATAAACTCGTGTCATTATTCAAAAAAGACAGAGCTGATTTTGAACAAAAATGGAACGATATTAAAGTAATTATTGAGTATGGAATGTTGTCTGAAGACAAATTCTTTGACAAAGCGAAGAAATTTGCTTTATATCCAACCGTTAGTAATTCTTATTTCACTTTTGATGAGTTGATTGAAAAAACAAAAGAAAATCAAACAGATAAAGACGGAAACCACGTTATACTGTATGCTTCTAACAAAGACGCGCAACACAGTTACATACAAGACGTAACCGCAAAAGGATATGAGGTTGTCGTTTTAGATTCGCCTATCATTTCTCACTTAATGCAGAAATTAGAAGGTGGAGATGGAAAAGTAAAATTTACAAGAGTCGATTCTGATCATGTAGACAATTTAATTAAGAAAGACGAAACTGTAATTTCTAAATTGTCAGATGAAGAAACAGCAACATTAAAACCAATTATTGAAGCTGCAGTTCCAAAAGAAACCTATACGGTGCAATTAGAAGCGATGGATTCTGCTGCATATCCGTTTATGATTACCGTACCAGAATTTATGCGTAGAATGAAAGAAATGCAAGCATCTGGCGGTGGTGGAATGATGGGAATGGGGAATTTTCCAGACATGTACAATTTGGTGGTAAACACCAACAGTCCATTGGTAGCTGATATCTTAAATAATACTGATGAAAAAGCGCAGAAACACTTAATTTCACAAGCTTTTGATTTGGCTAAATTATCTCAAAACCTTTTGCACGGTGAAGAATTGACTAATTTCATCAAACGTTCTTACGAATTGATCAAGTAATTAGCATTTTCAATCCTACGCAGGTAGTAAATAAAAGCCCCTTTGTGAAAACAAAGGGGCTTTTAAATTTTTTAAATAATTCATTCAAAAAAAAGTAAAATAAATAGTTTAAAAAAGGGCAAAAAAAAACCTTCACCAGAGTGAAAGTTTCCTTAATCTTCTTTTTCATTCAATTATTGACTGTTATATCTTTACAAAAAGCAATCTTTAACGAGTACAAATATAGTCTGATTTCAATCTATACATAGCCCTTCTTGAGCCCACCTATGACTTTACACAATAGAATGCAATAAAATTAAAATCATGTATATTTGAATAGCCCCTAACAACACCTAAATGCAAAATGATTATGCACAGTTATTACTTGATATTCAAAAAAAATCAAGTATAACTGTTAAAAAAAGTAGAGACTTACGTTTTTTAAAAGAAGATATCGATGAAAACTCAAAAGCAGGTATTGGCTTCAATACCCTTCGAAGGCTTTTTGGTTTTTTAGAAAAGACAGAACCAAGTATTAGTACCCTAAATATATTGGCCGTTTATCTCGGTTTTAATTCTTACAGTAACTACAAGAATAATATTCTCAATTATGATGGCTGGTTCTTTCAACAAAATTTACAAAGAATACAATCTACTAACACGGTAACAAGTGAAGATATCGATCTATTACGTATTGGACTTCTAAACACCTATAATATAGTATATTTCGCTTATTTTTTTTCCTACTTTATTGAAAGGAATAATATCTCAACATTAGAAGAAATTGTGAGGCTAATTCCAGACAAATATACTTCTGAAACCAACGGTTTAAAATTCGCTACGATCGTCTCTTTAAGCCTTTATCGAATTGACGAAAAAAATGCATATAACATCTACAAAAGACTCATTAAATATGACAATTTTCGCTATAATGTTCCATTACTTTTCATAGACTATTCGAACCTATATAACAAATACGCCAAAATATTAACGATCATTAAACAGCAAAGTAAAAGAGAAGATGATTTACTCTTTGTTGATTTAATGCGTTTTTATTGGAAATTTTATTCTTCAAAAAAACACCTTCATATAAAAATCAAAAAGCCTGCTAGTTTTGAAACTTTTCACCCAGTATTACAAGGTCGGTATTATGCTTATTTACTTTTAAAGTCCGAAGGTAGAGATTCAAGTATTGAAAAGAAAATCATTTTCGTTTGTAAAAAAAGTGCAAAGAAAAATAGCACTTATGAGATTCAGTTTTTATTAGAAGAAATAATACCCAGCCTTATTTTTAAGAAAAATTTTAATTTTTTAAATGAAATAATAGATGCATTTTATGAAGAGATTCTTGAGATGGACCGATGGTCTTCAAAAACAGGACATGCACTTTCTTTAATTGCAATAGCGAACTTAAATATTCAGAAAGACAACTTAACCATGGCACAAATAAACCTAAATCTTGTGGAACTCGAAAAAGTAGAGTTAAGTTACAGCGATTATGTATCCCTATTTTATTATCAAACGAAGTTGCAAATAACCTATTTAAAGGATGCGAAAGGCGACAATAAAAAAACAAAACTTATTTTAGAAAACCTTATTCAGAAAACAAAATTTACAAAATTTAATCAACCTCTCATCGACTTCACCATCTCTTAACAAGCAAAATATTAAACAACCTAATGATCTACCTCATATTAGCGATGCTTCTATTTTCTTTTAACAATGTTTTATGGAAAAAAAATCTATTGAACATTTCAGTTAATTTGTTAATGACCTACAGGTCTTTTTTTACGAGTATATTGGCAATTAGTTTTCTTTTTTACTTTCACGATTTAACAGAATTTAGTTTTATTCAAATTTCAAGAACATTAACCGCAGCAATACTAGGCCTTGTAGGCCTCTACAGTATGCTAACCCTCTACAAAAAAGCATCCTTGCAATGGGCAGCTATTTATAATTTATTAGGTATAATCTTTACAATATTATATTTATGGATTTTTAAAAAATTTGATATAAAGTCTTCTTTTCTAGGTATTTTCATCATTACAATAGGTTTTATCTTTTACATATACACCAAAAAGAAAAGTACCTTAAAAATCAATTTAAAGCAACATCTATTACTAGTTCTAATGACCCTCTGTTTCGGCACGGCAGCAATCCTTAATTGGGAAAACTTAAACCAAAAAATCCCTGTAATATTCATCATTGCAAATCAAGAAGTACTTGTTTTTATTTGTGGTATAGTTCTTCTTTTTTTACAAAGAAAAAGAAGAAGAAGTTCTATTCAATTACTATCAATATTTCAAAAATATTTCTATCGTGTTTTACTCATGAGTATCGTTATCCTATTGGGCCTTTTTTTTAGTTTTTTAGGATTAGAAATTACAAACCCAATCATTTCTGGGGTTTTATTTTTAGCCAGTCCCTTGACCACTATTTTATTTAGTGCCTATTTTTTTAAAGAAAAAATAAAAGTTACCGATTGGATTGCTATTGGTGTGATTTCTTTTGGCGCTTTTTTAGTTCACTTACAAACCACCTAGCCGAAAAGATCTAAAAATGCTGTATCTTTAAATTTTTTGTTTCAAACAACACCATCTTATGAAGTACTTATACCTTTTGTTTTTATTTACCACTACAACACTACTAAGCCAAACAGATCAAAAAATATATGATATTATCGAAGCTGTTTCTGAAGATCGAATTAAAGCTGATGTAAAAACATTGACGGAATTTGGTACTCGAAATACTTTTTCAGATACGCTATCTGCATCTCGAGGAATTGGAGCTGCCAGACGCTGGATTAAAAACACTTTTGAGGATATTTCTAAAGATTGTGATGATTGCATCAATGTCTTTTATCAAAAAGACCTTGTCACTACCCAAATGAGCAAAAGAGTTCCGCACGATGCTTGGATTGTAAATGTCGTTGCCATTCAAAAAGGGACAAAATATCCGAACAAATATATCATTATGAGTGGAGACATTGACTCTAGGAATAGCGACGGATCTAATTTTACAAAAGATGCTCCTGGCGCAAATGACAATGCTTCTGGAATGGCAGGAACAATAGAAGCTGCCAGAGTTTTATCAAAATATAAATTTGAAAATAGTATTATATACGTAGGATTATCTGGAGAAGAACAAGGCTTATTTGGCGGAGCAGGCTTAGCAAAATATGCCAAAGAAAAAGGGTGGGAAATCATTGGTGTTTTAAATAATGATATGATTGGGAACATTACCGGAGTAGATGGTGTCATCGACAACAGGGCCTTCAGAATTTTTTCAGAACCTGTACCAGCGAATGAAACAGAAAGACAGAGAAGAATGCGTCGTTTTTATGGTGGCGAAGTAGACGGAATCTCCCGTCAATTGGCCAGATACACGCATAAAACAGTTCGTACTTACATGCCCGAAATGAATCCAATGATGATTTATCGATTAGATCGTTTTGGTCGAGGAGGACATCACAGGCCTTTCAATGATTTAGGTTATGCAGGAATTAGAATTATGGAAGCGCATGAAAACTATACACAGCAACATCAAGATATTAGAACAGAAAACGGCATTTCATATGGCGATACGTTTGAACATGTGAATTTTGGGTATGCAAAAAAACTAACCGCCGTTAATGCAATTACAATGGCCAGCTTAGCATTGGCACCTCCAGCTCCAGAAACGGTTTCAATTGGTGGAATTGTACAAGCGTCTGCAAAATTAAAATGGAGTAAAGTTGCTGGTGCAAAAGGATATAAAATCTACTGGAGAGATACCACATCTCCCACTTGGGATCATAGCAGGTATGTGGAAGATACCCAATTTACTTTGGACGGAATCGTGATTGACAATTTCTTTTTTGGGGTTGCTGCTGTTGGTAAAAACGGACATGAAAGCGTGGTTGTTTTTCCGAATAAAATTATGCGATAATGCAAGAAAAGGAATCGTTTTACTTTAAAAATGATACCGAATGGCGGAAATGGCTCTCTAAAAACCATGATACATCAGAAGGAATTTATTTGATCTTTTATAAAGTTGAAAATGAAGAAGCATCAATGCGATGGGAAGAAGCAGTAAAAGTAGCACTTTGTTATGGGTGGATTGACGCTACCGTTAAAAGCCTAGGAAACGGAAAGCGAAGACAGTATTTCTGCAAACGAAACACAAAAAGCGTTTGGAGTGCATTGAACAAAAAACACATTCAAGAATTAACAACCAAAAAATTACTACATCAAAGTGGCTTAGAGAGTATCAATATCGGAAAACAAAATGGCTCTTGGACTGCTTTGGATGCTGTTGAAAAAGGAATCATTCCAGAAGATTTACAAGTTGAATTCAATCAAAATAAAACAGCTTTCACCAATTACAATCGTTTTGCACCCAACTACAGAAAAAGCTACCTGTATTGGCTCAATCAAGCAAAAAGAGATGCGACAAGAAAAAACCGAATTATAGAAATAATTCGGCTTTGTTCTAAAAATATTAAATCCAGAAATACCTGGTAAATGATTATAAACCGCTCATAAAACTTCCGTAAGGATCTTTAAACTGAGTTCCTTCTGCATATCTGTGTTTGCTTAATTTCTTGAATTCAACCAAAGCCCAGAGCACAAATTCCTTCACAAAATAAGCGTCTTTTTTATTCATATTGGGCTGGTATTTCTCTAAGAAATCATTTAATGGTTTTATTTTATTGAGCTCCTTTTTATATACCTTATCCGTATATTCATCCAACAATTCAAAATCTTCATCTGCATTAAAGAACCAAGAAACAATGTCATCATAAGGTGATTCTTCTTCTTGCTTTTCCAATTTTTTAATTACTGGAAAATACGTTGGAAATAAGCTTTTAATCGCTTTCTTAATTAAATTTTCAGCAACTACTTGCGCGCCTTCTTGCTCCCCTTCATAGACCAATTCTACCTTTCCTGTAATGGCAGGAATGATACCATCAAAATCACTCAAACGAATCATTGTTTTTTCTTCACCAGAGAGTAACGCTCTTCGTTCAGCTGTGCTTAGTAGATTTTCGTAAGCTGAAATACTTAAACGGGCACTCACCCCACTTTTAGGATCGATATATTCACTTTCTCTCGCCTCAAAAACAATTTGCTCTAACAAATCTTTGGCTAGTTCTGGAACTTGAATACCTGCTTGTTGAGCACTTCCATTATTAGCTTCTTGCTGTGTTATTTTTTTAGCAGTTTCAATATCTTCTGGATAGTGTGTTAAAATTTGAGAACCTATTCGATCCTTTAACGGCGTTACAATACTTCCTCTGTTTGTATAATCTTCTGGGTTGGCTGTAAACACAAATTGCATATCTAAAGGCAAACGAAGTTTAAAACCTCTAATTTGAATATCTCCTTCTTGCAAAATATTAAACAAGGCAACCTGAATTCTTGCTTGTAAATCTGGCAACTCATTAATCACGAAAATACATCGATTTGCTCTTGGAATCATTCCATAATGAAGTACGCGATCATCAGCATAACTCAGTTTTAAATTCGCCGCTTTTATAGGATCTACATCTCCAATAAGATCGGCAACAGTTACATCTGGCGTTGCTAGCTTTTCTGCAAAACGCGCAGCTCTGTGCAGCCAAAAAATAGGGGTTTTGTCTCCTTTTTCTTCTATCAACTCGGTTGCAAATCTTGAAATTGGATGCAAAGGATCGTCATTAATTTCAGATCCCTCAACTACAGGTATATATTCGTCTAACAAATTGACCATTAACCTTGCCAATCGTGTTTTTGCCTGACCACGAAGCCCTAATAAATTGATGTTATGCTTGCTTAAAATTGCTCGCTCTAACTCTGGAATTACTGTGTTCTCATAACCATGAACCCCTTTAAAAATAGTTTCTTTACTCATCATTTTACTAATGAGATTTTCTCTCAATTCTTCTTTAATTGATTTTAGTTGATATCCAGATTTTTTTAATGCGCCTAATGTTGTAATCTTACTTATGTTCATATATTTTAGTATCTAAAACAAACTTTGTAACTTTGTTCTTATTTTTTTATCCTTTAATCTTCTTTTTTCGATTCGTTTCATAGTCTTCAAAAATCATTTCACCCAAACCTTTTAAACCGGTATAAAATGCTTTTCCTTGATTTGCTTTTGCGAATGCACTTACAAATTGCATGAGGTACGGATCTTTTGCAATCATAAAGGTGGTGATTGGAATGTGTAGTTTTCTAGCCTGTTGTGCCATCGCATAACATTTATTTACAATATGTGGATCTAATCCGTTACTGTTTTTATAGTATTGACCGTCAGGCAAGCGCAAACAACTTGGTTTCCCGTCTGTGATCATAAAAATTTGCTTGTTGGTGTTTCGTTTTCTTCTGAGTAAATCCATCGCAAGATTTAAACCTGCTACTGTATTTGTATGATAAGGCCCCACTTGTAAATATGGCAAATCTTTAATTTTAATAGACCAAGCATCGTTTCCAAAGACAATAATATCTAGAGTATCTTTTGGGTATCGCGTAGTAATTAATTCTGCCAATGCCATCGCTACTTTTTTGGCTGGCGTAATTCTGTCTTCACCATATAAAATCATTGAATGACTAATGTCAATCATCAGCACAGTACTCATTTGGCTTTTGTGAAGTGTTTCTTCTACCACCAAATCATTTTCTGTCAAATGAAAATCATCAATACCGTTGTTAATTTGTGCGTTTCGAATACTTTCTGTGATAGAGACTTTGTCCAAAGTATCACCAAATTGATAATTTCTAAAATCACCAGTATGCTCATCACCCATTCCAGGAGATTTGCTTTTATGGCTTCCAGAACCACTCCTTTTTATCTTTCCAAAAATATGATTTAACGCTTGCTGACGAATAGCGCGTTCTGTTTTGGGTGTTATTTTTGTAGCCCCTAACCCATTACCATCTATTTCCTTTTTTATAAACCCTTTCTTTGTAAGGTCTTCGATAAAATCGTCAATTGTATATGCTTCAGTAGTAAGTTTATATTCTTTGTCTAAAGAGCGTAACCAATCGATTGCATCATCAAAATCACCCGAAGTATGTGTGATCAATTCTTTGAAAATTTCAAATAACATTTCAAAAGGAGATTGATTTTCTGCTTCGTATGTTTTAAAAACAAACCCTTTTCTTGTTGTATTCTTTTTCATTAGGATAAAAATACGGTTTATTAAACATCTAAAAAAACATTCCCATAGCTTTAATGTATATCCATATATCTTCTGATTATCATTTTGTTTTCAAAAAAGAATAGATTCCATGAAATCTTCAATTTTATCATAAAATTAACAGTAAAATTCACCCTCAAGAATTAATTTAACAAATTATTAATCGAAATATACTTTAAATATGAATTCAAAAAAATCCTCATCATTTAAAATTCTTTGTTCATTGTTCCTAACATTAGCAGTTGTTGGAGTGCAAGATGCAAATGCCCAGTTTTGGAAAAAGAAAAAGAAAACAGAAATTACTGCAAAGAAAAAAAGCCCTAAAAAGAAGGCTAAAACCATAAAAGAACTAACAGAAAGCAGTAAAAAAATTGAAGGTTTATTCACCATCTTTCAAGACACTGTGACTGGTACCACTAAGTTATTGATAAAAGAAGACCAATTAAATAAAGACTTTATTTACTTTTCTCAAATTGCAGATGGGGTAACCGAAGCTGGTCAATTTAGAGGGGCTTATCAAGGCTCAAGTGTTTTCCATGTAAAAAAATACTTTAATAAAATAGAATTTGTAGCACCAAACACGGCGTTCTATTTCGACAAGAACAACGCCATTTCCAAATCATCTAAAGCAAATATTAGTCATGCAGTAATCGCGAGCGGAAAACTGCTAGCATCAGATGCTGAAAAAGGTGAATACTTAATTGCTGCAGATGAGCTATTTCTGTCCGAGACTTTTACACGAATTAAAAGACCAAGATTCCCAGGACAATCTCCTTTAGCTTTTAAACTAGGGGGGTTTGACAAAGGAAAATCGAAGATTGAAACTATAAAAAATTATCCAGAAAATACCAATATAAAAACAGAGTATGTGTACAACAATCCTGCTGTTTTAAATGGAGGAAGTGCTGCTGTTACCGATGGTAGAAATGTCTCTATCAAGGTTTTTCATACGTTTATGAACATGCCAGAGGATGACTATACTACAAGAATGGACGATCCGAGAGTTGGGTACTTTTTAACCCAGACAAACAATATGACGTCTACCGATATTGTAAATTATAGAGATTTTATTCACCGATGGAAATTGGTTAAGAAGAATCCTGAATTGGGTATTTCTGAACCGATGACCCCCATTACATGGTGGATTGAAAACACCACTCCTGTTGAATTTAGAGAAACCATAAAACAGGGTGTCTTAGCATGGAACGAAGCATTTGAAAAAGCAGGGTTCAAGAACGCAATGGTGGTAAAAGTACAACCGGATGACGCAAACTGGGACGCAGGAGATGTCCGTTACAATGTATTGCGTTGGACTTCTTCCCCAAACCCACCTTTTGGTGGTTACGGGCCGAGTTTTGTAAATCCACGAACAGGTGAGATTTTAGGTGCAGATATCATGTTAGAATACGTGCATTTTACCAATCGAGTTTATTATGACCGTATTTTTAAAAATGCAGCTGCTGTAAACTTTACCGCTGAAACGGAAGCAGAAGAAAAGATGAAATTCTTTCAAAACAAAAACAATCATTTATTCTGTTCTAAAGGACACTTAATGCACGAAAACACCCTCTTTGGAAAGACTGTTTTAGCCGCAACAGGAGCTTCAGACTTAGAAATGGAAGGCATGAAAGAGCAAGGAATGAAATCTTTAATTATGCACGAAGTTGGGCATACATTAGGATTGAACCATAACATGAAAGCAAGTCAATTATTCTCACCAGCACAGTTGGCCGATGCCGATTTCATTAAAGGAAAAGCATTGACAGGATCAGTTATGGATTATGCAGGCATCAACTTAACCAAAGACAGAAGTAAACAAGGGCAATATTACGATATGGCAGTTGGGCCTTATGATGTCTGGGCAATACAGTTTGGATACATGCCATTTACATCAAAAACAGAAAGAGCGGCTTTGTTAGCAAGATCTGCGGAGCCCGAATTAATTTTTGGAAATGATGCGGATGACATGCGATCTCCAGGAAAAGCAATCGACCCAAGAGTCATGATTGGTGATTTGTCCAATGATCAAATTGGATATTCTATTGACCGAATTGAACTCGTAAACACCATGATGAAGGATATCAAAACTCGTTTTGGCAGTTCTGGAGATTCCTATATGCAACTTAGACAAGCCTATTATATTTTAAGTGGACAATCGGCAACCGCAGCGGGTGTCATTTCAAGGTTTATTGGTGGGGTGTATGTAGACAGAACCAAACCAGGTTCTAGCGAAACAATGCCTTTTACACCGGTAAGTTTAGCAGATCAAAAAAGAGCTATGGACGCATTAAAAAAATATGTTTTTGCACCCAATGCATTTACAGCTCCAAAAGATGTATACAACTATTTGGCAAACCAAAGACGTGGGTATAATTTCTTTGGCGGCCCCGAAGATCCAAAAATTCATGAACAAATATTGAGCTATCAAACAAGAGTTTTAGCACATATCACACATCCAAATACACTTCAAAGAATTTCCAACTCGGAATTGTATGGGAATCAATACAAACTTGCTACGTACATGACGGATTTAAACAATATGATGTTCAAACCGGATGTGAATGGAACGATCAACTCATTCCGTCAAAACTTACAAGCAGCCTATACAAAGGGATTGATTAAAATGATTTCTGGAAAATCGAGTAGTCGCTATCCAATAGCCGCAAAATCGATGGCGATTTACAATTTAAAAAACATTAAAACTTGGGTAAGTAATGGAAGAGGTGATGTTGCCACAAGAGCACATAAAAATCACCTAAAGACATTAATAACCAATGCAATGAAAGAAATTAAATAGTTTTTACAAACAAGTCTTCATTTAGCTCCGTTTGCCAAACGGAGCTAATTGAAGTTGTTTTTAATAAAATAAACACATTTCGACAAGTTCAATGTGACATTCGTCATAAAAACTGACTTTTTAAGCAGCTTCTTTTTTATTTTTGTAAAATGGCAAACATATTGATTACAGGCGGCACAGGATTGGTAGGCAAAAG
>TARA_B110000908_G_scaffold170731_1_pt1 | contig 17862 bp, 21 predicted proteins | sample TARA_B110000908 | Tara Oceans TARA_B110000908 (sample SAMEA4398067) | marine metagenome | biome: Polar Biome; feature: [DCM] deep chlorophyll maximum layer (ENVO:01000326); material: water (ENVO:00002006), including particulate matter (ENVO:01000060) such as... | depth 36 m
GGTGGCCTGCCATTATTTGAACGCGCGCGGATCGTGGGCGCGTTGTCTTTGGCCGCCTATATGATCGGGTTCTCGCTGGCCTATGCGACTTTAGACGCGGGCCTTGGCGCGTTGATTTTGTTCGGGGTTGTTCAGGTCACGATCTTTATCTGGGGAGCCTTGCGCGGGGCCACACCTTCAACCCGTCAGCTTAGTGGTGCCAGCCTTGCATTTGTTGGCTTACTTATCGCGTTGTGGCCATCAGAGGGCAGCACAAGCAGCGTTGCTGGTACTGCCCTAATGGTGATCGCGGGCTTAGGTTGGGCCGCCTACACGCTTGTAGGGCGGGGCGCTACAAATCCGCTGGCCGCTACGGCTGCGAATTTTGTGCTGGCGATGCCCTTGTTGATGATCTTGTTGGTGGGCCAATCATTGAATGCAAACATTATCGGTATTGGCTTGGCGATCCTGTGTGGTGCAGTCACATCAGGCCTTGGTTATTCACTTTGGTATGCCGTGCTGCCCAAGATGACAGCAACAACCGCCGCGATTGTTCAACTCAGCGTGCCGATCATCGCGATCGCAGCGGGTGCAGTATTTTTGGGCGAGGTCGTCAGCCTGCTAATCGTGATTGCCGCCGCATTGGTTGTTGGCGGAATCGCTTTGGCTGTCACGACACGATCTGTTCCAACGGATCATACCTAAGGGGGTGATCCGGATCGAAGGCCACATCACCAAGGCTTGAGGGTTTGTGCATAACATCCGCCAACGCGTCTTGGGTCACCCAGATATGACGGTTCACAACGGCTTCGCTGTCTTTCCAATGGGCTGCGATTTGAGCCGTGCCAGTTAGCGTACATCGAAAGAACACTTCGACCTGATGAAACCCATGCTCAATCGAATGAAATTCGTTCACGAGGGCAGGCGCACCAACCATCACGGTTAACCCCGTTTCCTCAAACACTTCACGCACCAGATTCTCCGGCAGGCTGGTTCCAACATTTACGCCGCCCCCGGGTGCGCACATCAAGGGGCTTTTTTGTCCAGCCCACGCATTGACCAACAACAGTCGGTTTTTATGGATGATGATGGCACGCACAGCAACGCGGGGCGACTTTGGTGACATTTTTAAGATTCCGGTGCGAATGATTGTCGCACTACCATTCCATGTGAGGGCTGATAGGTCTATCTGCATTCCCATGAAACAATTGTTTTCGATCATCATGGTTTGCTTTTTGGCCGGACCTGCTGCTGCTAACTGTGTAGTTCTGCTGCACGGACTTGCGCGGACCGAGGCATCCTTTGCCTTGATGGAAACGGTGCTTGAGGTCGAAGGCTTTACCGTCGTGCGCCCCGGATACGCATCAACCAAAGCGACGATTTCGGAACTGGCGGATGAGACAATCCCAAAAGCAGTTGCAGCGTGTCCCGAAGGGGAGATCCATTTTGTGACTCATTCAATGGGTGGAATTTTGGTCCGTGATTGGCTTAGCCGCAATAAGTTGGAAAATTTAGGACGCGTCGTAATGCTGGCCCCACCCAACCAAGGCAGCGAAGTGATTGATACATTTGCGGGCTTGTACCTGTTCGATCAAATTAATGGGCCTGCGGCTTCGCAATTGGGAACAGGCGATCGAAGCCTGCCTTTGGCCCTGCCTGCGGTAGATTACCCAGTGGGTGTTATCGCGGGAAATCAGTCTTTGAATGTGTATTTTTCTGCATTGTTGCCGGGGTTTGATGATGGAAAAGTCTCTGTTAGCTCTACGGTGGTAAAGGGTATGATGGATCACATCACATTACCCGTCACGCATACCTTTATGATGAACAACCCAAGTGTCATCACCGAAACCCTCGTGTTCTTGCAAACAGGTGCATTTGATCCGTCCATAAGTTGGGCAGACGCGTTGCTTGAACGATTTGGATGTGAAGGCGGCGATTGCCTTAAAGGGAGACGCAGTGTTGAACGTTGATTTGGTTGGTGCCCAAGTTTTGGGGCCAACGGGGTTAGCCATACGTGATCTAGCTATGATGGATGGTTTGATCGCGGATAGCAGTGTTGGCCGTTCCGTCGATCTTTCTGGATACCGCATTCTACCAGGCATCATCGATGTGCACGGCGACGGGTTTGAACGCCACCTCGCGCCGCGCCGCGGTGCGATGAAGCAAATGGCCGAAGGGATCGTTGCGGCCGAGGCCGAGTTGGCGGCAAATGGGATCACCACCGCTGTACTTGCACAGTTTGTCAGTTGGGAAGGTGGATTGCGCAGTATGGAATTCGCGGATCAGGTTTTTAACGCAATTCGTGATGTACGCCCAGAAACGGTGACGGACTTGCGTCCACAACTGAGGTTTGAAACACATTTGCTGGATGATTACGCAGGTCTTGCCGATCGGATCAAAGCGTGGAGTGTTGAGTATGTGGTGTTCAATGACCACCTCCCACATGCCCGACTGGCTGAAGGGCGCAAGCCGCCGCGCCTTGTGGGCCAAGCGTTAAAAGCGCAGCGCAATCCCGAGGTGCATTTTCAGATGTTGCTAGACCTTCATGCACGTACGGAAGAGGTGCCCGCAGCGCTGGATAAGCTGACGGCAGAGTTGACAGACATGAATGTGCGTATGGGCAGCCATGATGACCAAACTAGCGCACAAAGGGCGCAGTGGCGCGCACGTGGCGCTACCATTTCTGAATTTCCCGAAACACTGGAAGCGGCAGATGCAGCAAGATCTAAAGGGGATTGGGTAGCCTTGGGGGCGCCAAACTTGGTGCGTGGTGGATCGCACAAAGGCAATGTAAATGCGCTTGAGTTGGTGAAAATGGGGTATTGCGACGCGCTGGCCTCGGATTACCATTACCCCAGTCCGCGCCGTGCAGCATTGATGCTGGCAGAGTCTGGTGTGTTGGATATGGTCGCGGCTTGGCACCTTGTCTCGGCTGGCCCTGCTGCAATGCTTGGCTTGAGTGATCGAGGAACGCTTGCAGTTGGCTACCGTGCCGATTTGGTGATCTTAGATGCGGCCGATCATGTCGTCGCAACAATCAGCGGTGGCCGCGTTAGCTATATGTCAGGCGGCATTGCCGCGCGGTTTGTAGCGGCAATTTAGGCCAAGCTACAACTTATTGACGGGTATCTTTAACGTCATGTTACCTGCTGTATCACGAGGAACCTCACCAGCCCGCATATTCACCTGCAAGGATGGGATGAACAGTTTTGGCATCGCCAATTGTGCATCACGTTCTTCGCGCATTTTCACAAAATCAGCACGGGTGGCATTGCCGCCGATGTGGATGTTGGCAGCCTTTTGTTCACCAACAGTGGTTTCCCACGCAATTGACCGTCCATTCGGGCCATAATCATGGCACACAAACAGGCGTACTTCGTCAGGTAGGCTAAGAACCCGCGTGATACTGTCGTAAAGCCGTGCAGCGTCACCACCCGGAAAATCTGCACGGGCTGATCCGCCATCAGGCATGAACAGCGTGTCACCAGCAAAGGCGGCGTCCCCCATCACATGCACCATACAGGCAGGTGTGTGGCCGGGGGGTGCATGGCAAAGCAGTTGAGTTGGCCAACCATGTAAGTGTCGCCATCCGTGAACAATTTATCAAACTGCGTGCCATCGCGCTGAAATTCAGTGCCCTCGTTGAAGATTTTGCCAAAGGTTTCTTGTATTTCTTGGATATGCTCCCCGATCCCAATTTCCCCACCCAATTGGCGTTGAATATAGGGGGCACCTGACAAGTGGTCGGCATGGACATGCGTTTCGATAATCCACTCCAAGGACAGGTCATTCGCTTGGATAAATGCGATAATCCCGTCCGCACTTTCATATGTGAGCGATACTTGAACCGCGACTCTTGTTGAGGTCAGGAATGGCTATCAGGGTCTTTCACCACATAGCTGATGGTGTTGGATTGATCGTCAAAAAACGCAGTGACTTCGGGCCGCTTTTCCAATGAGATGTTGGGCATAGTCATAGCGATGCCTCCTGTCAGCGGGGACACAGGTGAACGATGGGACTGGCCCCATAGCCTGTCAACGCGACACTCTTACGTGATGCGATTGATGTGCCCCATCTTGCGTCCGTCTTTGACCTCGGATTTGCCGTACAGATGCAATGCAGTGTTCGGTTCGGACGCCAATGCGGGCACACGGTCCATGTCGCGTCCGATCAGGTTTTCCATGACGATGTCTGAGTGACGCTTGCCATCCCCTAACGTCCAGCCTGCAACGGCCCGAATATGTTGTTCAAACTGATCTACAGCACAACCGTTTTGGGTCCAATGACCTGAATTGTGCACACGCGGCGCGATCTCGTTCACGATCAACCCTTCCGCGGTCACGAATAACTCGACCCCTAGAACACCAACATAATCTAATGCGTTCAGCACGTTGGCTGCGATCAAGATTGCGTCGGTGCGCAGGGATGGCGACAGCTTGGCGGGGATTGTGGTGGTATGTAAAATGCCGTTGCGATGCACGTTCTGACCGGGGTCATAACAGGCCACATCACCAGTCACACTGCGGGCGGCAATCACTGACACTTCATGGGTGAAGTTGACGAACCCTTCAAGGATAGCGGCGTTGCCTGCCATATCAGCAAATGCGCTTGCGGCGTCTTCAACCTTCATAATCCGCGCCTGTCCTTTGCCATCATAGCCAAAGCGACGGGTTTTAAGGATCGAGGGTGCACCGATATCTGCCATAGCGGCGTCAAGGGCTGCAGTGTCAGGGATGTCCGCGAACGGGGCCACACGTAGACCAAGACCTTGTAGGAAATTCTTTTCGGTCAAACGATCTTGGGAAATCCGCAACGCTTCGCGGTTTGGGCGAATTGGGCGTAGCGTTTCCAGTAGATCAAGGGCTGTGGTTGGGATGTTCTCGAACTCATAGGTGATCACGTCAACGTCAGCGGCAAAGGCGCGTAATGCTGCCTCGTCCTCGTAGGCCGCAGTGGTCACACGGTGGGCAACCTCGCCAGCAGGCGGGTTTTTACCCGGTTCAAATATATGGGTTTTGAACCCTAAACGGCTGGCCGCGACACTTAGCATCCGACCCAGTTGGCCACCGCCCAAAATACCAATCGTAGCGCCGGTTTGTAAAATATCAGTCATCGCTAGGGGCATCCGGAATTGAGGCTGACAAATCACTGCGCCATGTGTCTAAGCGTGTCGCTAAATCAGCGTCTTGAAGGGCTAAGATGCCAGCCGCCATAAGGGCTGCATTGGTCGCACCTGCACCGCCAATTGCCATCGTGGCGACGGGAAAGCCGCGCGGCATTTGCAAGATAGAATAAAGGGAATCGACGCCAGACAGCGCATTGGTTTGCACAGGCACACCAACAACAGGCACGCGGGTCTTCGACGCCATCATGCCGGGCAAATGTGCAGCACCACCAGCGCCGGCAATGATCACCTGTAGGCCGCGATCAACCGCAGTCTTTCCATAGTCCCACAACCGATCCGGTGTGCGGTGGGCCGACACAATTTTGGCCTCATATGGGATGCCCAATTGGTCCAGAATATCAGCGGCTTCGCGCATGGTTGGCCAATCCGATTGGCTGCCCATGATAATGCCGACTTTGATTTGGGTGGAAGGTGTTTGATCTGTCATGTCTGTAGGCCCTTGGTGGCGAAGCAGGCACTATAGCCAAATGGTTGGCTGAGGCAATGCAGCAGGCCAGAAACGACAAAGAATATTAAGCAATAATATCTGGGGTCAATCGATCCATGATCACAGTAATCCGGTCTTTAAGCCACAATTTTTGCTTTTTCAAACGGCGCATTGTGAATTGATCGCTTGTGCCTTTTTCGGTGAGTGCACCAATGGCCTCATCAAGATCGCGGTGTTCACTGCGGAAAACCTCAAGTTCGACGCGTAAAACATCGTTAGTTTTCATCGAAATGTCAGACTGGTCGTTCATATTGCTGATTCTAACCTGTGTTTGGACTTTTCAATATAGGGGGCGTGGGTGGCTGCGCATAGGTATTTCAGCAAAGGCCTTGTCGGCAGGTTAATTCCTACCCATATTGTTCTCAAGAGGTTGCCGATTTTGGGACCTTTACGGACTGTCGCTTGATTACATAAGGACGTGTCGCATGACTAAAATGACCCTTGCGTCGTACCCGCATATGTTGGGTTTCGAACAGCTAGAACGCCTGCTGGAACGCACTGCGAAAACTGGCAACGAAGGCTACCCGCCTTTCAATATCGAACAAACTTCTGACTTTTCGTACCGGATCACACTGGCTGTGGCTGGTTTCGCGGACGAGGATCTGGCGATCACTGTCGAGGACCGTCAATTGGTTGTTCGGGGCCGCCATACCGAAGATCTGGAAGAACGTGTGTTTTTACATCGCGGGATCGCGTCGCGCCAATTTCAACGCTCGTTTGTGTTGGCTGACGGTGTTGATGTGGGGGAAGCGATCATGGAAAACGGCTTGCTGCATATTGACCTTACACGGTCTCAGCCCGAAACCGTTGTTCAAACCATCAACATTAAGAAAGGATAAGTCATGCAAACTGAATATGATTTTAACGAAGAATTTGGTGCCACCGCTGAACGTATGGTTTACGTAAAACCCGTCTTGGTCAGCGATTTGCCAAGCGAAGTGCAAGAGCAAATTGATGGCGTAAAACAATTGTTTGCGGTTCATGATGCGGAGGGCCAGCAATTGGCATTGGTCGCAGATCGTCGCCTAGCGTTTGATCTTGCCCGTCAGCACGATTATAGTCCGCAGGCCCTGCACTAGTAAGGTTTCGAGGTTTATGTGGCGTTGGTTGGTCGTCGTGTTTTGGCTGATGGCGTCACCGTCCTTTGGCCAAGACGCCTCTCGTATATATACGGATGAGGATGCGGGGTCGGTGAAAACTGCGGTTCTCGTCCAAGCCGACAAAAGAGTACGTCAGTTTTTTGCCCAAACCTTCGATCAACGCATTGAAAGCCCGATCATTCTTGTAGGCACAACGGGTCCGGATCAACTGAATGATCATCTGATGATCGCATTGACCGAATTAGGACGCAGGCCACGAGCTGTAACCATAGATACGGCAAAGCTGTGTAAGAACAAACCGATAGGTGCTGCTGCTAATCGATCTTACATTGTTATGTGTTGGCTGAAACCAAAGGCATACAATGACAAATGGATTGCATCAATCAGCCGCCGATTAGCACCGATACTCGCCCATGAATTCACTCATCAGTTGCAGTATCACTTGGCTGGTGATGACCCGCCACAACGCCTTAAAGGCACGGATGAGCTGTTGCTCGGCCCCAGTTGGTTGGTTGAGGGAAGTGCAGAAGTATTTGAACGGCTTTACGGGGTCCAAAACCAAGGGGTTGGCGCGGGCGCTGATGCGGGGCAGACACTGTTTAACCTGCAAATTCTAGCGCGTCGCAGCCGATTAACTTTAGCCCAGCTTACAGTTGCGGGCAGCACAAAGGGGAGCGGGGCCTATGGTACGTCACGGTTTGCAGCATTTCTTTTGGCAGAGCGCAGCGGTGCTGGCGCATTGCTCAAGTATTTCGAGGTGTTGGGGGAAGTCAAAGATCGTGACCTTGCTTTTAGCCAAGTCTTTGGCCTTAGTTTGGAAAAGTTTGAAGCTGACTTTGAGCGGGTGCGCCGTAATTTCTCGGCAGCAACGCAATACGCCGCAGGAGGCACATAATGACGACTGATATCCAGCCCTTCGATTTTGATTGGGTGGACGCGTTTACGGATCAGCCCTTTGGTGGGAACGGATGCGCCGTTGTGCATGATGGCGCGGTGTTAAGCGCGCAAACCTGCATGGATTACGTACGTGAAACGTCTTTGGTCGAATGCACATTCACTGGCCCTTCTGAGGTGGCCGATGTCCGTGTGCGCTATTTTTTAGCCAGTCGTGAAATACCGTTTGCGGGGCATCCCACAATCGCGACTGTCGCTGCAATGCGAAATCGTGGATTGATTGGAGACGGAGGGTTGGTGTTGGAAACTTTGGCGGGTTTGGTGCCTGTTGAAGTGAATGGGTCAGATATCAAGATGACCCAAATCGCGCCGGAATTCGGGACATATGTGCCTGCTGATATCGTCGCGGCTGTGGCAGGGTTGACTGCCAGAGATATAGTGCACGCCCCTCAAATAGTCTCCACTGGATTACCGTTCTGCATAACAGTTTTGAAGTCGCGCGGCGCGCTAAACCGCGCTGCGCTTAATCTGGATGCATTGGCCCGTTACAATGCTCATCTTGGGCAAACGGCAAATGATATTATGGAACCGTTTTGGGTGGTCCAAGAAGGGGCCACATCAAATGGTGATACGTTTTCACGGTTGTTACTCGCACCACCCAACCCATCCGAGGACCCGTTCACTGGATCGGCGACAGGCGCGATGGCCGCATACTTATGGCACCATGGCTTGATCGAAACGCCAGAGTTTACCGCTGAGCAGGGACATGGCATGGGACGTGCGGGCCACGCGCTGGTGAATGTGCTGGGCGAACGGAATGCCATCACAGGTGTTGAAGTTGCGGGGCAGGGGGTTGTCCTTATGTCTGGCATCGTGAACCTACCTGCCTAAAGATAAAGGGCAGAGAAACCTCTGCCCTTTATTCAAAATATATTTTGAAAAACGCTTATTGCGCTGCGATAAGGCCCATGCTTTCTAGCTTAAGTAGTACCTGATGCGCACAGTTGTCTACATCGACATTTTCCGTTTCAACCCGCATTTCTGGGTTTTCTGGAACGTCGTACGGGTCTGAAATACCTGTGAATTCTTTAATCTTGCCTTCACGCGCTAGCTTATACAGACCTTTGCGATCACGGCGTTCACATTCCTCGATTGAGGTTGCGACGTGGATTTCAAGGAAGGCACCAAAGGCTTCAACATCCTCACGCACAGCGCGACGGGTTGTCGCGTATGGCGCGATTGGCGCACAAATTGCGATGCCACCGTTTTTAGTGATCTCGGATGCAACATAGCCAATACGACGGATGTTCAAATCGCGGTGCTCTTTCGAGAAACCCAATTCAGACGACAGGTTTTTACGCACGATGTCACCATCCAGCAATGTTACCGGACGACCACCCATTTCCATCAACTTGACCATCAAGGCATTCGCGATGGTGGATTTTCCTGAACCAGAGAACCCTGTGAAGAACACGGTGAACCCTTGTTTGGAACGTGGTGGTTTGGTCTTGCGCAATTCCGTGACAACTTCTGGGAACGAGAACCATTCGGGGATTTCTAGTCCCTCTGCCAAACGACGGCGCAATTCAGTGCCAGAGATGTTCAGGATCGTGACGTCGTCTTTGTCCTTAATCTCGTCAATGGCTTCGTATTGCGCACGTTCAGCGACCCAAACCATGTGTTTGAAATCGACCATTTCGATGCCCATTTCTTCCTGATGTTCGCGGAACAAGTCCTGCGCATCATAGGCACCGTAAAAGTCTTCGCCTTGCGAATTCGAGCCAGGTCCAGCGTGATCGCGACCAACGATGAAGTGGGTGCAGCCGTGGTTCTTACGGATCAATCCATGCCAGACAGCTTCACGTGGGCCAGCCATACGCATTGCAAGGTTTAGCAAAGACATTGATGTTGTGGCTTGTGGGTACTTGTCCAGAACCGCCTCATAGCAACGTACACGCGTAAAGTGATCAACGTCACCGGGTTTGGTCAGGCCAACAACAGGGTGGATTAACAGGTTGGCTTGGGCCTCGCGTGCCGCGCGGAAAGTCAGTTCTTGGTGGGCACGGTGCAATGGGTTGCGGGTTTGGAACGCGACAACTTTGCGCCAGCCCATTTTGCGGAAATATGCGCGCAGCTCATTTGGAGTGTCACGCTTGGCGCGGAAATCATAGTGAACGGGTTGTTGTATGCCGACAACCGGACCACCAAGATAAATCTTGCCAGCTTGGTTATGTAGATAGTTCACAGCAGGGTGTGCATCGTCGTCAGCGCCAAAAACCATTTCGGCTTCATGCGCCTTATTCGGCTCCCAGCGGTCTGTTATCGTCATGGTGCCCAAAATAACGCCTTCTTGGTCACGCAAGGCAATGTCTTGGCCGATTTCTAGGCCAGCCGCGAAATCTTCGGACACGTCCAATGTAATCGGCATTGGCCAAAGTTCACCCGTGGTCAGGCGCAAGTTGTCGACAACACCATTATAATCGGCTTCGGACAAGAACCCTTTGAGGGGGTTGAAACCACCATTCATCAGCAATTCAAGGTCACAAATTTGGCGCGGTGAAAGGTCGTGGCTGGTCAGATTACCCGCCTCAACTTTAAGTTTCTGCGCGGAGTCGTAGGATACAAATAGCTCTGGAATAGGAGCGAGGTTACTCAACATGGTCATAATATACGTCTCGTTGTTGCCTGTGCCAAATTTTCGGCTGTTCTGGCGGCTGGATAGGCTTTGAATGTGGCAAAAGTCTAGCAAAGCGGTGGAAAATTATATAAAAAAGCTAATTGTCACCTAAAATACGCAGTTTAGGTAACACCCGTTCCATTTATCGCCTGTAATGCGTCCAGATGTACGGGCAGATTTATTTCTGGATAAATCGGAAGTGCAAGCAATGGGTCAGCGACCCCGCGCAAGACAAGCTCCATCATATGTTGTGGCGATATGTTTATACCTGCCGCTTCAAGAAGGGGAACGGAAATAAACGCCTGCACCTGGTGTTCTTTTGTTGCACCCTCAAGTCGGGAGGTGGTGTTGACCGCATCGCCAATAAGGGTACGGGGGGCTTGGCCTTGTGCGCCGATCTCGCCCAAGACAACGTCCCCTAGGTGAACACCGATCCCGATTTTTACGGGGCCTTGGCTTTCTTGTTCCAAGGTCTTGTTAAATAGAACCAATGCATCCGCGATGTTTTCAACTGCACGCAGGGCAGATTTCGCAGAACTGGCAGTTGTTTTTGTTTCAAACACAGCCAAGAAACCATCCCCAAGATATTTATCAATTGTGCCACCAGCGTTTGTGACTGCTGGGACAATCGCGTCAAAGAAACGGTTTAACAAAAATACGACATCATAGGGCAATTGCCCTGTTGTGCGGGCCGTGAAGCCGCGCATGTCCAAGAACAATATAGCGAGTTCTTTTTCTTCGCCTTGGCTAGAATGGGCGCGGTGCCTTGCCCCATCGGGCTGAAATACGCGAAACACTGTGGCGGAATGGGTTGGACGTATCTGACAGGCCAGCCGCATATTTGGTGCCGCACCCGCAGCTTTTAAGCTTTTGACTTCTGCGGCACTTGGCGGATCAATCAATTCCAACCCTTCTTGTACCACCACACGGCAGGTGGTGCACCGCCCACGCCCCCCGCAAAGAGCTGTGTGTGGAACGCCATGGGCGCGCGAGATTTCCAACAACGTATGACCTTTGGGTGCATCAATTTGAGGGCCACCAACGTAAGTAATGCGTACTGAACTGCGTTTGCGCAAAATGCGGCGCGCCAAATAGATCAGCGCGATAGCACCCAGCATTGCAAAGAAGCCAATGAGCATCCATTCAGATAATTCAATGAGCCAGATGAACATATCCCTGTCGGGCCAATTGAACTTTTGAAATAATTCGGCGCGTTCTGCCTCAAGGGTCATTAGATCTGCCAACCTGCGGCCTTCGACCAAAAAACCAGCCATTGCGAAGGCGGGCAATAGAACTGCAAAGCCCACCAATCCCGGGATCATCCGTCGCCACCATGCGCGACTGCGCAACCACATATGCAAGCCAAAGCAGCCGTGAACCCAGACCAACAGCAACAGCGCCGACTGCTTGAACGCATCGATATGGCCATACAGCAACGCCATGATGTACCCCATATGGTCGTTCACGTCATAGACCTGATGGGCAACGCGGGTGTGTACGATGTGGGCGATCAGCATGATGGGGATCGCAAGGCCCATCGTTATTTGGGCTGCTTCTGCCCACGACATGCGAAAGGTTCGTCTTCCGGCTAAATTGCCAATCGCAAGGCCCGCGTGAACCAATAAAGCCCCGTAAATCAGAACGCTACCAAGGAAACTTCGGGTGAACCAAATGCGGCCAGTTTGGGCTTGGTCCATTACTTCAGCGGAAAATAGTCCCAGACCTATGATCGAAAAATGTGTCAATGCGTAGGCAAACAACACCAACCCACTGATGATGCGCAATCGTGTGGTCAGTGGGCCGCTCCAAAGACTTGTCATTGCTCATCCTTCACTTTGACCCAAGATTGCGCTGACCAATCCAAGGCGTCAATTATTCACTCAACAAAAAAGGGAAATGCAGACCAGCATTCCCCTTTTCAGAAATATCGTTTCAGCAGGATAACCCGCCGCGCACGCGCTTTATTCGTTTTCAGAAAGCCAGCGTTCAGCCTCAAGTGCGGCCATGCAGCCCATGCCCGCAGATGTGACGGCTTGGCGATACTTGTGATCCGTCAAGTCGCCAGCCGCAAATACGCCCGGGATTGAGGTTTCGGTGCTGTCAGGTTTGGTAACAACGTAGCCGCCCATGTGGGTTTCCAACACGTCCTTAACCAATTCATTGGCAGGGGCGTGACCGATGGCGACAAATACACCTTTGGCTGGGATGTCTGTGATTTCACCTGTCTTGGTGTGTTTCACCTTGATGCCTTCGACGCCAAGTGGCGCATCGGTGCCATAGACTTCTTCAAGTTGATGGAACCAAAGCGTTTCGATTTTCGGGTTTTTCTCCAAACGATCGATCAGAATTTTTTCAGCTCGCAATTCATCGCGGCGGTGGACCAAGGTTACTTTGGATGCGAATTTGGTTAGGAACAGTGCTTCTTCAACGGCTGTGTTGCCGCCACCGATCACAACGATTTCTTCACCGCGATAAAAGAAGCCGTCGCATGTCGCACAGGCGGAAACGCCAAAGCCTTTGAATTTTTCTTCGGTCTCAAGCCCCAGCCATTTGGCACGTGCGCCTGTTGCAAGGATGATTGCGTCGGCCACATATTCCGTGCCGCTGTCAGATTGTGCAACAAACGGACGGTTTGTGAAATCAACAGACGTGATGATGTCACCAATGATTTCGCAGCCCATTGCCTTGGCATGATCCTGCATACGGATCATCAAATCGGGGCCTTGGACTTCGCTGTCACCGGGCCAGTTTTCGACTTCGGTTGTCGTAGTCAGCTGGCCACCTGGTTCGATCCCTTGGACCAAGATGGGGTCTAGCAAGGCGCGGCTGGCATAAACACCTGCGGTGTAGCCTGCTGGGCCTGAGCCGATAATAAGAACTTTGGTTTTGCGCGTTTCGCCCATGTGGATCCCCGGTGATAGTCGAATTAATATTCAAATTGTTTGAGCAGTGATAACGCGGCTGTGGCAGGTGAGGAACCCCCGCTTTTACCACAGTTGCGTGACCTCGAATTTTCGATAGATGCAAGAATGTTGCGTGTGTGTGAAATATTATTGCGCGCAGCAGGGTGACTGTTATAACAACCGCAAATCTGGATAAGGTAAAGACAACATGGCAAGCACACGGCTCGATCCTATTGATCGCAAGATTTTAGCAGAGTTGCAGACCGATGGGCGCATGACCAATGTTGAACTGGCACGTCGGGTCGGTATTTCAGCGCCACCCTGTTTGCGCCGTGTCAGAACCCTTGAAGAAAACGGCTATATCAAAGGCTATCATGCTGACGTGGATGCCAAAGAACTAGGGTTCGAGGTTGAGGTGTTTGCAAACGTCGGATTGGCCTCGCAGGCAGAAAGTGACCTAAGTACGTTTGAGGCAAAGTGTAGATCTTGGCCGCTTGTGCGTGAATGTCATATGCTGAACGGCGAAGTCGATTTTATCCTAAAGTGCGTAGCACCGGATTTGTCGAGCTTCCAAACCTTTTTGACAGGCGAATTGCTGACCACGCCAAACGTGGCCAGCGTAAAAACATCCCTTGTTATTCGGTGCGCAAAGGACGAACCAGGCGTCCCATTCGATGTTCTAGAGGAACGCTTGTTAAAAGACGCCTAATTTGCGTTGGTGGTTTCGACTTCTGGGGCACGTGGATGCGCCAAAGGACCAAAATCGCTGGCATGTGCAATATGCGGAAACATCGACAAGAACAGATCGCGCATTGGGTGGCTGACGCTTCGGATCGCGGCTGAACCCGGATGATACGTTTCCATTTCCATCCCACCTACGTTGATCGCTGCGTGGCGATCAAGACAGACATGGAACATACGCACGGGCGTTGGGGGGCAAACTTCGATAACATTCACACCGTCGACAAATTCGCTGGCAAGGGTGAACATCTGTGTTCCGTTGGTTTCACCGCGCAGGTGATGTGGCGTCTGCAGCAAACGCGCGAAGGGGCCAACCGTTAGAAAAGACGACGGACGCGATGGGCCAAAGGTATCAGCCATAATGCGGATCAGCGGCATACGGCGTTTTGGATCAGCTGGCACAAACGTGCTGGACCCAATCCACAAAATCTTGGCAGGCTCGCCTGTTGAAGTGTTCAATGTCTCACCGGGCTGCAAATTTTCAACAGCGACATCACCCAAGGGCGTCGACATCAATGATCCCCGTGCGAAGGCGCAAAAGGCGTTGTCGAACAACGGCAGGGCAGGCACCTTGTGTTCTGCTATGTGCATCTTGTCGTCTGCACTTAGTCCCGCAACTTCGAAATTACGTGACATAGGTCCATTCACGCATGGTTGTGGCACACACACATAAATGGGCGCTTGGGTGTTGGCGCAATGAAGCTAAAGAAATAGTCATGCAAATTGCCTCGCTTTGGGACAGCATCCGAAGCTGGCCCCCACCAGTATCATCAGACGCATAGGATCGATGTGTCTCTTATAAGACAATAATCCGTGCTTTGGGGGGGTATTGTCAATTGGTGGCTGAACACTGGTGCGCTATTAGCCACCAATTGACTTGTTTTATGGGGTTTGTTTCCTCTGAATTGATGGGCACCGCCACAATTGACTACAAAAACGTCTGCTCGCCCTCGCGAATCGAAAGAACGGGCTGACAACCAATTACAAAGTGCACTGGGCAATCTGGGAGGTGTAAAATGCGCCTTTAGGCGGCTTTCTTTGACGGAAGGGGGGCTGGGTTACGTTTCGCGATAAATGCTGTGCGACGTGTACCACGGGCCCACGGCATTGCGGTGTCCTCTTTGGCGGCGGTCTGGCAAATAGATTTGATGAAGCGTGCGTTGGTTTTCATAGTTGCTCTCCAGCTTGATTGTGATGGATCAGTTTCAATCCGTTGTTGAGAACAATATGGCGGCTGAATGGGGTGTCATTTGGGCGAAATGATGAAAGTCACAACAAATGTTCGGGTGATTTGGCGGCAAATGTGTCCGTTTTGCCTGATCATGAACCTCATAAAAATAAGGCAATAAGGGAAGTCCCATCAGTTATTCATCTAAAGAGGGAAACAATCTTGGCAAAGTTACGACCATTGTTGCCTGATTTCTGCCCAAATCTACAGGGTGATCGCTGCAATCAGCCGCCCATAGTCGGCTTCTTTGTGATGGACGCTGCGGCGATAGGAATAAAACCGATCTGGATCGCTGTAAGTACAGTGCCGCGTCCATTCTGTGTCTGCGATTCCAGTTGCGCGTAAGCACTTCAAACCAAAGGCTGGCAGGTCAAATTGCAAACGGTCGCCTTCACCACCTGCAAAGAAGCGGGCATTATCAGCTTCTTCGTCGGTAAAGTTGTCCATAAACTCTGGACCGACTTCATACGCACGCTGACTGATGCAGGGGCCAATGGCCGCGTGGATGTTTTCGCGGGTGGCACCAAGGGCAATCATTGCTTCGACCGTTTGATCTAAAATGCCGTCCAATGCACCTTTCCAACCAGCATGGGCCGCACCGATGACACCTGCTTGCGCATCTGCGAACAACACAGGTTGGCAATCGGCAGACAGGACGGACAAGGCAATTCCAGGGGTTGCAGTGACCAGTGCGTCTGCCTTTGGGCGATCAGTGCTGGGCGTGGTGACTGTGATCACGTCAGCAGAGTGGATTTGGTGCACACCCATCAAACTATCAGGAGTAACTTTCATCGCCTCTGCAACACGGGCGCGGTTGATCGTCACGATCTCGCTTTGATCAGAACTGCTAGCCCCGCAATTGAGGCCATCAAAAATGCCAGAGGATGCGCCACCTCTGCGCGTGAAAAAACCGTGGCGTGTTTTGCCTAGGACATCAGAGGTTAGGATTTCAAGGGTCATGGTTCCAGTCCAGCAGGCGGGCGTCTATTATCGGGATAAAGCCCCATTACTTTAAACAGGTTTCCCATTTCATCGGGGTGGGTCAAGCGCTGATGTGCCAAAAAATGCGCATTCAATGTGTCAGCCTCCATGTTTTGGGCAAGAGTTTGCGCACGCTGGGTGATGCCAAGGCGTTCAAGAAACACACCTTGTGGGGTGATGCGGCTGTAAGAACAGGGGGTGGCAGTGGCAAGGGCTTCAAAGTCTAGATGGGCCGTCAGGTCGGCCTGGCCTGCGTGTTCCAGTGGATCAACAGGGGCGTGGTTCTTTAGCGCCTGCAAGGTGTCCCCCAAGCTGCGCCAATCGCCATAATCAATTATTAACGCTGCACCACCGTGGTCTTTGATGCGTTGGCCAAGGTTTGCGATGATTGCTGAGGCCGCCAGACATTCCTCAACCAAATCGCCGTCTTTGGTGTCTTCCAAGCGATGGGCCAGTGCAGGCTGCGGGATGTTTGGACCAAGGCCGAATGCCAAAATACGGCCCGTAATGCCGACTTGGCGTTCGCGCCATGCATCACCATCACGGACGAATTGACGGATTGGCAACGCGTCAAAGAATTCGTTTGCGACGGCAAAGGTGGGCAAGGGCGCAAGCTGTTCAACATTGTCGATCCAGTGTGGCGTGTAATCCGCCAACGCCTGTGACTGGTGTTCGCGCAATTTAGGCGATGCTTCGATCAAAACGATATTAGCGGCAGCGTGAAACCCAGCGACACCTTTGGTCGCGCGTAAAAGGTCAGCCATCAGCGTACCACGGCCTGGGCCAAATTCGACCAACGAAAAGGGTGTTGGCGATCCTTGATCCATCCAGGATTGCGCCAAGGATAGGCCGATTAATTCGCCAAACATCTGCGAGATTTCGGGCGCGGTAATGAAATCACCAGACGCGCCAAACGGATCTTGAGTAGTGTAGTAGCCAAACTCAGGATGAAGCAGACAATCGGCCATGAAGTTGGAAATACGCATCGGCCCATTTGTGGCGATCTGAGCCACCAATAGGTCGTACAGACTCATGCTGTGATCTTGGCGCGCCGCGCGTGGCGGATCAGGTAAGCACCAATTAGGACCATCGGGATCGATAAGATTTGGCCCATCGTCAGGCCGTATCCTCCCATCTCAAACGCAAGGCCAAGCGGATTGCCTGCCGAGACAAATTGCGCATCTGGCTGGCGCGCAAACTCAACGATAAACCGGGCTATGCCATAACCTGCAAAAAACGTACCTGCGATAAGGCCGGGTGTTTTGTACGCGTCACGACGCCATGCCATCCACAATAAAAGTGCGCCAAGGATAAGCCCTTCAAGCAGGGCTTCGTATAATTGTGACGGGTGACGGGCGCAGAGGTCAATCACGTCAGGGCAATATTGCGCGGCGTTTGTTGGGAAGGCGACACCCCAAGGTAGATCAGTAGGGCGCCCCCAAAGTTCGGCGTTGATAAAGTTTGCAAGCCGACCCAACAACAGCCCCGGTGGTACACCAAGAGCCATGACATCTGCCGCGCTGAGTTTTGGAATTTTGTAACGGGTGGTGAATATCAGACCTGCAACAATCACACCCAGAAGTCCGCCATGAAAGGCCATGCCACCTTGCCAGATGAACAAGATTTCTTGTGGGTTTTGTAAATAATAGGCGGGTTGATAAAACAGCACGTATCCCAAACGACCGCC
>TARA_B110000908_G_scaffold64065_1_pt1 | contig 17795 bp, 26 predicted proteins | sample TARA_B110000908 | Tara Oceans TARA_B110000908 (sample SAMEA4398067) | marine metagenome | biome: Polar Biome; feature: [DCM] deep chlorophyll maximum layer (ENVO:01000326); material: water (ENVO:00002006), including particulate matter (ENVO:01000060) such as... | depth 36 m
GAAGTAGATCCTAAGCGTTCTGAGTCCCTCGCTATGCGTTGGCTCGTGAATTTTGCTCGCAGCAAAAAAGGCACTCCAATGCACGTGGCACTCTCTAACGAGATCAAAGACGCCGCAAACAATCAAGGTAATGCCGTCCGCAAACGCGACGACATGCACAAGATGGCTCAAGCCAACCGCGCCTTCGCTCACTTCCGCTGGTAATTGTTAAACCACCAGCGGTTTTTTTACGCAAAAATCTAATCGCTACCCAGCTACCCAACTTCCCCAAACGTCATGTCTGAGAATCCTAATAATCCAAACCGTCCATACCCTCTGGAACGGACGCGGAATATTGGGATTGCTGCGCACATCGACGCCGGTAAGACCACGCTCACCGAGCGTATTCTATTCTACACCGGGATGATTCACAGAATCGGGGAAGTGCATGACGGTGCTACAGTTACCGATCATATGGAGCAGGAGCGCGAGCGTGGTATCACGATCACCTCCGCTGCCGTTACCTGCGAGTGGGTTCAAAACTCGAACGAAGGAGTCTTTAAACTCTTTGAAGATAAGAAACAGCGCATCAACATCATCGATACCCCCGGTCACGTGGACTTCACGGCCGAGGTGGAACGCTCCCTGCGTGTTCTCGATGGTGCCATCGTTGTCTTCTGTGCCGTCGCCGGAGTTCAGCCTCAGACAGAAACTGTCTGGCGTCAGGCTGACAAATACGGCGTCCCACGCATTGTCTTCGTCAATAAGATGGACCGCACCGGCGCCAACTTCGAAAATGTCTTCCAGGACGTCCAGAAGAAGTTTGGTGTGACAGCAGTCCGCATCCTCATCCCCATTGGTGCTGAGGAAGACCTTCTCGGTCAGATCGACGTGGTCAACATGAAAGCCGTTCTCTATAATGACGACGATGCCATGGGCTCCACATTCGAAATTAAAGATCTCGAAGGTGATCTACTCGCCGAAGCTGAATCAGCCCGCGAAGAACTCGTTTCCATCCTCTGTGACCGTGACGACGAACTCGGTGAGAAATTCCTCATGGAAGAGGAAATCACCACAGCAGATATTAAGAATGCCCTCCGCCGCGCCACGATCTCTAATCAGATTGTGCCAGTCGCCGGAGGTTCTGCATTTAAAAACAAAGGTGTTCAGTTTCTCGTTGATGCTGTTGCCGACTATCTTCCTAGCCCGATCGACATTCCAGCCGCCAAGGGTCAAGACCCAGAGGACGAGGAAGTCGAAGTTCTCGCCAAGACCGACGATAACGAGAAATTCTGTTCTCTAGCCTTTAAACTCTGGGCAGACAAATACGTTGGCAAACTTGTTTTCTTCCGTGTCTACTCAGGCACTGTTTCCAAAGGGGACATGGTCTACAACCCGCGCACTCGCAAGAAAGAGCGCATCGGGCGCCTCATCAAGATGCATGCCGACAAGCACGAGGACATTGAAACTTGTTACTCTGGCGACATCGCAGCCATCGTAGGCCTCAAAAATGTCCAGACGGGTGACACCATCTGTGAGCAAAGCTTCGACATCATGCTCGAACCACCACTTTTCCCCGAGCCCGTTATTTCCATGGCCGTCGAGCCGAAGACCGTGGTCGATCAGGATAAAATGTCACTCGCTCTCGCACGCCTTTCCGATGAAGACCCTACTTTCGTTGTTAAAACCGACGAAGAAACCGGCCAGACCATTATTTCCGGTATGGGTGAGCTTCACCTCGAAGTCATCGTCGACCGCATGAAGCGTGAATTTAAAGTCGAGTGTGGCGTCGGTAAACCTCAAATCGCTTACCGCGAGACAATTACTGAAGCCGCTGTTGGCGAGGGTAAACTCGTCAAGCAATCCGGTGGCCGCGGCCAATACGGACACGTCGTTCTCGATGTTGCTCCTGGCGAAAAAGGAAAAGGCCACACCGTTGAAAACCTCATCGTTGGTGGCGCTATTCCTAAAGAATTTATCAATGCCGTCATGGCCGGTGTTCGCAACTCAATGACGAACGGTACCATCGCTGGTTATCCTGTAGTCGATGTTCACGTCAATGTGACCGATGGATCATCTCACGATGTCGACTCTAACGAGAACGCTTTTAAAATGGCCGCTATCCTTGCTGTAAGGGATGCATTTCAGAAGGCTGGTCCAGTTCTTCTTGAACCCGTCATGGATGTGGAAGTCACGACACCTGAAGAATACCAAGGTGATATCATGGGCGACCTCAACCGCCGTCGTGGTCAGATCCAAGAGATCGAAAACAAAGCCACCCACGCAGTTCTCAAAGCCTATGTGCCTCTTGCAGAAATGTTCGGCTACTCCACAGCCGTTAGAACCCTCTCCAGTGGTCGTGCAGACTACACCATGAAACCATCCAGTTTCGAGCAAGTCCCGCAAAATATTGTGGATGCGCTCACCAACGAATACGCCTACGCCAGTTAATTTCAATCATCCTCTAAACAACTCTAACAAAAATCCGATATGCAACAGCAGAAAATCAGAATCCGCCTCCGCGCCTATGATCACCGCGCCATCGACAAGTCCGCAATGGAAATCGTCGAGACCGCAAAACGCACAGGAGCCAAAGTCGCTGGTCCCATCCCATTGCCTACCCGCATTGAGAAGTTCAGCGTGAACCGTTCCGTTAACCAGAATAAGAAGTCTGCTGAGCAGTTCGAGATCCGCACGCACAAGCGCATGCTGGATATCGTCGATCCAACAGCACGCACCGTGGACGAGCTCAAGAAGCTCAACCTCCCCGCTGGTGTAGACATCGCAATCCGTATCTGACCCGTCACCTGAGCTCAGTTATATTTCAATCAATCTAACCATTTAACTTACTAATACCATGGCACTAGGACTACTAGGAAAGAAAGTCGGCATGACTCGCGTTTTTGACGCAGAAGCTGGCACCTCCATCCCTGTCACCGTCGTTGACGTTGCTGGTAATGAGTTTCTCCAGGTCAAAACCACCGAGACAGACGGATACTCCGCTGTTCAAGTTGGCTACGACGACCAGAAGGAATTCCGCCTCAACCTCCCCAAGCGCGGTCACTTCAACAAATTTGGCACTTCTCCTAAGAAGATCGTTAAGGAATTCCGTTTCGATAGCGATGCAGAGATCCCTGACACCAAAGAAGCCCACCCAGGCGCTGCGCTTTTCGAAGCTGGCCAGTGGGTAGACGCAATCGGAACGACTAAAGGAAAAGGTTTCCAGGGTGTTGTAAAACGTTACAACTTCGCCGGACAACCTGATTCACACGGACACATGATGCACCGTCGCCCTGGTGGTGTCGGAGCTGGAACATGGCCTGGTCGTATCTGGAAAAACAAGAAGATGCCCGGTCGTCACGGTGTTTATAGCCGCACGGTTCAAAATCTCAAAATCGTTCAGGTCCGTCCTGAAGACAATGTCATTCTCGTCTCTGGTGCCGTTCCCGGCCACAAAGGCGCTTACGTTGTCATTCGCCCCGCAATTAAAAAGACTGCCAAGTAATCGGCCCCGCCCTTACTAAATAATAGCTAACTCATAGCAACATAGAACAATGTCTACTACACTCTCTATCAAAGACGCACAAGCTGCAAACATCCAAGTGATCGAAGGTCACAAAGGTGATCAGGCTGTGCACGACCTCATCACGGCTTACCGTGCCAACCGCCGTAGCGGAACAGCATCCACTAAGACACGTGGCGAAGTAAAGGGCTCCAACAAGAAGCTCTGGAAACAAAAAGGCACAGGCCGCGCCCGTTGTGGTAATACCACAAACCCAATCTGGCGTGGTGGTGGTATCGTTTTCGGTCCTCGCCCTCGCTCATACGCTAAGACTGTCAATAAAGGAACACGCAAGCTCGCACTTCGTAAGGTTCTCGGTGACTTAATTATCGCCGGATCCGTGATCTCAGTCCCTAGCTTCTCAGTCGAAGATGGTAAGACTAAGTCATTCGTCGCAGCCGTAAAAGCAATCTCCGAAGGTCGTAACATCCTCATTCTTGCTGAAAAGTTCGAAGAGAAAACTTACCTCGCCGGTCGTAACGTTCAAAACGTTCTACTCATGACCGCTTCAGAAATGAACATCGAGCAGCTTCTTCGTGCCACCACAGTTATCCTCGTTGAGGATGCCTACGAAACCCTAGCACGCCGCACTGCTTAATCAGCCTAATCATTTAAACTACATCGTAACCATGAAAGATATTTATCAGGTCATCGACACCGTTCTCATCAGTGAGAAAGCCACCCTCCTTCAGGAGGAGAACAACGAATACGTGTTCAAGGTTGATCGCAATGCGAACAAACTCGAAATCAAGCGTGCTATCGAGCAACTCTTCGGAAAGAAGGTTGCCACCGTTCGCACCATGAACTGTCAGGGCAAGAAGAAGCGCAATCGTCGCGCTGACGCTGGCCGCACCGCACACTGGAAAAAAGCCATTGTCCGTCTCAAGGACGGCGAGTCACTTGACCTCGTCTAAACCTAAGATAAGACACCTCTAATTCATTCCCGCTGAAAAACGATAACATCGAACCCAATAGCGAATCATGCCTTTAAAAACATTTAAGCCCGTAACTCCCTCCAACCGCTACAAAGAGTGGCCAAGCTACGAGGAAATTACCAAAACCACTCCTGAAAAAAGCCTCACTCGCCCTCTTAAAAAGAGCGGTGGACGTAATAATCAGGGCCGTATCACATGCCGCCACAAAGGTGGTGGACACAAACGTAAGTATCGTCTTATCGATTTCAAACGCACCAAAGTTGATGTAACAGCTACCGTGCAGAGTATCGAATACGATCCTAACCGCACTTGCCGCATTGCCCTCCTTCAATATGAGGACGGTGTGAAAAGCTACATCCTCGCCCCAGTTGGCCTGTCTGTAGGTGACACAGTGATCTCAAGCGATACCGCCGCTCCTAAGGTCGGTAACGCAACGAAGCTCAAGAACGTTCCTCTTGGAACTGCCATCCACAACATCGAGATGACCCCAGGCACAGGCGGCAAGATTGCCCGTTCCGCAGGTCAGCAAGCTGTCCTCTCCAACCGTGAAGAAGGTGGTTATGCTCTTGTCAAAATGCCATCCGGTGAAATCCGCAAGTTCAATCAGGAGTGCTACTGCACGATCGGTCAGGTCGGCAACCGCGACCACATGAACGAAGTATCTGGAAAAGCAGGCCGCAGCCGCTGGAAGGGCATCCGCCCAACAGTTCGTGGAATGTGTATGAACCCAGTCGATCACCCCAACGGTGGTGGTGAAGGTAAGTCTAAGTCCGGTGGTGGTCGTCAGCACCTCAAATCTCCCTGGGGTCACACCAAGGGTCAGAAGACTCGTAAGAAATACAAGCCGAGCAACAAGTTCATCGTTTCTCGTCGCAAGAAAAAGTAACGATCAATCATTACTCATCATAACTCACTAATTCTATGCCAAGATCACTTAAAAAAGGTCCCTTCGTTGACCAAAAGCTGCTCGCCAAAATCGATGCCGCTGAACAAAACAAGGACAAGAAGCCCATCAAGACCTGGAGCCGTAACTCTGTCATCACTCCTGACTTTGTTGGCCACACATTCCACGTCCACAACGGCAAGTCATTCCCGACTGTCTACGTGAACGAGAACATGGTTGGCCACAAACTTGGTGAATTTTCACCTACACGTATCTTCAGAGCACACGGCGGAATCGGTAAACGATAAACCACATGCCGCTCCCAAGCGGCACAATCTGCCCGATTTCCTAATCCCAACTTCCCATGCACTATCGCACACACATCACCTCAGCTCTCACCGGAGTATTTCTCCTCGGTGTCCAAGCTGTATTGGTTGTTCCGTGTGCCGCGCAAAGCGCAGGGGCGGGGGACAAGGATCGCCAGATTCGCCAGCTACAACTTCAGCTCAAAAAGTCCCAAGGGCAATGCCAGGCACTTGCACGCGATCTCGCCGCTTCCAAAAAGCGCGAGTCCGAACTTAGCAAGAGTCTCAATGACCTTCGTCTGCGATTTGCAGCCCTCGGTGACAATCTTCTTAACGGCGGCCAGGATGCAATTCTGGAAGCAGTTAAAAATGCTGAAGTTCTCGATAAACGTTACCGTGCAACGGAAAAAGCGGCCTTTAAACTGATGGCAGACATGCGGGAATACCTCCGCACAGCCATCGCCGCCGACCCAGATGCACGCGTTCGTTTGGAAACTTCAATACGAGAGCTTGACGTAGCCCTCGGATTAAGGCAGAACCCGCGCCCGCACGTTGCCTCTGGCAGTTTGCAGCACGCAAAGATCGTAAGCATCGACGCCCAAAGCGGCATGCTCGTGATCAATGCCGGTGAAAAACAATCCGTTCGACGCGGTATGAGCTTCACCATCATGCGTGGCAACCGCAAGGTAGCCGAAGCCATCGTCGCCGATGTTCGAAAGGATTTCAGCGGCGTGCTGCCAACACAACTCGACGACTCCAAGGATCCAATTCGCGCAGGCGACATCGCATCCGTTAAGACTACACAACGATAACCACTCACTTTTTAAACAACTAGACCGATGGAAGTTAAATCCACTTACAAATACGCACGCATCTCGCCTAAGAAGGCCCGTGATGTTGCCCGCGCCATTCAAGGCATGCCAGTCTCTGACGCCCTTGATGCTCTTGCTTATACACCCCGTAAAGCTGCCCAGCTTGTTAGCAAAACACTGAAAAGTGCCGTTGCTAATGCTGAGAACAACCACGAGCTGATTGCTGACGATCTTACCGTCAAGGAAGCCACCGTTGGTGATGGCCCTACATTCAAGCGTTTCAAGCCACGTGCACGTGGTTCTGCAGGTGCTATCCGTAAGCGCACCAGCCACCTTTACATCGTTCTTACCGACGAAGAGGAAATCCCTGAGCCACGCGAGCGTTCATCCAAGCCGAAGAAGCGCACTCAAGTTTCCAAGCCAAAGAAGGCAAAAGCTCCTAAGCAGGAGAAAAAAGAAGAAGCTCCTGAGGAAGTCGAAGAAGTAAAAGCAGAGGCAGTCGTCGAAGACGCAGCCCCCGCAGAAGACAAAGCCACTGACTCCGAGTAAATAAACTTTAAAAAACAAAACTAACACTTCTAATCATGGGCCAGAAAATCAATCCAATCTCATTCCGTCTCGCAGTCTCTAAAGACTGGCGCTCTAAGTGGTATGCCACCGGAAAAGAATACACCGATAACCTTCACGAGGACCTCAAAATCCGCAAATACATCAAGAATCGCCTGCATATGTCCGGCATCTCCAAGGTGATCATTGAACGTGCTTGGAACAGTGTTCGCGTAACTCTCTCAACTGCTCGCCCCGGTCTTGTTATCGGTCGTAAAGGTTCCGAGATCGAAAAGATGACCAACGAAATTTCCGTTCTCTGCGGAGGTTGCCAGGTCAAAATTGACATTCTCGAAATTCGCAAGCCTGAGCTTGATGCCCAGCTTGTTGCAGAAAACATCTGCGTTCAACTTGAACGACGTATCGCTTTCCGCCGCGCTATGAAGCGTGCCGTTGCTACAGCCATGGAATTCGGTGCCGAAGGTATCCGCGTCCGCTGCGGTGGTCGCCTCGGTGGTGCTGACATCGCTCGTAATGAGTGGTATCGCGAAGGCAAAGTTCCACTTCAGACACTCCGTGTGCCAATCGACTACGGCTTCGCAGAAGCTGCTACCGTCTACGGTATCATCGGTGTTAAGTGCTGGATCAATAAGAAAGAAGAAAAACCAGAACAGGGTGGAGGAGGAGGCCGTCCACGTGGAGGTCAACGCCGCGACCGCAATGATCGTAACGATCGTAACAACAACAACCGCTAGAACCAAACACAGCGATTGTTTCTAAGAATTAAAACCAATTTAAATAGGAGGATAATAACATGCCATTAATGCCCAAAAGAGTGAAGTTCCGCAAGACTCAGCGCGGAAACCGCGGCGGTAACGCCCAGCGTGGTAACACCGTGAGCTTCGGTGACTTCGGACTTCAGTGTCTCGGTCGCGGATGGATGACAAACCGTCAGATTGAAGCCTGCCGTGTTGCCATCAACCGTCAACTCAAACGTAAAGGAAAAGTCTGGATCCGAGTCTTTCCTCACAAATCTGTCACCGGCCGTCCACCAGAAACCCGCATGGGTAAAGGTAAAGGTTCTGTCGAGGCATGGGTCGCTGTGATCCGCCCTGGCACAATGCTTTTCGAAGTCGCTGGTGTATCTGAAACAGCTGCTAAAGAAGCGCTTCGTCTCGCCTCTTACAAGCTCGGCGTTCAAACTCGTTTCATCGTCCGTGGAAACCACGGTTAATAAAGAATTAAAAACCACTAACCATTAACCACCATGGCACAGACCAAAATTACCGAAATCCGCGAGCTCACTACTGAGGAGCTCACTAGCCGTCTGCGTGACCTCAAACAAGAGGCCCTTAACCTGCGTCTTCAGCAGGCTACTGGACAGCTCGAGAACACCTCACGCCGCAATCTTGTCCGCAAGGAAATAGCACGTGTGCAAACCATCCTCTCGCAGCGTCGCCTCCAGGGCTAAGCTCGTAACAACCATTTAACATCATTTTATCATGAGCGAATCTGAAACCAAAACAGCCGGTCTTCGTAAGACCCGCGTAGGCATCGTAATCTCCACATCAATGGATAAAACCATCGTTGTAGAATACACCAACCGTGTGCCGCACCCACGCTTTAAGAAAATCATTAAGCGTTCCAAGAAGTTCTACGCACACGATGAGAACGGCGACGCCGCAGTAGGCGACAAAGTCAGCATCATCGAGACCAAGCCCATTTCTAAGAAGAAGTGTTGGAAACTCGTAGAGGTTCTTACTCACTAATTAATCAACCTGTCGCCCCCAAGGCGCGACACTGGTTACTCATTTCCCGATACCCATTCAACCACTACCCATTTTTTACCATGATCCAAATGGAATCCAAAGTTCACATCGCCGATAACACCGGCGCCCGCATAGCCAAGATGATTGGCGTCATCGGCAAGCGCACCAAGGTGGCTCGCGTAGGTGATGTCATCACCGCTCACGTTCGTGAGTCTATCCCGACAGCTAGCATCAAAAAAGGCGAAGTCGTCAAGGCCGTGGTCGTGCGTTCAGCATACCCAGTGCGCCGTGCAGATGGCTCTGTTCTTCGCTTCGATAGCAACGCCATTGTCATCATTGACAAAGATGGTAACCCTAAAGGCACCCGTATCTTCGGACCCGTTGCCCGTGAGTTGCGCGATAAGAAGTTCATGAAAATAGTATCCCTCGCACCCGAGGTTCTCTAAACAACCACTTAACCGAATATTACAATGCGTTCAAAAACTCACGTAACAAAAGGCGACGAAGTCGAAGTGATTGCTGGCAACCACAAAGGTAAGCGCGGCACCGTTCTCGACGTCAATGCAATCAAAGGACAGGTCGTCGTCGAAGGCGCCCGCGTCATGAAGAAGGCCATCCGCAAGTCCGAGCAACACCCGGACGGCGGAATCGTCGAACAAGATGGCCCAATCGCTATCTCCAACGTTAAAAAAATCTCCAAATAATCTCTAGGGGGCGACTCGTTGCCTCCGAAAATAACCCCAAGCGCTTAAGCGACTAAAAACAAATAAGCTGACCCGCAATTATGAAACCATCACTACAGACCTACTACAAAGACAAGGTCGTTTCCACACTCAAGGAAGAGCAGGGATACGCCAATCCGCACCAGGTTCCACGCCTGGAGAAAATCGTTGTCACCACCCACGTTGGCTCTGCTTCAGACCGTAAGCAAGCCGTGGAAGATGCCATCGAAGACATCAGCAAGATCACCGGACAGAAGCCAAGTATCTCCTACGCACGTAAGAGTGTTGCTAACTTCAAAGTTCGTGAAGGCGAGGCCGTAGGCGCTCGCGTCACTCTCCGTGGAAACCACATGTGGGAATTCCTCGATCGCTTCATCAACATCACCGCTCCTAACATTCGTGACTTCCGAGGAATCACACCAAAGAGCTTTGATGGTCGTGGCAACTACGCCCTCGGCATCAACGATCAGTCCATTTTCCCAGAGATCGAGCTCGATAAGATCAAGCGTCAGCTTGGATTCGACCTCATCTTTGTGACATCCGCAAACACGAATGACGAGGGCCGCGCCCTCCTCAAGGCACTCGGTATGCCTTTCCGTGAGCCTAAGAAAGCCGACGACGCTGCCTAATCTTACTGATTGTAGCACCCATTTAACAATTTAAATTATTACAAGCACTATGGCAGTTTTAAGTGACCCTATTTCTGATTTTCTCACCCGCCTGAAAAACGCATCACGCGCAGGCAACGAGACTTTCATCGCACCTTACTCCAAGATCAAAGGCGAAATCGCCCGTATCCTCAAATCTGAAGGTTACATCTGGAATTACGAAGTTGATACCGAGGGCCAGTTCCCCGTGATCACCGTAAAGGTAAAATACTCTGATAACGGCGTCGCCGTTCTCACAGATCTCAAGCGCGTTTCCAAACCTGGAATCCGCCGCTACGTTGGTGCGGGAGAAATCCCGCGTGTTCTCAATGGCCTCGGCATCTCTATCGTCTCCACTCCAAAAGGATTGAAGACAGGAACAGCTGCTCGCAGGGAAAAACTTGGCGGTGAACTCCTCGCCTTTGTTTGGTAATCAGATTTGATAATCAAGCAACAGCACATTTCATCAACCCAATTAACCTAGAAGGATACTACCATGTCACGTATTGGATTAAAAAACATCACTCTCCCGGAAAAAGTCAGCGTTAAGTCTGATGCCAGCGGTAACGTTACCGTTGAGGGACCTAAAGGAAAGCTCGAGTGGACCATGCCCGAAGGAATCTCTCTTGAAGAGGCCGACGGCACAGTCACAGTCAAGCGCGCTTCCGAGCACCGCCGTTTCAAGGCACTGCACGGAACATCACGCAGCCTCATCAGTAATATGATCGATGGCGTTACCAACGGATTCGTCAAACAACTTGAAATTCAAGGTGTTGGTTTCCGTGCTGCAGTCAAGGGCAAGAACCTCGACCTCAGCCTCGGTAAGAGCCACCCGATTCTACACCCGATTCCCGAAGGACTCACCGTCACCGTTGACGCCAACACCAATATCAAGGTTGAAGGCATCGATAAGCAGATGGTCGGTCAGTTCGCCGCTGAAGTTCGCCATTACTATCCACCAGAGCCTTTCAAAGGCAAAGGTGTTCGCTATGTTGGCGAACGCGTCCGCCGTAAGGCCGGTAAGAGCGTCCAGTAATTAACTAGAAACCACTAGAACTACCTAGCTACTAACCATTTAATATAATGAGCACTCTCAATCGCAAAGAAGCCCGCCAGCGCATTCACCGTCGCATCCGTAAAAAGGTGTCCGGAACAGCTGCTTGCCCCCGTCTTGCAGTCAACTATTCTAACCAGCACATCTACGCTCAAGTCATCGACGATGTAACAGGTAACACACTTTGTGCTGCCTCAAGTCTCGACAAAGGTGTTGAAAAAGCTGGATCAAACCAAGCCACGGCCCAGAAGGTTGGTGAACTCGTCGCATCACGCGCCAAGGAAGCCAACATTGAAAAGGTCGTATTCGACCGCGGTGGTCACCTCTACCACGGAAAAATCAAAGCCCTCGCAGACGCCGCTCGTGAAGCCGGCCTTCAATTCTAAACCATTTAAAAACCATGGCTGATAATCAAAATGAATCAAGCGCACCGGCTCCTGCCGCTGCCAACACTCCAGCACCAGCTGCTAGTGCACCTGCCGCTCCTGCTCCTGCTCCTGGAGCTGCTGCTACTCCCGGAAATCCAGCGGCTCCCGCTGCTGGCGCCCCTAACAATGACGGCCGTCGCGATAACCGCGATGATGGACGCGGTGGACGTGGACGCGGTGGTGGACGTGGACGTGGACGTGGTCGTGGACCACGCCAAGCTCCTCCCAAGCCAATGACCGACGATGGTAAAGAACTGCATGAAAAAGTAGTCTTCATCAACCGTTGTGCCACAGCTACCAAAGGTGGCCGTCGCTTCAGTTTCTCCGCACTCATGGTGTCAGGAGATAAAGATGGCCGCGTAGGCGTTGGATTCGGAAAAGCTAAAGAAGTTGCCGAATGCATTCGTAAAGGTGCAGATGATGCCAAGCGTTCACTCGTTCGCATGAAACTCGTTAATGGAACGATCCCTCACGAAATTCAAGCTGAGCACGGTGGCGGTGTTGTTCTCCTCAAACCAGCATGCCCCGGAACGGGTATTATTGCAGGTGGTGGTGTCCGTGCTGTTTGTGAAGCCGTTGGCATCACTGACATTCTCGGTAAGAGCCTCGGCTCAAACAACCACTCCAATGTTGTTAAAGCTACGATGAAGGCGCTTTCCCAACTCCGCACTCGTGAGGAAGTCCTCACCGCTCGTGGCAAGAAGGTCAAAGAAAGCCTCTAGGCTTAAACTCCAAGATTCAAAAACCAAAAACCAAATTTTAATACAATGAATTTGCATACTCTCAAACCAAACCGCGGCGCTAAGCACCGTGTAAAACGTCTCGGCTGTGGTGAAAGCTCCGGTCAGGGCAAGACCTCAGGTCGTGGCCACAAGGGTCAGAAGTCCCGCTCCGGTGGTGGCGTTCGCCCAGGCTTCGAAGGTGGCCAGATGCCACTTCACCGTCGTCTTCCTAAGCGTGGTTTCAATAACACACGTTTCCAGGACAAAATTGCTGTCGTCAACGTAGCGTTCCTCAACGATCGCTTCGAAGACGGTGACACAGTTAACATGGAAACCCTCAAGGCAGCACGTCTCGTCAAGGGAACTTATGTTACGGTCAAAGTCCTCGGTAACGGCGATATCTCCAAAAAACTTACTGTAGAGGGCTGCAAAGTCAGTGCTACGGCAAAGGAAAAAATCGAGAAAGCTGGAGGTAGCATCGTGGAAGTTGAAGAACCTTCCAAGTAAGCCTAGTGCTTCATCCCATAAAATAACTTATTTATGGAGGGGAAGTGCTTGCGCACTTCCTCTCCATGCGTATAAACCTTGCGCACCAGTTGATAGATTTGATACTGGCAACTGATAACTTTAAACTGATAACTAAAAACCAATGATCTCCGCATTTGCGAGCACATGGAAAGTCCCGGAACTTCGGGAACGCATCCTCTTTACTTTGGCGATGATCGTCATCATCCGCCTCGGCGTTCACGTCACTCTTCCTGGAGTTGATGCTAGCGTCATTGCTGAATATCTGGCTGATAAACAAAAAGCCGGTGGCGACAGTGGCCCAGGTGCCGCTGTTGGTGCTATGCTCGGATTTTTCTCCGGAGGTGGCCTTCAGAAAATGGGTGTTTTCGCCCTTGGTATCATGCCTTACATCTCCGCATCTATTATGATGCAGCTGATGACCGCTGTTGTTCCTAAGCTCTCCAAGCTTGCCCGTGAAGACGGTGGACGCCAGAAGATCAACTCCTACACCCGATTCATCACCATCGTGATTGCTCTGGTGCAAGGTTACCTTCTTGCAATCAGCCTTAAGAACCCAGGTAACATTCCCGGCCTTTCTGGTATTTCCAAATTTGGTGACGTTGTGCCCGATCACGGGTTCATCTTTATCACCATGACGGTGCTGACCATCGTTACCGGAACGCTCCTCCTTATGTGGCTGGGTGACCAGATCACCGAGCGTGGTTTAGGTAACGGTATCTCGTTGATTATTACCGTGAACATCATTTCGGCCCTTCCGGGTGCGTTGGTGATCACATGGCAGACTCTTATTTCCGGCTCAGAAGCTGGTCCTGGAGCCGCAGCCTTCCTGGTATTCCTAGTCGCCTTCCTGATCTTCGTCATTGCGGCGGTCATTGCGATCACTCAAGCCCAGCGCCGAATCGCTGTCCAGTACGCCAAGCGCGTAATGGGCCGCAAGCAGCTTGGTGGCCAGACTCAGTATCTTCCCCTCAAGGTGAACTACGCAGGTGTGATGCCGATTATTTTTGCCACGGCAATTCTTTCGCTGCCCACGTTTATTCTATCGTCGGCATTTCCTAACGCTCAGTGGGCTCAAAACATCCAGAACGCTCTCGGGAGTGGTGGTCTTACCTACTACCTCGTTGCTGGTGTGATGATCTTCTTCTTCTCTTACTTCTGGGTGGCCACGATGTTCCAACCTAGTGAGATTTCTGAAAACCTGAAGCGTAGCGGAGGATACATCCCTGGTGTTCGCCCCGGAAAACCGACAGCAGACTTCCTCGACTTCACCATGACGCGTCTCACCTTTGCGGGTGCGATCTTCCTGACCATCATTTTCATTCTACCATGGATTGTTTCCCAGATGCCGCGAGGGATCATTGGTAAGGAACTACCGTTCCTCGTCACCTCGTTCTTTGGTGGAACCAGTATGCTTATTCTAGTCGGTGTGCTACTCGATATGATGCGCCAGATCGAAACCCACTTGCTGCAACGCCACTACGATGGCTTCCTGCGTAAGGGGAAGATTAAGGGACGTTACGATAAACTTCAGAACACAGGCCAGCGCGCTTCCAGCGGAACAATCGTTTACCTCTGGGCATTTATTGCCGTGGTGATTGTTGTTGGTGTTTCCTACTGGATTTACCAAGGCAGCTAGCCTCGGAACGGATTTAATTTTTCAAAGCCCGGCTAGTCTGAAAAGATGGCCGGGCTTTTTTATGTGATCCTATTTTTGGTCATGTTTAAACCTTCGATTAATCATAACGATTTGATATACTGACAGCTCCGATGAATCCTTCTGACACAAACATTCTCTTTGAGGAAATCCTCGCCGCACGCGAGCGAGTTTATTCCATAGGAGAGGCTACTCCTCTGCAGCAGTTGCCTATTGGTAATCTTGGCAATCTGGATTGTGAGGTATGGGTGAAACGTGAGGATATGGGGCCTATCAAAGCTTACAAGTGGCGTGGTTCCTACAATGCGATGGCTGCACTGACGCCGCAGCAGCGCGATCAGGGGATCGTGACCGCCTCCGCCGGCAACCACGCTCAGGGCGTCGCTCTAGCGGCCAATGCGCTAAACTGTAAGGCCGTCATTTACATGCCTCGTTCCACACCTGAGGTGAAACAGCACGAGGTAAAACGTCTCGGTGGTGAAGCGATCGAAATCAGGTTGATTGGTGACACCTATGACGTAGCTGGCATTGCCGCCCGGGAGTTCTGTGAGGCGTCAGGAGGTGTCTATATCCATCCTTATGATGATGTGGTGGTAATGGGCGGGCAGGGGACTCTGGCCGATGAAGTGGTGATGAGTGGGAAGGGCCCATTCGACCGCGTCTACGTCGCGATCGGTGGCGGTGGTTTGGCTGCAGCCGTAGCCTGCTGGCTCAAACGTTACTGGCCTCACGTCAAGGTCTATGGCGTAGAAGGAATCGAGCAGGCTTCAATGACAGCCGCCCTAGCCGCAGGGCAACCCGTTGAACTCGATTACCTCGATGTTTTCTGCGATGGCACTGCGGTCAGAAAAGTGGGGGATGTAACCTTTGGATATTGTCGTGATCTACTCGATGGTATGGTCACAGTGACGAACGACGAGGTCTGTCACTCGATTCGCACCATGTGGGAAACTCTGCGTATCATCCCCGAGCCCAGCGGTGCCATGTCATTGGCTGGTTTTGAGAAACATCATGCCGCGGGTGAAGTAGAAGCGGGTGAAAAAGTCCTAACCATTGTCAGTGGAGCCAATATGGATTTCGCTCAGCTTGGAGGTATTGCCAATCGTGCGGGAATAGGTTCTAAACATCGCCGATTCCTCCGTGTTCCCATTCCCGAGGGAAAAGGGTCATTGGTGAAATTTCTTGGAGAACTTCCAGAAAATATCAGTATCGTCGACCTGCAGTATGGCCGCATTGACTCTGATGTTCAGTTTCCCGTGCTGGGATTGATCGGATCTGAACATGATTACTCAGTGCTCGACAAAGTGATGGAAAACAGAGGTGTATTAGCTAGAGATGTTTCCACTGATGAAGACGTCGATTACCGGATCATCAACTATTCCCCCGAGCTATTTCAGGATCCCTTGTTTATCAATATAGAGTTCCCCGAGCGTGCCGGTGCTTTTCTTCAGTTCATGATAGGCGTCAAGGACCTCGCCAGCCTTTGTTACTTCAACTACGCTTATTCTGGTGAGCGTGTCGGCCGCGCCTTGGTAGGTATGGAGTTTTCCTCCAGAGAAGACCATCAAAACTGCCTTGAACGCATCATAGCGATGCAGGGTGACATTGACGGCTGTATCCGCGCCGCCCGCGAGGTGAGCGACGAGACATTCTATCGTCTCACTGGCAAAAAGCGTGTCGAAGCCTGACTCCCACCGCCTGATTGTTGAATCCTTTGAATTTAGGGCTTGCCTGAGGCCTCCTCAGACGTTAATTCCCCTGCACATCAATCATTTCCTATGGGTAAGCAACATAAAAAAGTCATCAAGCGTAGTCGCCGTAAAGAGTATCTTAAGCGTAAAAAAGAGCAGGTGAAAGCCAGCGTCGTACGCAAGAAGTCTGCTCCAGCAAAGAAGACCGCAAAGAAGGCCGCCAAAAAAGCAGCAACCAAAACAGCTACAAAGACCGCAGCGACTAAAACAGCCGCCAAAAAAGCGACTAAAAAGGTAGCCGCCAAGAAGGCCGTTAAGAAAACAGCCGCTAAAAAGACAGCCAAAAAAGCGGCCGCTAAAAAAGCAGCCCCCAAGAAGGACGCGGAGTAATCCGTAAGTTTCCTATCTTACCATTTTTACCAAGGCCGGTTGCATCCATGCAACCGGCCTTGTTTGTTTCTGCAGGATTAATTTTGTAGGGGGGCTCAGCGCCAACACGAAGACGATACTCAATCGAAGCATTAAAAGTTTCTCTTCACACTGCTCCAGCCAGTCACCTTATTACGTTTAAATTCAACGGATGATCCGTGGCGAGGTTCGTAGTGGACGGATGGTTGAATGCCGTAAGCGTAATAGCCACCACCCCGACCGCCGTATCGGCTAGGGCCGTAGTAGGCGCTGAAGCCGTGGCTGTAAACTGGGATAAGAACATTGTAGTTCCAGCGTTCAAAGCTTTTACCTTGCTGCTCACCTACAGTTTTGTTGTCAGGATGCCCCATGGCTAGGAAAACGGCAGGTTTTGTCATGCCTCGATCTATTTTCCCATGGCGAACAAGCTCCTGGTGCTTTGTGCTCAGGTTATGAAATATTTGAGGGTTCTGTTGAATACGGGTCGTCGGAGTGGTGCTGCAACTGGCGAGAAATGCCGTCAGTGCGAGGATGAGAAAGAGCAGTGTTTTCATGATATTTCCATATTAGGCGACCTTTTGGACAGATGCAACTGGCCAATGTTCTCAAAAAAATAAAAAAGATTAAGAAACATGCTTGCCAAAACAACGCAGAAACTTGCAAGCTTATCGCAAGCCAATTTTGGACCAACCGCGTTACTAATAATACTAATAATATTTATGTCAGAAGAACTGATTCCAGCCGAAGAACTAGACGAAGCCCTTAAGCGCTGCCCCGAGTGGGAAGCCGAAGGTGAGACCATTACCCGTACCATTGAATTCGAAGAATACATGGAGGCAATTGATTTTGTGAACGACCTAGCAGAAATTGTTAACGAAGCTCAACACTTCCCTGAGATCGATATCCGTGACCTAACCGTTACGATCCGTCTCAAGACAATTGACGCTGGCGGAGTCACTGATATCGATGTGGAGCTAGCCAAACGTATCGATACTCTAGTGGACTAGCTACTGGCTAACTAGTATATTTCAAAAAGCGAGGTGTATAATGCATGTCGCTTTTTTTTGTTCCAGAATCTAGGCGGAACTAGGAGCAGCTACCTAGGTAACAGGATCTCATCGTTCTCCATGCCTGTTAGTTTTTTCAGGCC
>TARA_B110000908_G_scaffold142853_1_pt1 | contig 17698 bp, 19 predicted proteins | sample TARA_B110000908 | Tara Oceans TARA_B110000908 (sample SAMEA4398067) | marine metagenome | biome: Polar Biome; feature: [DCM] deep chlorophyll maximum layer (ENVO:01000326); material: water (ENVO:00002006), including particulate matter (ENVO:01000060) such as... | depth 36 m
TCATCTTAACGTTTCTCCAGCTCTTGCAACTTAATGCTCATCCACCACAGCAACCCAATGGTGCCAACGGGTAGGATCGCAGCCAATGCCCAGTATTTGTTGATACCAAAGAACGGCAGAAGTTTCAGCATCGGAACGATGGTTATAAGGCCAACAATGAGCCACCAAATGCCACCCATTATTTAGCCCCCTTTTCAGCGTTCTCTTTTTCATCGCCCGGAAGGATATATTCGGCACCCTCCCATGGGCTCATGAAATCGAACTGGCGGTATTCTTGAACCAAACTGACCGGTTCGTAGACAACGCGTTTTTCAACTTCGTCGTACCGCACTTCAGTGTAGCCCGTCGTCGGGAAATCTTTGCGCAGTGGATAACCGCGAAAACCATAGTCGGTTAAGATGCGGCGCAGATCGGGGTGACCTGAAAACAGGATACCGAACATATCGAATACTTCGCGTTCGAACCAATTTGCTGATGGGTGGATTTCGCAAATGGACGACACCATTTGTTCTTCACGCACACCAACCCGCAAACGGATGCGGTGATTTTGGAACATGCTTAGAAAGTGGTAAACAACATCAAAGCGTTTGGCACGGCCTGTGTAATCTACAGCTGTGATATCTACGAGCGACGAAAATTTGCAGGTTGGGTCCATCTTTAGAAACTCAACAAGACCTGCGATGCTGGCTGGAGCCACATCGACGTTCAGTTCGCCTTGGGCAATATCCCACCCCAAAACGCAGTCGGGGCGCTTTGCCTCGATATACGCACCTAGTTCTTTCAAAGCTTCAGACATAAGCGGTCCTTATCGAACAATTGTGCCAGTGCGGCGAATTTTGCGTTGCAGTTGCAGGATGCCATACAGCAAGGCTTCAGCCGTTGGGGGGCAACCAGGAACGTAAATATCCACGGGAACGATACGGTCACAGCCGCGCACAACAGAATAGCTGTAGTGGTAGTAGCCACCGCCATTGGCGCAAGACCCCATTGAAATCACATACCGTGGCTCTGGCATTTGGTCATAAACTTTGCGCAGCGCAGGTGCCATTTTGTTTGTCAGTGTACCCGCAACGATCATCAGGTCAGATTGGCGTGGCGAGGCACGCGGCGCTGTGCCAAACCGTTCCATGTCATAACGTGGCATTGCGGTGTGCATCATTTCAACCGCACAACAGGCAAGACCAAAGGTCATCCAGTGCAACGACCCCGTACGGGCCCAGTTGATCAAATCATCGGTAGACGTCAGCAAGAACCCCTTGTCCTGCAATTCTGCATTCAAAGCTTGGGTCGCGTGTTCTTTGTCACCGCCAGCATTGGCTGGAGTTGCGCCAAACGAACCTGCGTCAGTTACTGCCATTCCAAGGCCCCCTTCTTCCACTCGTAAGCGAAACCAGCAGTCAAGACGGACAAGAACACCATCATTGACCAAAACCCTGCCATGCTGATGTCCTTAAAGGCGACCGCCCAAGGGAACAGAAAAGCGATTTCAAGATCGAAAATAATAAACAAAATGGCGACCAAAAAGAATCGCACATCAAATTTCATCCGCGCATCATCGAAAGCGTTGAACCCGCATTCGTATGCTGAAACCTTTTCAGGATCAGGATTGCGCACTGCAATCACAACAGCTGCAAGGATTAAAACAAGGCCAAGCCCAATGGCAACGGCCAGAAATACGAGGATGGGGAGGTATTCCCTAAGCATATCTTCCACGGTGGTTCCTTTGTCTCAAGCGGCTTTTAGCCTGCACGTCAACGGGCAAGGTTGACGGTTAGGGGTGTACTCCCCACATGTGGTGGGGTCAACCAATGCAACCGCTCTTTCGACATACAAATGTATTGAACCAATGCGCTTACATCTTCCCCCTTCCCATAAGGTTAATTGATGACTGTGCAAACTATAACGTCTGATCGTTTTTCACCACGCTCTGGAATTGGCAAACAAGACACTGGTTTGCGCACAGACGTTCCCTTCTGCCCGCCCTAAAAATTGTCTGATTCTGGTATCATCAATGGAATTTCTTGACCCTAGACTTTTGAAAAATTCACCGCCAACATTGGGGAAAAAAAGGGACCCCAATGTGTACATCTTCGCAAGCTGGAACAGCACAGGCACACGCCTATATTGAAAACGACCGAACACGCGTTACCGAGTGGCGTTTTGCAAATAAGGGCGACAACACAGGTTGGCATCGCCACGACTATGACTACGTGGTTGTGCCACTGTTTGACGGTCAGCTTGAAATTCTAGACGACGCAGGAAATCGCACCTTGGCAGAAATGAAAACTGGCGTGCCCTACTTTCGCGCACTTGGTGCCGAACACGATGTGATCAACGCCAATGATTTCGAGTGTGCATTTATCGAGGTCGAGTTTTTAGAAAACCCGACACCTTAACGCATCCAAGCCGCTTTGCGCTTGTCAAAGAACGCGCCAATGCCTTCTGCCGCTTCTTCGGTTTCCCAACGGCTTTTCAACGCATCAATTGTGATCGCAATTGTGCCTTCATCAATACGCGGACCTAACCTGCGGGCCAATGCTTTGGCCGCCGCCACCGCCCCCGGTGCACATGACAGGTAGGGCACAACTTCTGCCTCAACAGCTGCAGCCATTTCGTCCACAGGAACAGCACGCGCCAATAGACCCAGTTCCACCGCCTCAACTGCGCCAAATAAGCGACCGGACATAAAGACACGGCGCGCCCTGCCCTCGCCCATACGCGAAACAACATACGGCCCAATGGTGGCGGGAATGATGCCAAGCCGCGTTTCCGTTAGACCCATCTTTAGGGTGTCGACACCAATCGCAACATCACAGACCGATGCCATACCAACACCGCCGCCAAAGGCATTGCCTTGAAGCGCACCAATCATCGGCTTGGGCATGGTGTTCAACGCCTGCAGCATAAAGGCCAGTTTCGCCGCCTCACGGCCACGCGTCTCAGCATCCGATTGCATCTGCTCGCGCATCCAATCCAGATCACCACCCGCACAGAATGATTTGCCCGTACCGGTCAGCACGACAACCCGAACGGCGTCATCCGCACCCAGATCAGCCGCCGCTTGGGTCAATTCCGCCAACATCACCGCTGAAAGTGCGTTGTGTTTCTCGGCACGGTTCAGCCTTAGCGTCGCAACGCCACGCGTGTCCACGTCAATTTTGAGGGTCTCAAACACAGGTATCTCCAGATATTTTTTAGTTTGTCAGCCGCGCAACGCACGTGCCATTTCAACAGCTTGCGCGATTACAGCCAGATCAAGGCCCGTCTCGTACCCCAACCGTTCCAGATGTGCAGCAACACTTTCGGTAGCCACATTACCAGGTGCGCCTGGCGCAAAAGGACATCCGCCCAATCCACCAACAGATGCGTCAAACACACGGAGGCCCAGCGCCAATGAGGCATCGATGTTGTCCATCGCCCGCCCGTTGGTGTCGTGATAATGGCCAGCCAAACGAGCAACAGGCACGACATCGCTCACCGCCATCAACATCCGAACAATGCTGTCAGGGGTTCCGGCACCGATGGTATCACCCAACGAAATTTCATAGCAGCCCATCGCAAACAACTTTTCCGCAACACGGGCAACGGCTGACGGATCAACATCACCATCATGGGGGCAGCCAACCACGCAGGAAACGTACCCCCGCACAGGCATATCAATAGCACGGGCTGCTTCCACAACTGGCGCAAACCAGCCCAAGGATTCATCGATACTGGCGTTGATATTGGCCTTCGAGAACCCCTCGGACGCTGATCCGAAGACTGCGATCTCATCCGCACCCGCCGCGATAGCATCGTCAAACCCACGCATGTTTGGGGTAAGTGCTGCATAACGCACACCCTTTGCACGGGTGATGCCCTTCAGAACGTCCCCACTACCCGCCATCTGCGGCACCCATTTGGGACTGACAAAGCTGGCACATTCAATCCGTGAGAAACCAGCAAGCGACAGACAATCAACCAGCTCTATCTTTTGATCCACCGAAATTTCGGCCTTTTCGTTTTGAAGCCCATCGCGCGGCCCCATTTCGAAAATCTCTACACTGCCTAAGCTGGTTCCTAGTGGTTGGTCTGACATCAATCTCTCCCTATGTTCTACCATGGTGCAAAGAACTCTTGTTGGAACAGACGTTCTTCGCCCTTCGGCAGGCTGGCTTGAAACGCTGGGCGTTCACTTATCCGCTTGTACCAAGCAGACGTCTTAGGAAATGCATCCAGTGTCGCAAAATGACGCGCCATATAGACCGCTTGACCAACCGAAACATCAGCCGCACTAAATCCAGACGCTAATAGATACTGCGCACCAGCGCTATGGTCCGTCAACTCTGTCAATCGGGCCTCGATCGCGCCGTAGCATTTGGCAAGCCTCGCCGCCTCAAGCTTCATCACGATTGGGCTGCGCATGGTGTCATCATAAAGGGCCACATGTTGTTGGGTCAGGGCCGCCGAATGCTGGCTGATGGTTTCGCTGAAATGAACCCAAATCAGCCAATCAGCGCGTTCCTTGTGCCCCGCAGGTCTGCCCAGCCCATCTGGACTGAACGTCTCACATAACACTTCGGTGATAGCGCCCGTTTCAAAAATAGAACGGCCATCAATTTCCAGCGCAGGCACACGGCCCGCTAGGGAACGCGCCAGATAGTCAGGATCACGCAGGTTCTTACCAAAGGCATGTTTAACCACATTAAATTCAATCCCCAACTCGTGCAGCAACCAAAGCGATCGCATTGAACGGGTTTGGGGACAGTGGTGTAACGTTATCCTACTCACGTTTCGGCATCTTCCAAACGGATAAGCGCAGCACCAGCCTCAACTTGATCCCCCTCGCTCACCAACACTTCGGCGATCACGCCATCACGGGCGGCAAGCAAGGAATGTTCCATCTTCATCGCCTCCAACACAGCCAAACGATCACCCGATTGAACAACCTGTCCCGCCTTAGCAGTCACTACCTTCACCAGTCCCGGCATAGGTGCCACAATCAAATTGCCATCCCCTGTTGCACTTGCATCGCGGTGCAGTGGATCAATGATGTCAAACGCGATGCCATAGACTTCAAAGACAGTGACGCTACCCTCGGTCACGGCGACTTCAGGTGCAGTTTTGCCATCCAGTTGCCAACGTCCACCGACGCGTTTGGCTTCAACAACAGCATCCCTAACAAACCAACGTTGCGCATCTTTATCGATGACCTCGACCTGCAAGGTGATCTCTTCCCCTTCACGCGCCAAAGCGACGGACTGGCGCAACGGTGCCCACAGGCTAAACCCAGCATCCGCTTTTGGCCCATCCAATCCTAATGCGCCCATTGCAGCGCGCGCCCAATGGGCGGGCGCAATGACGGCAGCAGCAGTTAAAACCTCAATGTCACGTGCGATCAGACCTGTATCCACATCCCCATCAGCAAAGCCTTTATGGGCCGCCAATGCCCCCAGAAACCCAAGGTTGGTCACAGTGCCAGCAACTTGGGTGTCACGCAGAGCAGCCGAAAGCTTAGCCAGCGCCACATCCCGCGTCGGCCCGTGGACAATCACCTTGGCAATCATCGGATCATAAAACGGGCTAATGGTATCCCCGCTGCGCACGCCACTGTCTGCACGCGCACCATCGGGGAATTGAAGATGGGTCAATGTGCCAGTCGCAGGCAGAAAGCCTTTGGGAACATCCTCCGCATATAGACGCGCCTCAAACGAATGGCCCGTAATCGTCAGCTGATCTTGCGATAGTGGCAACGCTTCACCAGCAGCTACACGCAACTGCCATTCGACAAGATCGACACCTGTAATCGCTTCAGTCACCGGATGTTCAACTTGCAAACGGGTGTTCATCTCCATGAAAAAGAACCCATCAGCCTTTAGGCCGTCTGAACCATCCACGATAAACTCAACCGTACCTGCGCCCTTATAGCCAATTGCCTCAGCAGCTAGAACTGCCGCTTGGCCCATCGCATTGCGCATCTCAAGGGTCATATCGGGCGCAGGCGCTTCCTCTATAACCTTTTGATGGCGGCGTTGTAGGGAGCAATCACGTTCAAACAAATGAACCGCCTTTGCGCCGTCCCCAAACACCTGCACCTCGATATGGCGTGGCTTGCTCACGAACTTCTCGACCAATACATCCGAATTGCCAAAGGCCGTAGCAGCCTCGGACCTCGCAGACACCAACGCCTCAGAAAACCCACCAGCCTCCTCAACCAAGCGCATCCCCTTACCGCCACCACCAGCCACCGCTTTGATCAGGACAGGGTATCCAATCTTATCGGCCTCGCACGCCAACAACGCATCGTCCTGATCCTTACCATGGTACCCAGGAACAACAGGAACACCTGCTTCAATCATCAACGCCTTGGCCGCATCCTTAAGGCCCATAGCGCGGATTGCATCAGCAGAAGGCCCGATAAAGACCAGCCCTGCCGCCTCAACTTGATCCACAAACGTGGGGTTTTCAGACAAAAAGCCATACCCTGGGTGGATCGCTTGTGCACCCGTATCCAATGCGGCCTGAATAATCACATCACCACGCAAATAACTGTCGCTAGGAGCATTGCCACCTATGTGAACAGCCACATCCGCCATCTGCACATGCTTGGCGCTTGCATCCACGTCCGAGTGTACCGCAACACAAGAAACACCCATCGACTGGGCCGTTTCAATCACACGGCACGCAATCTCACCACGGTTGGCTATCAGTATTCTATCAAACATCATTTGTCTTGTATCCCACGCACTGGGAACGCTTCGATAACCTGCTCCGCCTGCTTGACCATGGCCTCCACCTCAGCTCGGGTCACAATTGTGGCCGCATCATAAATGTCCTCGTCATCCTCCGCATTAGGGGTCAATTCCACTTCAAGCGTAAACGTATCCGGCCCATCACCACGTGCAATGCGGACATCAACTTGCGGTTCAAGACTGACCAGATAGGCCTGACGCCCTTGTCCGGCCAATAGGTCACTGATCTCGTCCATGAAATCGAAAAGGTCTGTGGTCATCAGACATGGCGACTGAAACGCTACATCGCCCTCGTCGGTGGGACATTTCACAGCAATGTTTAGCCAGTTGGCTTCATAAAAGTCCGACGACACATCATCAGCATAGCTTTTGACACTCAAGGTCAATGGACCCATCTGAAAATCGATCATTGTCCAAATTCCTCTATAATTGCAAAACGCTCAAACATCATATCGACGTTTGGCGAAAACCGACCCGTGCGGGTCAAATAGGCTTCATATCCCAGACGCCAATGGGCCAAATCGCGAAACTCGCCTTGCGCAGCGACACGTGGCTCATCCATCAGATCAAACGCAATGCGCTCCACAGACAGAGTGCGAGTCGCGAGCGCGGGTTTCCCCGCCCAATCCAAGGCAATATCCACACGATCCGCAACCGGTAAATCCTCGGTTCCATCTTCAAAAGTTGCCCAAGCCTCGCAAGTGGCTGTCTTCACACCCGAACGCATCAGCGCCAAGATCTCGGCATTTAATAGCTCACTGTCACCACATGGATACGGAAACGCATTCGGATACTTCGCCAACGCCATCTTTAAAGCCATCACGCCAAACCAACGTTCATTTTGCCAAATAAACTCTGGCGGAGCCGCACAGCGGCGGGGGCAAAGCCCCCAGCACACCCATCAACCAGCCCCATCACATCCTAAACACGCCAAAACGTGTCTCCTCTATCTCAGCATTCAACGACGCAGACAGGCTCAACGCCAAAACATCACGGCTTTTGCGCGGATCAATCACACCGTCATCCCACAGTCGGGCGGACGCGTATAACGGATGCGACTGCTCCTCAAACATATCGATCGTCGGCTGCTTAAACGCGGCCTCCTCTTCAGCAGACCACGCCTCACCCTTACGCTCCATCCCATCCCGCTTCACAGTCGCCAAAACGCCAGCGGCTTGGGCACCACCCATCACGCCAATGCGTGAATTGGGCCAGCTCCACATAAAGCGAGGGCTATAAGCCCGCCCCGACATCCCATAGTTCCCAGCCCCGAACGAGCCACCAACAACCATCGTGATCTTAGGGACCGAGGTCGTGGCAACAGCCGTCACCATCTTGGCCCCGTGGCGCGCAATACCTTCGTTCTCGTACTTACGCCCCACCATAAAGCCGGTGATATTTTGCAGGAACACCAGCGGGATTTTACGCTGCGAACACAGTTCTACAAAATGCGCACCCTTCTGGGCGGCTTCCGAGAAAAGCACACCGTTGTTGGCAATAATCCCGATCGGACAGCCTTTAAGATGGGCAAATCCCGTTACCAACGTCTCTCCAAAGCGCGGCTTGAACTCGTCAAAACGTGAACCATCCACCACCCGCATGATCACCTCGCGAATGTCATAAGGCTGACGCGTATCACTTGGCACAACGCCCAACAGTTCCGCCGGATCATACGCAGGCTCATCATAAGTAGCGGCCATTGACGCGCGTAGGGCGGGGTTCACCCCACCAACGCCTCCTAAACCATCCCAGTTCAACGACCCAACAGCCCGCCGCGCCAAAGCCAGCGCATGGGTATCATCCTCGGCCAAATAATCAGCAACACCGGACAGGCGCGTGTGCACCTCGCCGCCACCCAAATCCTCGGCTGACACAATTTCACCCGTCGCGGCCTTCACAAGCGGCGGACCAGCAAGGAAAATCGTACCCTGCTCTTTCACAATGATCGTGACATCCGACATCGCTGGAACATACGCCCCACCAGCGGTGCACGAGCCCATCACAACCGCAATTTGCGGAATACCCTTTGCGCTCATCTGCGCCTGATTGTAAAAAATCCGGCCAAAGTGATCTCGATCCGGGAACACCTCGTCCTGATTGGGCAGGTTCGCCCCCCCACTATCGACCAGATAAATGCACGGCAGACGGTTCTGCTCCGCAATCTCCTGCGCCCGCAAATGCTTTTTCACCGTCATCGGGTAATACGTGCCACCCTTCACAGTCGCATCATTGCAAATGACCATGACCTCATGACCCTGCACCTGCCCGATACCCGCAATCACACCAGCACAAGGCGCCGCGCCGTCATACAAACCATGGGCAGCAGTCGCGCCCACCTCAAGAAAGGGAGAACCCGCATCCAACAAATTCGCCACCCGCTCACGTGGCAGCATCTTACCACGAGAAAGGTGGCGTTCGCGGGACCGTTCACCGCCACCAAACGCAGCCGCTTGAGCAGCTTCGTTGATTTGAGCGAGGGCGGCTTCATGGGCCGCGAGGTTCGATTTGAAGGCCTCGGAGGAGGTCAGAATTTGTGATTTAAGCTTCATTGTGTATGTCCAATTTTATAAACACGTGCCGCAATTGGGGAAAGGACGTAAAACACTACTATGCCCACAATCGCAGGCCCTACAAACTTGTCCAAAAACCCGCCCGAATAACTTGTCCCTAATAAATCAAAAAAATATGATCGCAGCGGGTCAATCACGGGCAGAAAGCAAAACAGACCAAATAGTAACATAGCAAAATTCACTAAACCCCGCCCCTCTTCGATCCAAAGTTTGGCGGAACAATTGCTACAAACAGTATTTTCCAATGAACCAAAAAGGTTAGGGCGTGTTTTGATCAACTCGTCATAAGGTTGAATCGTATCGCAATTTGGACATTTAAATCCAGCCAATCGACTTGAAATCATCATGGTTTGGAACCCTCGTTAATAGCCAACATCTTCAACTCTTTCCGAATAACCTTACCCGTCACCGTCATTGGCAAAGCCTCCAAAAACCCAATTTCTCTTGGATATGAATAACTTGCCAGCCGATCTTTAACATAGGCCTGCAACGCCCCTGCATCCTCAGCCGCCCCATCCCGCAAGACAACATAGGCCTTCACAATTTCAGTCCGCAGCGCATCCGGCTTACCCACAACTCCAACAGTCACAACATCTGGATGGGTCAGCAAGCAATCCTCGATCTCGGCTGGCCCAATGCGATACCCAGCCGAGGTGATCACATCATCCTCCCGCCCGACAAACCGCAGGTATTCGCCTTCCCAGACTCCGCGATCCCCTGTCAGCATCCAATCCCCTATGAATTTTTCCGCCGTCTCTTCGGGCCGGTTCCAATACTCTAACATCATAGATGGAGACCCACGGCGCACCGCAATATTGCCCTCGTCCATCGTCGGGAAACCATGAACATCCATAACCTGAATCTCGTGCCCCGCAACCGGTTTACCAATACAACCCAACTGCACCGGAAAATCCGCACCACAACTAGACACGGTCATATTACACTCGGTTTGACCGTAAAATTCGTTGATCTGCACGCCCAGCGCGTCGCGACCCCACGCCAGCATCTCAGCCCCCAAAGGTTCCCCACCAGACGCGATAGACCGCAGTCCAGCCAGCGATGCCCCGTCAGCCCGCAACATCCGCAATGCCGTTGGTGGAAAAAATACGTTTCGCACATCCCCATCGGAAATGATCTTGGCACATTCCTGCGTGTTAAATTTTCCCATCCGTGCGGCAACCACAGGCACACCCAAGGCCAATCCCGGCATCAACACGTCAAACAATCCCCCGATCCACGCCCAATCGGCTGGGGTCCAAAGACAGTCACCCATCTGACCCAAATGATCATGGCTTAGCGCGACACCAGCCAAATGCCCTGCCAACACACCATGCCCATGCAATGCGCCTTTCGGGCTGCCAGTTGTGCCACTTGTGTAAATCAACACACCTGCTGTGTCCTTGCTTACTGGCGTCACAAATACCTCAGCACCAGAAACACCAATGCTGTCTACCATCCATGGTTCTGCCAAGTCGCCCAACAGCCCAGCACCTTCCGAGTCCGTCAAAACGATCTCAATCCCAGCATCCGTAACCCGTGACTGCAAAGCATCGTGCTTGAATAGCTTAAACAAAGGCACTGAAATCGCGCCGATTTTCCAGATCGCGATATGGGCCGCAGCGCACCATGGGCTTTGACTAAGCAAAACTCCCACGCGGTCGCCAGCAGCAATACGCAACGCCAAAGCCCGCGCCAATCCATCTGCCATTTCCGCCAAAGCGCCATACGTCACATCGCGCCGCACATCCCCCGTCAGATCAATAATCGCCGCCTGTTCAGCGGGATGCGCCAAACACTGCGTCGCCATGTTCAGTGAGGGATCAACCATGGCTTTAGCCCATGGCCCCTAACATCTCGCGCCCGATCAACATGCGACGGATCTCGGATGTACCTGCCCCAATCTCCATCAACTTCGCATCACGGAAAATACGGCCCACCGGATTGTCCGACAAATAGCCTGCCCCCCCCATGGCCTGCACCGCCTGATGCGCCTGCTTCATCGCTTCTTCAGATGCATACAAACAACACGCCGCGGCATCTTGACGGGTCACGTCACCGCGATCACAGGCTTTGGCAACTTCATAGACATACGCACGGGCAGAATTCATCGCCGTGTACATATCCGCCATTTTGCCCTGCATCAGCTGGAACGACCCGATGGGCTGCCCAAACTGCTTGCGTTCCGCCATATATGGCATGATCTCGTCCAAACAGGACGCCATGATGCCAGTACCAATGCCTGCAAGAACCACACGTTCATAATTCAGACCAGACATAAGGACAGCAACGCCGCGCCCTTCCTCGCCCAATACATTTTCGAACGGCACTTCTACGTCATCAAAGATCAGTTCGCCGGTGTTTGAGCCGCGCATCCCCAGCTTGTCGAAATGGGGAGAGGTAGAGAACCCAACCATCGATTTTTCGATGATAAAGGCGGTCATACCTTTGGACCCTGCATCAGGATCGGTCTTGGCATATACCACCAAGGTGTCGGCATCAGGACCATTGGTGATCCAGTATTTGTTCCCACTTAGACGGTAATGGTCATTACGCTTTTCAGCTCGCAATTTCATCGAAACGACATCCGATCCCGCGCCTGCTTCCGACATCGCAAGCGCACCAACATGTTCGCCAGAAATCAAACCAGGCAAATACTTCGCCTTCTGCTCATCTGTGCCATTCAACTTGATCTGATTGACGCACAGGTTCGAGTGCGCGCCGTATGACAACGAAACAGAAGCTGAAGCGCGCGCAATCTCTTCCACCGCAACTGTGTGGGCCAAGTATGACATGCCAGAGCCGCCAAATTCTTCGCTTACAGTAATACCCAACAGGCCCAACGCGCCCATTTCGGTCCACAACTCTGGTGGGAATTCGTTTGACATGTCAATCTGTGCAGCCATTGGCTTCACACGTTCTTGCGCCCAACGGTGGACCATTTCACGTAGGGCATTCACATCCTCACCCAAATCGAAACTCATTGTGGCATTGAACATGGAATAGTCCCCCAGATTGCTTTTGCAGAAGTTTATTGAACACTTGTTCATTACTTAAGCGCAATCAATGCAATCGGTCAATAGCACAGATAGGTGCCCACCTGCCCCACGCAGATGATCCAAACACCAAATGAAAGATGAAATGCGCCGCAAGGCGCGCCTTCGGATCAGCTTGGCGCTTGATATACGGCTGAAACCTCGGCACGGATAATACGCGCAATCAGTTCGCAGTCTTCTATTGAGAACGTAAGCGGCACACGCATATCCACAATGCCCTGTAAAATGCGATCTGACTTGGGCATTTTGACGGGCTTGGCATAGTGCCAACTGTCATAACGGCTTGTAAATGCAGCAGGTTCGGCTGCGCCAAACCATTTTAGTTCGACCCCACGTTTCAAGCAACGGGCGACAACCTCGATAACAGCTTCCTCAGACCAATCCAGCAAAAGGAACTGAATTGACGAGCCAACAATAACCTCCTGCTCAGGACGCTCAATCACCTGCAATCCGGATACATCGCGCAATCCAGCTTCAAGCGCATAGTAGCGGTCATTCCAACGCTGACATTGCGTGGCCAGATCAGCAATCTGCGGCCGCAAAATCGCAGCTCTCAAGTTGTCCATACGACCCGAAATATTTGGTGTCTCGTATTTGATTTCCTTAAATACTTCTGGATCAGGTGCCGCCAAATGCCGCTCAAACAGCATGTATGACCCTGACAACATCACAGATTTCGCCGCCAATATCGGATCATCGGTGACCAAAAATCCGCCCTCGCCCGAATTCACATGCTTATAGGTCTGACAAGAATAGCACCCAATTGCGCCTGCACGACCCGACGGCACCCCGTTCCACAAGGCCCCCATCGTATGCGCGCAATCCTCAACCACCTTAACATCTGCTGTGTCACACATTGCCATAAGACGATCCATGTCACAGATGTGGCCGCGCATGTGGCTGAGCAACAAAACATCGGCCTGATCCAATTTGCTTTCCAGATCATCCAGATCGATGGTCAGCCCTTCAGTCACACCCACAAATATAGGCTGGGCACCCACTGCAGCAATCGCACCGGGCACAGGTGCCAAGGTAAAAGCGTTCGACAACACTTTATCGCCGTGCCCTACCCCCAAAGCCCGCAAAGCAGTTGCCATCGCATAACCACCAGAGGCGACAGCCAAGCAGTATTTCGATCCAACGTAGGTCGCGAACTCCAGTTCCAGCAACGCCGTTTCAGACAATTCGCCAGCGTTGGTGTTGTAGCGGTGCAATCGCCCATGGCGCAAAACAGCCAATGCCGCCTCGATACCGGCTTCGGGAATCGATTCTTGTTGGGTAAAACTACCAGTGAAATTCTCATTCATAGACCAGTTGTGCGCAGACATCAGCGACGCGTCAAGGCATCTAAGCTAGATTTAGAAACCACAAAACCAGCCGTTCAACCCAGCAAATTGGTCACGATTTCAGGTAGGTCAGCATAGTCATCTAACAGCGCCTCAGGCTCCAGCGCCGCCATATCACCGCCTGCAGGACCAAAGGTAACCAAAACACATGGCACTCCAGCATTGCGCGCAGTGTCGCGGTCCGTTTTGGTGTCCCCAATCAAACACGTCAGCGCAGGGTCGCCTCCCGCACGGCGGGCCGCTTCGAATAAATGCTCTGGATCGGGTTTGCGCACTGGCAACGTATCCGCGCCGATCATTGAGGCAAAGACGTCCCGCACGCCCAAACGCCGCAACAACTCCTCCGCCAACCCAGCTGGCTTATTGGTTGCAATACCAACGCCATAGCCAAGTATTTTCAACGCTTCGACCGCATCCATCGCGCCGTCATACATGGTTGTGCGACTGTCGATGTCTTTGGCATAGGCCTCTAGCAACACTGGATAATAGTGGTTCAAGATGTCGGCATCATGGGCACGATCCAATCGTTGCAATCCCAGGGTCAGCATAGCGCGTCCGCCCCGTAATGCAGCGCCTGCATCCGTCAATGGGTCCAACATGTCGCCGACCCCCATATCGCGAAAGCAGACGTTCGCCGCCTCGATCAAATCACCACTGGTATCCGCCAGTGTGCCATCCAGATCAAAAATAACCGTCTTCATAGCACTCACTCCAATTTCACCTTCGGCGACCAACCGCTGGCAGTTGTTGCAACCCGCAATCTCAATTGATGGCCTAATACCTTGTGCCTTTGGCACAAATAGATAAAACGGGCGCGAATAGAACAAAAGAGATTTCGCATGAGCGTTGCCCTAATAATTCTTGGTGCCGGTAAAGGCACACGGATGAATTCTGAATTGCCAAAAGTCGTTCATCCCATCGCAGGCGCACCGATGTTGGTGCATGCCATGCGTGCGGGTGCCGCATTGGATCCAGTCCACACGGTTATTGTTGCAGGTCACGGGGCCGAAGCTGTGACCAAAGTGGCGCATGACTATGACCATGAAGCCAAAGTAGTCTTACAAAACGACCAACTGGGAACAGGACACGCTGTCTTGCAAGCAGCTGACGCGTTGGTAGGGTTTGAGGGCAAGGTCATCGTCCTTTACGGGGACACCCCGTTTGTGAAACCCGAAACACTTCAAGCCATGCTAGACGCAAAGGCCGATGTTGTCGTGCTGGGGTTTGAACCCGAAGATGCAGGTCGTTACGGCCGCCTTGTCACAGATGGTGCATCCCTCGAACGGATCGTAGAATTCAAAGACGCATCACCAGAGGAACGTGCCATAACTCTCTGCAACAGCGGTGTTATCTGCTGTTTTGCACCCCTACTATTTGAGTTGCTTAACAAAGTTTCAAACGACAATGCCACTGGGGAATATTATCTCACAGACGTTATCGGCTTGGCCCGTACAGCGGGTCATACAGCAACTGTAGTGACCTGCTTAGAAGCAGAAACCTTAGGCATCAACTCACGCGCCGAACTTGCCGCAGCTGATGCCTTGTTCCAAGCAGCCTCCCGTCTTTCCCTATTGGAAGACGGTGTGACACTGGTGGCACCAGAAACGGTCTACCTATCGCTGGACACACTTATTGGGCGCGATACTATCATTGAACCAAACGTGGTCTTCGGCCCAGACGTTACTGTGGAATCCGGTGTTACCATTCGCGCATTTTCACACCTTGAAGGGTGCCACGTCTCACGTGGCAGCATCGTCGGCCCCTACGCCCGCCTACGCCCTGGTGCGGAACTGTCCGAGAACGTACATGTCGGCAATTTTGTCGAAATCAAAAATGCGACTATCTCTGAGGGGGCCAAGGTCAACCACCTGTCCTACATCGGTGATGCTTCGATTGGCGAGCGCAGTAATATCGGCGCGGGTACAATCACCTGCAACTATGACGGTGTGATGAAGCACCACACTGAAATTGGCGCGGATGTTTTCATCGGCTCCAACACCATGCTAATCGCGCCTGTCACAATCGGCAATCGGGCGATGACAGGCAGCGGGTCAGTGATCACATCAGACGTTGAGCCAGAGGCCTTGGCCCTGTCACGCGCACCACAAATTGAAAAACCGGGCATGGCACAGAAATTGTTCGATATGTTACAGGCTAAGAAGGCCAGAATGAATAGGGGCAGCTAAAATGTGTGGAATTGTAGGAGTCCTTGGGAACCATGAAGTCGCTCCAATCCTTGTTGAGGCGCTCAAACGGCTTGAATATCGCGGCTATGACAGCGCTGGGATTGCAACGATCAACAATGGTGCGCTGGATCGCCGCCGCGCGGTAGGAAAACTGGTCAACTTAAGTGATCGCTTGGTGCATGAACCGCTTGCGGGGAAATCCGGCATTGGCCACACGCGTTGGGCAACCCACGGTGCCCCTAATGAGAACAACGCCCACCCGCACATGGCAGGCAATGTCGCCGTTGTTCACAATGGTATCATCGAAAACTTTCGTGATTTACGTGCCGAATTGGCCAAACATGGCGTCGAATTCACCACGGATACCGACACTGAAACTGTCGCTTTGTTAACACAGCACTTTATCTCAAACGGTGCCACGCCCGTTGAGGCCGTGAACCAGACGCTGGCAAAGCTTGAAGGTGCATTTGCCCTCGCATTCCTATTTCACGGCGAACAAGATTTGATGATCGCGGCCCGCAAGGGGTCTCCGCTGGCGATTGGGCACGGAAACGGCGAAATGTACGTAGGCTCGGATGCCATCGCATTGTCGCCGCTGACCAATCGGATCACCTACCTAGAGGAAGGTGATTGTGCGGTCCTAACCCGCAACAGCTTGGAAATCCGCGACCAAAACGGTGACCTAGCCAATCGTGCGATCAAAACCATCCAAGTTGACAGCGCACGTGTAGATAAGGCCGGTTACAAACACTTCATGGCCAAAGAAATAGCTGAGCAACCCACTGTTCTTGGCAATGCCTTGTCTAACTACCTCAGCGCCAATGGCGACATCGCCCTGCCTGATCCGGGCCTTGATTTTACCAAAGTAGACCGCCTCACGATGGTCGCATGCGGCACCGCCTACTACGCCTGCCTTACGGCGAAGTACTGGTTCGAACAGATTGCCCGTATCCCTGTTGAAGTCGATGTAGCGTCAGAATTCCGCTACCGCGAACCACCTATCCCTGCCCGTACCGTTGCGCTGTTTGTCAGCCAATCAGGCGAGACTGCAGATACCTTGGCTGCCCTACGCTACTGCGAAGGGAAGGCTGACAAAATCGTCTCTGTGGTCAATGTCCCTGAAAGTTCGATTGCACGTGAAAGCGATCTGGCCCTCCCCATTTATGCGGGGATCGAAGTTGGTGTTGCATCAACCAAAGCATTCACATGCCAGTTAACCGTGTTGTTGTTGCTGGCACTCAAAGCAGCGTCAGAACGCGGTGAACTTAGCGAAGATCAATTGGCGGATCACCTGTCTGCCGTGCGCGGCTTACCCGCATTTATCAATTCAGCACTTGAGCAGAACACCTCAATGCAGAGTGCTGCGCGCAAGATATCAGAAGCACGTGATGTCTTATTTTTGGGTCGCGGCCTGATGTATCCACTGGCCCACGAAGGTGCATTAAAACTAAAAGAAATCAGCTACATACACGCAGAAGCTTATGCATCAGGTGAACTAAAGCATGGCCCAATCGCCCTGATCGACAAACATGTACCAGTTGTTGTAATGGCACCCAAGGACACCTTGTTCGACAAAACTGTGTCTAACATGCACGAGGTCATGGCACGCAAAGGCAAGGTGGTTTTGATCTCTGACCATCAGGGATTGGAAGAAGCATCTGACGGTGTTTGGGCAAGTATCGAAATGCCAACAGTGCCGGACATTGTAACCCCCATCGTTTACGCAATCCCCGCACAATTGTTGGCCTATCATACGGCTGTCGCCAAAGGCACCGATGTGGATCAACCGCGTAACCTAGCCAAGTCTGTAAC
>TARA_B110000908_G_scaffold33967_1_pt1 | contig 17347 bp, 16 predicted proteins | sample TARA_B110000908 | Tara Oceans TARA_B110000908 (sample SAMEA4398067) | marine metagenome | biome: Polar Biome; feature: [DCM] deep chlorophyll maximum layer (ENVO:01000326); material: water (ENVO:00002006), including particulate matter (ENVO:01000060) such as... | depth 36 m
GCACGTGCGAAAATCGATGATGGGCGAACTCACAGTGTGCGGACAAAGCCGCCTTATGCACGCGCGGCCATTGCTGACGCAGCATTTTCTCGCAGTTGCAGCAAATTTGATGCTGCGATGCAGCCTAAATCGCGGAAGCGGCCATTCAATGGTACCAATTACGGTGAATTTCAAACCGACTCTTCGCCGGATCATGTTCGATAATCACACATCACCGGACAATGCGACGTTTGCCGTAGGTGTTTTGCGACCAATTAGGCATGATCTGGTTCAAGCAGCCACGAGCAGGCGACTTCAAGGCTTTCGATTCAAAGCGCCGATACCTTAGCTGAGATCGAAGCCGCGCACATGATCCGTATGGGGCAGCTGGGCCAAAATGGTGTGTCGACTTTCAAGCGGTACGCGGCCCTCGCCGAATAATTGTGTCCAGCGTACGCTCTCACTCGGCATCCGATCAACTTTGCGACAGCAACCATCCTAACTTGAGTTCACGAAGCATCAGGTGTCTTCGATCACTCTTCGCGCGACGCGGAAGCACTCAATCGCCTGTGGGACGCCGCAGTAGATTCCAATCACGTGAATGATTGCGCGAATTTCGTCAGTCGTAACGCCGTTTGTTATGGCCCCTCGGCAATGAATTTCCCATTCGGTCATTTTACCCAAAGCGCCAAGCATAGAAAGGTTCATCATCGATCGTGTCTTTGCATCAATCACGCCGTCACCCCAACCAAACCCCCAGCACCACGCGGTCATCGCCTCTTGGAATGGGCGCGTAAAATCGTCTGCCGCGGCCAAATTTTTGTCTACATACTCTGCCCCTAGTGTGGCTTTGCGTTGTTCAAGTCCTTTAAGAAACAGGTCTTCATCAAATGCGCTCATGGCTTTGCCTTTCAATTCGTCGTTCATAGTTGTTATGTCACTGGTCGCAAACCTGCCGCATAACCTCCGCGACGATGCCCATATATGCATCGTCGTAGCCTGCGTCATTTTGTAAAACGCTAAGGAATGCGCAGGAGGTTTGGGAGTGGGTGTCAATCATCAGGAATTGGCCGCCATATCCGGCGTGCCCAATAAAACGACCGTCCGTCATGATGTGGTTTGAATAACACAACCACTCTTTCGGCGGGCTCAAAGCCGGTGCCGCGCGAGAAAGGCTATGGCTTAGAAAGGATGCGTTGGCGAAAGGGTTGCCATAAATATCTTGTCCTTGGCGAGCAAACAGCAGGCCAAATCGCGCAAGGTCACGTGCGCTTAGGCAACCACCACCTGAAAACGCAGGATACCCTTCGGGACTGAGGCTGATGTAAAACGCCCCCTCATAACCCACGGCATCTGCAATATTTTCGATGTGTTGCGCTAATGGTCTGGGTGATAATGCCGCAACGATCCGGGTCAAAACATCGGTGTTGGCAGATTTATAATCGGCATGGGATGGCGGATCAGTTGCTTTGAAGCCCGTGATCGCATTGGTGAAGGCCACCAAGCTGGTCTCTGCTGTTTCGCCTTGTGGCAAACGCCAACCAAGAGCGATCTCTTCGGTATAACAATCTGAATTTGGGTCAGCGTAATCTTCGGAAAAATCATTGCTGACGGCCATATCCAACAGCGATTGCACCCGCGCCTGTGCATAGCCTGTTCCGATGTCGGGCAGATAATCTGCAACCTTCGCGTCCAACGACAACAGGCCTTGTTCTACAAGCTGTCCAACAATCAGATGAATGTACAACTTGGACACCGATTGGATCGAATGAGGGGACGTGGTTGTGAAATCATCTGCGGCGGCTTCCATGAGAATCTTACCGTCCCGAATGCAGCACATGGCCGAAAAAGCTGGATGTGCCAACAACTCGCGTAATTGTGGCACCTGTCGCACGGGTCGATGCGGTACAAGGTCTAGCATGAATACATTGCGCGCCCGCACCATTAAGGAGCGGCGAAACAGGTGATGAGCGTTGTGAAACCCATGACGGCGGTGTTCGGGTTGGTTCCAGCGCTGCTTGTTATTCTCACCAACGGCCAAGTCGGGGTTGGGAATAATGCGCGTGCTGCTCATTTATCACCCGCGCGATGCAGCAACGCATCCACGGCACAGATCTGATCGGGGTAGACAAACAGCGGATTGATCTCGATCTCGACGATGGCGGTCTGATCTTTCAGGTAAGCAGTGCACAGCTGATATAGTTGGGTGGCAATTTTCTGGGTGTTCGCCTTTGAACGGCCACGAAACCCTTCGAGAAGTGGTGCTGCGCGTAGCTGATTCAAAGCCCGTACAATGTCGTCAGGCGTTGCGGGCAAAAGCAGTGTCACGGCGTCGCCGACCAATTCGACCAGAATGCCGCCACTACCCAACACCAGCGCCGCACCAAACTGAGGGTCGCTACGCAGTGTGACAATCAACTCAGCCAAAGGTGCAGGTGACATGGCCTCAACCAGGAATTTGTCTGTGACGGCTTTCGGGTTATGGGCGGTTACATCGGCTGTCATTTGGATCAGCGCGGACGCGACAGCATCCGCATCTGTTAAGTTCAAGGCCACCGCCCCGGCCTCGGTTTTATGCGCTAATAGTGGGCTCATCATCTTAAGCACCACGGGGTATCCGACTTCGGTTGCCGTCCGGCCTACCTGTTGTAGCGATACCGTTTGGCCAACTGGCACCGCAAATCCATTGTCGGCCAACCAACGCTTGCCTTCATCTTCGGTCAGCATCGCAGACTCACCGGTTTGCAAAATGGGCAATAGCGGCGCGGGTTCTGCCAAGGCGATGCGTTCGCGGGCTTGCCACCAATCAGCGGCATCTTGAATGGCATTCAACGTTTCATGAATGCCTTGCATTGGGGCCACCCCCTCAGCAATCAAAGTCTGGCGAGTTTCAGCATCCATATTCTCAGGAAAGGTTGCGCAGATCGCGGCAGGCAAGCCCTGTTCTTTGGCCGCTTTTATGAAAGAAGCAGCGTCTTGCTGGTAAAAGGACTTGGAGGCGTCTAGCCCCGCTGATGGATAATCCTGAATTAACACCGCTACATCTGCGCTTATTGCAGAAATAGCTTTTGCGAAAACCGGATAGGTAAGATCGGGCCGCCCCCAAATTGGTGTTGTGTAGTCTAACGGGTTTGACACTGTCGCAATATCCGGCAACAGGGCTGTTAGCTTTGGTTGCTGCACAGGATCAACTGGCGGAAAGGCCAAACCAATTTTTTCACCGTAATCTGCCAACATCGTCGCGCCACCGCCTGAACAGGTGAATCCGGCCAACCGTCGACCCTTAGGCGCATCAACCACGCATAGAAATTTAAGCGTTTCCAGAAATTGCGAGGGGTTGGTCACGCTAATGACTCCAGTCCGTGCGAACAGCGCTTCATAAAGTTCGGCAGATCCTGACAGTGATCCGGTATGGCTAACCGTCAACTCGGCCCCAACAACGGAGCTGCCAGTTTTTAGGGCCACCACAGGGATGCCTTTTGACAACGCTTTTAGTGCGGCACGCTCAAAACGCGGGATGTCTTGCAACCCTTCAATATGCAACCCAATGGCCCGTACTGCCGAGTCATCTGCGAAGATATCAAGAAAATCCTCCAGCGCCAGAACAGCCTGATTGCCCGCCGAAACCATATAAGACAATGGCAACGAGCGTTGGCTCATCGTGATGTCAGACGAAAACATGCCTGATTGGGTGATGATCGCCGCGCCGTAACCGGGTGACCAGCCGCCGTGTTCAAACGACCAAAGAGCCGAATTATCGATGTAGTTAATCAACCCATAGCAGTTGGGACCAATGAGGGCCATGTCGCCCGTGGCCTCGATCAAAGCTTGTTCCCCTTGAATGTCCCCAGTTTCTTTAAACCCAGCAGAAAAGCAAACCACACCACCGACGCCCATCTCCGCTAGATTACGCAAAGCTGCAACCACACCATCCGCAGGAATGGCGAGGTAGACCGCGTCAGGCGCTTCAGGCAAATCCGCTATAGACGGGACACATGGCACCCCCGCCAATTCTGACCGCTTAGGGTTCACGGCCCACATCTGGCCCTTAAACCCACGCCGCCGCGCTTCGTTAATTGCAATCAAAGCGTCACGTCCACCGATAAAGGCGATGTGACGTGGCTTAAGAAGGCGCTGGAAGTTTGCGCGGCGATTAGGGGTCATGCACCCAACGGCCGTAGGATTGATCGTGTGATGATGTGGCGTTGTATCTCAGAGGTGCCGTCCCAAATGCGTTCTAGCCGACTGTCACGCCAAAGACGTTGGATGGGCATTTCTTCCATCAATCCCATTCCCCCAAAGATCTGAACAGCGTCATCTGCAATCTTGTTCAGCATCTCAGAACAGAACACCTTGACCATCGCGGCATCCGCATCGCCCATCACACCTTTGTCAGCGCGGGCAACGGCATCAGTGACCAACAGTTCCGCCGCGCGCAAGTTTATCGCGCCATCCGCCAAACGAAAGCCCGTCGCCTGAAACGTCCCAATAGGTTTACCAAATTGTTTGCGTGTTGCGGCCCAGTCCGTTGCCATCGCCAAAATACGCTCGGCCTTACCACAGCACGTGGCACCAACCCAGATGCGCCCCATACCCAGCCATTTACCAGCAAGTTCCAACCCGCGGCCTTCTTCGCCCAAAACCTGTTCAGGCCCCAAGCGAACATTGTCAAAATGCAGCTCAAATGTTTTGTAGCCCCGATAGCTGACGCAACGAGTCCCTTCACGGCAATCAAAACCGGCTGTACCGACATCGACCAAAAACGCAGTCACCCGTTTGCGAGGGCCGCGCGGAGTTTCATCTATCCCCGTTGCCGCAAAAACAATGGCAAAATCGGGCATACAAGGCCCCGAGATGAAATGTTTAGAGCCGTTAAGTATCCAATCATCTCCGTCCCGTCGCGCATTGGATTTCATTCCCATCACATCTGATCCCGCATCCGGTTCAGTGAGGGCAAACAGCTCGCGCTTTTCTCCACGGACCGCAGGTAAAAGATAACGTTCGCGCTGATCCCCCTCGCAGGCCATCAGCAATTCGGTAGGACGTGCGGCCCAACTTTGTAATGCGTGGCTGGTCTTGCCATATTCGCGTTCAATCAAAGCCATCTGGGATATACTCAAGCCACCGCCACCCACGTCTTCGGGTAAATTGCAGGCGTATAGGCCCAACTCTTTCGACTTAGCTTCGATCGCTCGGCCGATCTCTTCGGGGACATGGCCAAGACGATCTACTTCTTCCTCGTGAGGAAACATCTCGGTCTCGACAAAGCGACGGACAGTGTTAATCAAAAGGTCGTTTTCGTGGTTTGTTTCCATGTTTATGGGAGCCTCGTTCATGGTGTGGTACGCTTTGCGTTTCTACGCGACTGGATCGCGAAGATGGCAAAGGCAATGAAGGTGATTGCGATCAAAACAACAGCAGCGGCTGCAACAGTTGGATCAGTGTTTTCGCGGATGCCGTTCCACATGCGGCGCGGCAGGGTGTAGACGTTAAATTTCGAGATAAATAGCGTCACCACAATCTCATCCCAACTTAGGATAAATGCAAATAACGCCCCCGCAAACACCCCGGGTTTGATTGAGGGTAAGATCACACGGCGCATGGTTGTCCAGTTTGAGGCCCCAAGATTCTTGGAGGCTTGTTCCAGTTTAGGGTCAAAGGTGGCAAGTGACGCGCTGACTGTGATTAACACCATGGGACTGGCAAGAATTGTATGCGCAAGGATTAAACCAGCGTAGCTGTCCAACAACCCCAGCGGAATCCACAGTCGGTAGAACGCCATGGCTGAAATGATTTGAGGTATGATCAGTGGCAGGAGTAGAAAAGCACGCACCAATTCGCTGTATTTCGAAGACACCCGCCACAGGCCAATAGCACAGAGTGTACCAAGAATGGTGGCAAGTGCAGACGTCGAAACCGCGATGACACCACTTTGAAAGAAGCTCGACAGCCATTCCTCGCTGGTGAACAGTTTCTCAAAATGCCGTAACGAATACTCGCCCTTGGGCATTGATAAAAAGCGTTTTGGCGTCAGTGCCACCGGAATCGCGATCAACGCGGGCGTCACTAAGAACAGCAACAACACCCAAGCTCCAACCCTATTGAAAAGCGAAAATAATCCCGTCTTCATCGCGATGAACCCCCGAAGACTGTGCTTAGTTTCATGAACCGCGACATGATCCACAGCATCGCCAACACCCCAAACAGCATAAGTGCGGCAAGCATCGCAGCGGTCCCCCATTTTAAGGTGACCAGCAACTGAACCGAGATATATTCTGCTACCATCAGCACTTTGCCACCGCCCAGAACGGCTGGAGTGACGTAAAATCCGAGACTTAGGATAAAGACCAACAAGGTCGAGGCGACCAACCCTGGCGTGGTTAAGGGCAAATAAATACGACAAAATGTCTGACTACCGGTCGCGCCCAGATTGCGCGAGGCATCCATCACGCGCTTGTCCAACCCATCCATTGAAACCAGCAAAGGCAAAACCGCATAAGGGATCATGTAGTGGATCATACCAATCAGCACGCCCAACTCATTGCGCATAAAAGCAATCGGTTCCGCAATCAGGCCAATGTCCTCAAGGGCGACATTCAGCAACCCTTTACGTCCCAGCAGCATCAGCCACGAAAAGGTACGCACAAGGATGGAAATCCAAAATGACACAAGCAGCAGCGTCAGCATATAGTTCTTCTGACGCTGGTGGCAGTGCACCATCGCATAGGCAATCGAATAGCCCAGCGTCACGCTAAACAGCGTAGTGATGAGGCAAATCCGAAGCGTGGTCCAGATAATGCGGACCAAGGCATCACTTTCACCCAGTTTCGCGTAGTTACCTAATCCCGGTTCGGGATCTGTGACACTAAGCCAAAGAATGTTCAGGATCGGACCCAGATACAGCACGAGCACCAGCATCAAAAGCGGTGCGATGATCAACCAGCCAGGGTGGATTTGTTTGTGTAAGGCTTGCATCAGAGGTCCGTTTCAAAAGAAGCCGCCCAGCGATCACGCTGGGCGGCCAGTCAGGGAGAGTTAGCTAATCGCGTCGAGGAAAGCATTTACAGCGTCGCCGCCGTTCTCGCCCCACCACGTTGGATCGTTGTAGACGATCTTGTCGATATTCATCGCTGAGGTGATAGCATAAGCTTGCTGGTCTTCGGGGATTTCACCAAAGGCAGCGGGGTTAGACGGCGTCATGCCAAGACAGTCCAAAAGGGCAAGCTGAGCAGGCACTTCCTGAGCCGTTGCGATAAATTGCATCGCGGCAGCCCCAGCAGGATTACCCTTTGGCACAATGTATGCGCCAGGCATTGCAAGCGCTTGATTGTTCACCAGCTTATAGCGTCCATCAGTGTCATTCTCGATGTTACGTCCGCGGTTTTGCCAAATCATACCCATTGAAACTTCGCCATTGACGACCATCGAATGCGCCTCGGAACCCGAACCCCAGTAAAGGCTGTCGTCCTTGATGGATTTAATTTTGGCCAACGCACGATCCATATCAAGCGGATAAAGCGCATCGCCTGCCACACCATCTGCCATCAAAGCTGCTTCAAGCGATCCATTGGCCCATTTGTAAAGCGAACGCATTCCAGGGAATTTGGTCGTGTCAAAGAAGTCAGCCCAGTTTTGGGGCGGGTTGTCACCGTAAACTTCGGTATCATAGACAAAGGCGTACCCATAAAGGATGACCGAAACACCATGCTCCAGCGCATAGCCGGGCAGCGTCTTGTCCTTGGAAACAACAGAGTAATCAATCGGTTCAAGATGACCAGTTGGGCCAAGCGCGACAGCGTTAAACAGATCAGCATCCGCCACGTCAGCCGTGACATTGCCGCTGTCTACCATTTCTTTGATCTTACCTTCCAGCGGGCCAGAGGTGTCGAACTTTAAGCCCTTACCGGTTTTCGCAGTGAAGGCGTCACCGATTGCAGAACCGTGGCATTCCTCGGATTGGCCACCCCAATTCCACATTACAACGTGGTCCGCTGCGGCTTGTGCATCCCCTGCCATTACAGCGTTTAGCGCAATACCCGAAGCACCGCACAGCGCTAGGAAAGTGCGGCGATCCATACGCCCTTCTTTATAGGCATGCGCGCTGTCGGTCAGCATCTCTTTCATGAATTGTTTGTCTTGCATATTATTCTCCTAGTTGGTTTCCGGAATGAGTCCGGCTTGTTTTGATGACGCCTTTGCGACGCTCTATTTTGAAATCTCTTAGTCGTCTTTCAACTCTACCGCGGCGGCGTCCTGCCAGAGCAGATCAACATCACCTCCCTTGCTCAGCGCTTCTTGGTTGCGCCAAACGTCGATATCAACTTCGATCTCGTCACCCTCGATGGTATCGACAATGATCCGTTGCATGGACCCGAAATAGGTGATCGAACGGATGGTGCCGCTGGTGCGTGCCTCTAGATTGCCGTGCCCAGCACGCAAGTCGATCTTTTCAGGCCGCAAGGCATAGGTTTTACCTTCTTGGGTGATGAAATTGGATTTACCTAGAAAGCTTGCCGTAAATTTGGTGGCTGGCCGCTCATATAACTCTTTTGGAGTGCCAACTTGTTCGATGGCCCCGTCGCGCATAATCACAATTCGGTCCGACATTGACAGCGCTTCTTCTTGGTCATGGGTGACGTAGATAAATGTAGTGCCAACACGTTTATGGATGTCTTTAAGTTGCTCTTGCACCTCGACCCGCAACTTCTTGTCCAGAGCGCCAAGCGGCTCGTCTAGCAGCAGAACTGGGGGGGCAAAACACAGCGCACGGGCCAAGGCCACACGCTGTTGCTGACCACCTGACAATTGCGTCGGCTTGCGATCAGCAAAGTCCTGTAGCTGAACCAGCTCCAACATTTCATCAACTTTGGTTTTGATTTCTGAAGCTGGTCGTTTGCGCACGCTTAAAGCGTAGCCAACATTATCCCGAACAGACATGTGCGGAAACAAAGCATACCCTTGAAACACCATGCCAAAATTACGCTTTTCAGCAGGTACGTCCGCGATCGAGATACCATCTAGCGCGATGTCACCCTGTGAGAGATCCAGAAAACCCGCAATCATCATCAAGAGTGTGGTCTTACCGGACCCCGAAGGGCCAAGCAGCGTTAGGAACTCCCCCTTCTGGATCTCTAGGTTAACATCCTTCACAGCTTGAAACGCGCCAAACATTTTAGAGACGTCACGAATTTGCAAACTACCAATACTGGAAAGATCAGCCATCGGCGCCTCGCAGCTTTAGTTTGTTGCGCGCTTGCTGTGGCGTCACGACACGTCCGCCCATACGTTCGATAATTTCACGAGCGCGGGTGACCAGCTGGCCGTTGGTCGCTAGCACGCCCCGATCAAGGTAAATGTTGTCTTCCAGGCCAACACGCACGTTGCCCCCCATAGCGACTGCTGCCGCCAACATCGGCATCTGGCCACGGCCGATCCCAAAACTGGCCCAGCTTGCATCCATAGGCAATTGTGCTTTCATTGCGGCCATCGTTTCAACGGTTTGTTCCGCACCCCATGGAATGCCGAGGCAAAGTTGGAACATGGGTGGATCATTAATTAGACCCTCAGAAATCATGGCTTTTGCAAAGCGGATATGTCCCAGTTCAAAAACCTCTAGTTCGGGCTTTACTCCCCATTCTCGCACCATCGCGGCCATTTTACGCAATGCAGGTGGGGTCGAAATATAAATCATATCCGTGTCTGAGAAATTTAATGTCCCGCAATCAAGCGAGCAAATCTCGGGCATACATTCTTTGACATGTGCCAACCGTTCTTCCGGCCCAATCATATCAGTTCCGGGGCCGGGCATTGCCGGATTTGAGGGGTCCGAAATCCAATCTCCGCCCATGCCAGCCGTAATATTGATCACCACATCCGTGTCGCTGTCGCGAACCCGATCCACGATTTCTTTGAACAATTTCGGATCACGTGACCCCTGTCCTGTTTCAGGGTCACGCGCATGAATATGGGCGATTGAAGCTCCTGCTTTAGCGGCCTCAATTGCGGCCGCCGCAATTTCCTTTGGGGTCACCGGCACATGTGGACTTTTGCCGGTGGTATCTCCAGCTCCTGTGACCGCACAAGTCAACACGACGTCGTAATTCATTCTAGCAGGCTCCCATTTTCATCAAGTTTGATGCGGGAGGTGGTCAAGTTTATGTCGATTATTCGTCAAATCTATGGTTAGAGTGGCGAAAAAACGCACCACGTTAGAAAGCATACCAACTTGGAAATTGATATTTCGCCAAAAATGGCGCGCGCGCAGACACATATGGTTTTTATCGTCGTACCAAGGTTCAACATTACCACTTTGATCACGATGATTGAGACGATTCGAATCGCGAATTATTTGGCCACTACCCCGATGTTCTCGTGGGAAATCGCCTCCTTTGATGGCGCGAAAGTGACCGCTAGCAATGGCATGGCATCAACGGTTGAAGTCGCGGGTGACAACACACAACCTGCCGAGTTTGTATTCGTATTGGGCAGTTGGGGTACCGAAAGTTATAACAACCGTCAGTTGACCGCATGGCTCAGAAAACGCGCACGCGCAGGGGAACGAATTTGCGGCGTCGAATTAGGGTGCTACATTGTTGCGCGCGCCGGTTTGTTAGATGGCAAATTCGCAACGACGCATTGGTCTTGGTTGAATGGGTTCAAAGAGAGTTTTGATCGCATCGATGTTCAAGAAACTTTGTTCACTTTGGACAGCAAAGTAATGACCTGTTCTGGCGGATTGGCAGGGATAGATTTGATGTTGCGCCTCATTGAAGAATTGAGCAGTAGCAGTATCTCAGGCGGGATTGCCGACCAAATGTTGCATCATCCAATCCGCAACGCAAACGACCCACAGCGCAGCACAATGGGGCGCAGCACTGAAACGATGCTACCTCTTGTGCGCGAGGCAATGACGTTGATCGAGGACAACATCGAAGAGCCGTTGACAGTGCCCCAAATTGCTAAGTTTTTGGACGTTTCGCAACGCCAATTGGAACGCCAGTTTAAGAAACATGTCGGATGTACAGTTGTGCAATTCGGGCTTTTGCGGCGCTTACAAAATGCCCGATTGTTATTGATATCAACAGAATTGAGCATACGTCAAATCGCAACAGCTTCTGGCTTTAACACGCTATCGCACTTCGCCTACTCGTTTGGTAAATTCTTTGGCCGCCGCCCTTCGGATTATCGCGAGGCATGGCCGGAAAGCGAGACTGCACCGAGTTGGCCAGGCTCGCTTTCGGATTTTTTAGTTACACTAAACGGTTTAGCCAAAAAAGATCACGTAGATCGCGCTTGACGCAGGCCGTTTAGCACACCGACGATTTCGCGGTCGCGCTGTGCTGCCATCTCCTCAAAGTGGCGATCTCCAGCAACAGCGTTGCAACCATCCACCATCCGGTCGCGCAATTCTTTGGTCAGTTCCGGCGCTTCCAGCCGGGTCCAAGGCAGTTTTAGCGCAGGGCCAAATTGATCCAGATTGGTTGCCATACCGCCCTCACCGCAAGCAACGTGGAATGCCATACATTGCCCTTGGCTCACCATGCGCGGAGCTGGCCCGTTCATCAACGCAATATCGATATCCTCGGGAGTAGCTTCGCCGTTGGCAACCATGTGCAATGCCTCACGCCACAGCGCCTCTTGTAAACGGGTGGCCACAAAACCGGGGATCTCTTTTTTCATCAGCAACGGTGCTTTGCCAGCAACTTTGTAGAATTCCCCGGCCCAAGCGACCGCTTCTGGCGCTGTCTTCTTGCCCCCTACAATTTCAACCAACGGCAAAAGATATGGCGGGTTGAACGGATGACCAATAACAGTGCGTTCCGGCGTCTCGCAATTTGCTTGAATATCACTCATCATCAAACCGGATGTGGACGAGCCAATCACCACCGACGCAGGTAAAATAGCTCCCATTCGCGCATAAAGCGCTTGCTTGATATCCAGTCGCTCTGGCCCACTTTCTTGCACGAATTGAGCGTCCTCAAGCGCCTCTTCCAAATCGGTCACAATGCGTAGGCGATCCAGTGACGCACCCGGTGCCAGCCCTAGATCGGTCAGGCTGCGCCATGCCGTATTAAGGATCAACATAAAAGCTGGTGTCTCAGCGACGTCATGTAAATACGCGGTGACGTCATAACCTCGCGCAAGGAAATGTGCAGTCCAGCCACCACCAATTGGGCCTGCGCCCAAGCTGGTAATACGCGTGACAGAGTTGGGATCAGGATACATCATTCGCCCTTAAAGTTAGGTTCGCGTTTATCCATGAAAGCAGCGACGCCTTCTTTCGCATCAGCAGATTTCAACATTTTACGATAGACCGGCATCGGATCAGTTCGCATTTTGTGAAAGGCTTGCTCCAGCGAAACACATTCGATTTCGCGCTGCACTTCCTTAACGGACTGCATCGCCAAGGGGGCGGACCAAGCAATTGACGCGGCCCATTCACGCGCGGCATCCATCAACTGCTCTTTGGGCACGACTTTGTTGACCAATCCGTAATGTGCGGCCTCCGTTGCTGTCATGCGACGGCCTAACAAGAACATCTCCATCGCGATATTATGGGGAATGCGGCGCGGAAGACGTTGCAACGCACCAGCATCCGGCACGATTCCCAAAGGCATCTCAGGCAGACCAAACTCTACATGATCTGACGCAATGAGCAGGTCACATCCCATCGCCATTTCGAACCCACCGCCAATTGCCAGCCCGTTTATGGCGGCTATCACTGGTTTGTTCAGTGCCCAGTTCTCGGTCAATCCTGTGAAACCACCAAAACCATATTCGTCGGCTTCCCACCAATTATCAAGCTGCATCTCGCCGTCGTTCAACGCCTTAAGGTCCCAGCCCGCCGAGAAAATCTTGTCACCGCCACCCGTCAAGATGGCACAGCGCAAATCGCTGTCTTCATGCAGCTCTTGAAACGCTGCGGCCAATGCTTGCGAGGTTGGAACGTCGATGGCATTCACCTTGCCCCGCTCTAGCGTTACCTCAAGCACATGTCCGTCGCGACGGACCGTTACACCTGTCGTCATCAGGGTCTCTCCTTATTTGAATTCTGGCATGACTTCTTTGACAAACATCCGCAGCGAACGTTTCTGCGCCGCGTGGCTCAACCCCATTGAGGCGTAGTAAATGAATTCATTTACGCCCAACGCCTGATAGCCTTTCAGTTTTTGAATTGCTGTGTCTGGCGAGCCAAACATCAGGTTTTCCTCGAGCATTGCGGGGTCGTATTGTTCACGCCCTTCTAATTCGTCGAGCGGGATGGACGCGGGGAATCCGTTGACCACATTTCCAGAGTTGCGGAAAAGATTTTCGAACTGACTGAGCAATTTGCGTATGGCGTTCAACGCCTCTTGGCGGTCGCTGTCATTGTCATAAAGGCACGCATGGCGCATCAAAGCAAAGCGTGGAATCCAGCCATTGTCAGCTTTTGCAATCGCTTCATCCAGTTGCTGCCTGTAAAGTTCTGCTTCGGCAAAGGGACGGGTTAGTGGCCAGCAATTGACGTGACAGCGGTTGCGCATCGCATAATCATAGGTAATCGGCGAACGGGCCGCGATCCAGACTGGTACTTCGTCCTGCACCGGCTTTGGCACCGAAGTAGAGGTTGGGAAATTCCAAAACTCGCCTTCATGGGCCACATCACCCTTCCAAAGATCACGGACAACAGGCAGCATTTCTTGCATATAGCGCCAAGCATCCGATTGCTTAAGACCCGGTTTCATCCGGTCAAATTCACGTTGGTACGCGCCTGAACCGATTCCAAACTCCAATCGACCACCGCTGATAAGGTCCACAAAAGCGGCCTCACCCGCAAGATTAATCGGGTGCCAATAAGCAGCGGTTGCCACGGCGGTCCCCAGCCGAATGCTGTTGGTTTCTGTGGCCCACCACGTCAATGTTTGTAGCGGGTTGGGCGCAATCGTCATCTCTAGCGCATGATGTTCTGCCGACCAGACAATATCAAACCCGCCTTCTTCGGCGATCTGCACCATCTCTAGCGTGTGACGGGCGACGTCGTTCATATCGAGGCTATCGTCGATACGTTCCATATTAATGGCCAGTTGGAATTTCATCCTACAGTTCCTTTCTTAGGTCTTGGCTTGTGGTGTATGGCATTTGATCGACATACTCGGATCACCGCATCACAAAGGGGTTTGTAATTGGCTCATCAGAGGTATTCATCCAAATCGTCTTGGTCCGCGTGTAGTCATAGATCGCCTGAAATCCGCTTTCGCGCCCATACCCAGACCCTTTGACACCACCAAATTCAGCGATTGGCGACACAACACGGTAGGTGTTCACCCAGACGATCCCCGCGCGCACCGAATTGGCCATCCGAAGCGAGCGAGCAGAGTTCTGCGTGAAAATTCCTGCGGCCAACCCGTGCTCAGAATCATTGGCAAGCTCCAACACCTCTTCTTCGGTTTTGAAGCGCTGCACCGATAAAACTGGCCCAAACAATTCGGTGTCTACAATGCGTAAATCCTGACGTGGGCATTCAATAATTGTTGGCTCATAAAACAAACCACCCATGCCTTCGGGTTGTTTGCCACCCGCGATAATCTTGCCGCCTTCTTCTTGTGCATGGGCCACTTCACGTTGGATGTTTTCCAATTGGCCCGTTGTGCACAGGGGGCCCATTTGGGTCTCTTCCTCCAGCGGATCACCGATAACGATCTGACGGGTAAGAGCTGTCATCTTTTCTAGGAACTCATCCGCGATATCTTCGTGCAAATAGAGGCGCGAGCCCGCTACACAGCTTTGCCCCGTTGCGCCGAATATCCCCGCAATCGAGGCATTGACCGCACTTTCAATATTGGCGTCGTCAAATACAATGAACGGAGATTTTCCGCCCAGTTCCAACGAGACCTCCGCAAAGTTGCGTTTGACGTTTTCCAACACATGACGGGCGGCGTTTGGCCCGCCTGTGAATGACACACGTGCGACCAAAGGGTGTCCGGTTAAGGCCCGCCCACATGGCTCACCGTGACCGGTAACGATGTTGACAACCCCCGGCGGAATGCCCGCCTCTTCGATCAATTTGCCAAATTCCAGCATCGCAGCGCTGGCATGCTCAGACGCTTTCAACACCACGGTATTACCTGCGGCCAAAGCTGGGCCTAATTTGACGGCCACCAAGAACAACTGCGAATTCCATGGCACCACAGCCGCGACCACACCAAGGGGTTCGCGTTTGGTAAAGACGAACATATCGGGTTTGTCGATTGGCAGCGTTTCACCGCTGACTTTGTCCGCACAACCCGCATAGAAGTGAAGGAAATCAGCGATATACTTAGCTTGCCAACGAGTTTCCTTAAGCATCTTGCCTGTATCAACAGACTCCGTGCGCCCCAACCCTTCGGATTGCTCGGCCAATAAATCGCCCAACTTGCGCAGACATTTACCGCGCTCTGTTGGCGTAAGTTTTGCCCATGGCCCTTTGGTGAAGGCGTCATGGGCCGTTTCGACGGCTCGGTTCACGTCGGCCTCAGTTGCCTCTGGAACGCGGCTCCATATTTCACCTGTGGTGGGGTTCACACTGTCAAACGTGCCGCCATCTGATGCATCGACCCAATCGCCGTTGATCAACATTTGATAGTTTTTGATGTCGCCCATTTCAGCCGCCCCCTGTTGCTTGGCTTCCATTCATGGCTGCTTTCACAATCAGCGTACGCGAAAAAACGACACCGCTTGTCGAAAAATCCCAAATCCTCTAATTGCGAACGGGGCACGTTGTTTTCAAAGGAGACCCCAAAATGGTCAACAAAAAGCAAGTCATCGGCGGCCCACTTGAAATAGGTGGTCGTGTTCTGTCGTTGTCGCGGGCCATTCGCGCAGGTGACTTTGTGTTCTTAACGGGTCAAATTCCCATGCGCGACGGCGTGCCAATGACGGACGGCACAATTCAGGAACAGACGCGTGCCGTTCTTGATGACATAACCGCAACGCTTGCAGACGCGGATTGCACCCGCGATGATGTAGTCAAGGCGATGGTTTGGCTGCGGACACGCGCTGACTTTGCCGGTTTCAACGAAATCTATGGTGAGTATTTCCCAATCGAACCGCCCACACGATCAGCTGTTGTCAGCGATCTTTTGGTCGACGCACGGGTCGAAGTCGAAGTCATGGCGTATCGACCGCTTGAAAGTAACACCTGATGACCAACGCACCAGACGGCACACAATTTGAGTTGTCGGGCCCGGCGGACGCGCCCGTTGTGGTTTTGATCCATGGCCTTGGGTTGAACAAAGAATGTTGGCAATGGACCACCCCTGCCCTGTCCGACAGATACCGCGTTTTAAGCTATGATCTTTATGGCCACGGCGGATCTGTCGCACCGCCTCAAACGCCCAGCCTTTCGTTGTTCGCTACACAATTGGCAGGATTGCTTGATCACTGCGGTGTTGAACGCGTGACAATCGCGGGGTTCTCATTGGGGGGGATGATCGCACGCCGTTTTGCACAAGATACCCCGCAAAGAACGCAAGCCATGGTCATTTTGCATTCACCACATAAACGCAGTGATGCGGCACAAACGGCTATCCTTAAACGCGTTGATCAAGCCCGCGAATTGGGCCCGCAGTCAACGGTTGAAGCTGCACTTGAGCGTTGGTTTACCGAACCTTACCGTACAGCCAATCCCGATGTGATGGAGACTGTGCGAGGGTGGGTAACCACCAATCAAAAGTCGATCTACCATACGGTTTACCGCGTATTGGCAACAGGTATCGACGAAATCGTCGCGCCAGCCCCTGCAATCAACTGCCCAGCGTTGGTCATCACTGGCGACGAAGATTATGGTAATAACCCCAAAATGACCCACACAATTGCTGCAGAAATTCTGGGCGCCAAGGCACTGATATTGTCCGGATTGCGTCATATGGCACTAGTCGAAAACCCTGAGGCAGTCAATAAACCTATACGGCACTTTCTAGACAACTTGGATTTTTCCGCATGAGCACTAAAATCCTAAAAGGGTTACGCGTCCTCGACCTTAGCCGGATGCTGTCTGGGCCCTATTGCACAATGCATCTAGCAGATCACGGGGCTGAGGTGATCAAGATTGAGGGTGGCAGCGGTGACACAAGTCGTGGCAATGGCCCCTTTCGTGAGGACGATCCTGCGCAGGATTGGGCCGGCTATTTTGTCAGCTTAAATCGGGGTAAAAAGAGCATCCAGCTGGACCTGAAATCAACCGAAGGCAAAGCCAGCTTTCGCAGACTCGCAGCCAGCGCAGACGTCATCGTCGAAAACTATCGACCCGGCGTGATGGAACGGCTGGGCCTTTCCTACGAAACCTTGGCTGCGGACAATCCCAAGTTGGTTTATGCCGCCATCAGTGGGTTTGGCGATCCGCGCACAGGTG
>TARA_B110000908_G_scaffold141428_1_pt1 | contig 17299 bp, 18 predicted proteins | sample TARA_B110000908 | Tara Oceans TARA_B110000908 (sample SAMEA4398067) | marine metagenome | biome: Polar Biome; feature: [DCM] deep chlorophyll maximum layer (ENVO:01000326); material: water (ENVO:00002006), including particulate matter (ENVO:01000060) such as... | depth 36 m
TGAATGCCCATCAAGAACCCGATCAGCCGGAACGCAGAAAGCTGCTGCGTACCCTGCCCCGCCATCCGTTGCCACAACAGGAATGTGTAGGCACCGATCAGCCCATAGACGCTTGGATATGCACCGATCAGCCACGCCTGATCTGTGATCAACCCGAAGATCACAATCCCAAATACACCACTGAAAACAAACAATATTACCACGGCCAATTGCCCCATGACCTCGCCCACCAACTTGCCCATCGCTAGCAAAATCACACATGAGAATATCGCTGAGGTAAAGCTGCCGTGCAGGAACATATAGCTGAACGTAGGAATGAAATACTCAAACGGCATTCGCCCGTTGTTGATCATCCAATCGAATGCAACGCCGGAAAAACCATAATCGCTGATCGCTGTCAGCCGCCAACCGACAGCCCGCGCACCGCCCAGTAAGCCCTGTTCACCCAAGGTAAATGCCAACTCAATCCCCATAAGAACAAGACAAATCGCCCAAACCACTGGTGGCATTGGGTTGAAAGGTGGGGCGTTAGGATCTTGGTACATGCGTCGGCTCTCCGGTCTGGTCAAATCAGAGCGCCTGTTGACGTCTCTTGGCCCCGTGGGTAAGCCAGAAACGCAGATTTGCCCAGCGCCTAAGGACACTAAGATGACCGAAACCACATTCACACCCCGCGTCTTTTCCGGCATCCAGCCATCCGGTGGCTTGCACCTTGGCAACTACCTTGGTGCTATCAAACGCTTTGTCACGATGCAGGACGAAGTTGCGGAGTCCGTTTATTGCATGGTTGATCTGCATGCGATCACCGTATGGCAGGACCCGAAAGCGCTGCAACACAGTACGCGCGAGTTGGCCGCTGGCTTTATTGCGTCTGGGATCAGCCCTGAGAAATCCATCTTGATCAACCAAAGCCAAGTGCCCGAGCATGCCCAATTGGGCTGGATCTTCAACTGCGTCGCCCGCATGGGCTGGATGCAACGGATGACCCAATTCAAGGACAAGGCGGGCAAGAACTCTCAAGCGGCCTCACTGGGCCTGTTTGCCTATCCTGCGCTGATGGCAGCCGATATCCTAGTGTATCACGCAACACATGTGCCTGTGGGCGAAGATCAAAAGCAACATCTAGAACTGACGCGCGACATCGCTGCGAAGTTTAACCATGACTACGGTGTTGATTTCTTCCCAATGACCGAACCAGTTATTGAGGGCGCAGCGACCCGCGTTATGTCCTTGCGCGATGGGACCAAAAAGATGTCGAAGTCTGACCCGTCAGATGCCAGCCGTATCAACATGACTGATGACGCAGACTCGATTGCCAAAAAGATCCGCAAAGCTAAATCGGATGCAGACGCGTTACCGTCCGAGGCAAAAGGCTTGGAGGATCGTCCAGATGCCCGCAACTTGATCAATATCTATGCGGCTCTTGCGGACATGACTGTCGATCAAGTTCTGGCTGATGTTGGCGGCAAACAATTCGGTGAATTCAAGCCGATGTTAAGCGATCTGGCTGTGGCTAAACTGTCGCCTATTTCCACTGAAATGGCCCGTCTGATGGGTGATCCTGCAGAGATTGATCGTGTCTTGGCGAAAGGTGCGTTGCAGGCCCGTGAGATCACTGCACCGATCTTGCAGAAAACCTACGACATTGTTGGCATGGTGCGCCCAGCCATTTGACCCGGTAGACCAGCCTTAATGCTGGACAATCTGTCGCCTCTAGGTCAACTTTTGTCTGAATTGGACGGAGGGTGACATGACAACTGGCTTCTTTTGGGACGAACGCACCTTTTGGCACGCTGGTGGCAATTATGCGTTTACTTTGCCGTTGGGTGGGTTGGTTCAACCCTTGGCCGCTGGCGGCTTACCGGAAAGTCCTGAAACCAAACGCCGTCTTAAAAACCTGATGGATGTGACTGGTTTAACACGCGAATTGGACGTGCGTTCTACACCCCAAGCGACCCATGAAGACCTACGACGCGTCCATCCAGAAAGCTACTTAAGCGCCTTTAAAGAACTATCTGATAACAGTGGCGGCGAGCTTGGGATGCATGCGCCTTTTGCAAAAGGTGGCTATGAGCTGGCGGCCTTATCATCTGGCCTATGTATTGCTGCCGTTGATGCGGTTTTGACGGGGCAGTTGGACAACGCCTACTCCCTTTCACGCCCGCCCGGACATCACTGCCTACCTGACGATCCGAATGGGTTTTGTTTAATGGCCAACATCGCAATCGCGATTGAAGCAGCCAAAGCTAAAGGAATGGCAGGCCGTGTCGCTATTCTGGATTGGGATGTGCATCACGGCAATGGTACAGAAGCCATTTTTTATGACCGCGACGATGTGCTGACCATTAGCTTTCACCAAGAACGAAATTATCCGCTTGATACAGGCGATGTGGGTGATCGGGGCAAGGGTGCAGGTATTGGTTACAATATCAATCTGCCCATGCTGCCTGGATCAGGCCATTTGGCCTATTTGCATGCGATGGACCGTGTTGCGATTCCTGCGATTACCTCGTTCAACCCTGATATTATTATTGTCGCATGTGGCTTTGACGCGGCCATGCCTGATCCACTATCCAGCACTATGGCCACAGCCGATACATTCCGCCAAATGACCCTCAAAATCAAGGAGTTGGCTGGTGAGGTTTGTGGCGGAAAGCTGGTCCTCGTACATGAGGGTGGATATTCTGAGGTCTATGTTCCGTTCTGTGGTCATGCGGCGATTGAGGCGCTCTCAGGCAGTTCAACAACTGCGCCCGATCCATTCGGGAAGGCCTCTGAAATCCGCCAACCCAATCCACGCTTTGACGCATTTTTAATTTCAGAAATCAATCGGATGGCCGAGATGCTAGATCTTTGAATTGCGCCCCTTGAAAGCACGCCGTTGTAGCCAAACATGATACTAAAGCTTACGATAGGTCCAACATGCCCACACCGAATCCCGACGCACTGACATTCCTGCAAACTCGCCGGTCACGCCCAGCCAAGACGTTGGCTATGCCGGTTCCAGATCGTGCAGAATTGGAGCTGTTGTTAACGGCGGCAGCGCGCACTCCAGATCATGGGAAATTGGAGCCGTGGCGTTTTATCGTGATTGAAAAAACTGCGATGCCTCGGATGACAGCAATCGCACAAACGCGCGGCATGGCCTTGGGATTAGATGAAGAGCAAGTCAAAAAGGGCCGCGGTCAATTTGATCAAGGTCATTTGGCTGTGGCCGTTATTGAAGTCCAAAAACCTTCGCCAAAAATCCCTACGTTGGAGCAAACTTACTCCGTTGGCGCAGTGTGTTTGGCCCTACTAAATGCAGCCCTAGCTGCGGGATGGGGTGCCAATTGGTTGAGTGGTTGGCCAAGTCATGATCGTGGCTTCATGACCGACGCGTTGGGCCTGTCTGACAATGAACGCATCGCAGGCTTTATCCATATCGCCACAGAGACCACTGCACCACCTGATCGCCCACGCCCCGCGATTGATGCCATAACCACGTGGGTTTCCGAATGATACTTTCCAGCTTTTTCGCCGCCCTTGGTCAAATGGGGGACCCACGGTTCCGCCGTGTCTTGGTATTAGGAATTATTCTAACGATCGCCCTGTTGGTTAGCATAACCACTGCATTCGTTTGGCTGATAAACTCCATCGCGGGTGGATCAGCCTTCGTCGACATCTTGGGTGAAGTACGCTGGTTAAAGGACTTGGTCAGTTGGGGATCATTCTTTTTAATCACGTTCTTATCAATATTCTTAATGGTACCAGTCGCGTCAGCCATCACATCAATGTTTTTGGACGAGGTCGCACAGGCCGTTGAAGACAAACATTACCCTGATCTACCGAAAGTGAAACCAGTCCCTTTTGGGGATGCACTTAGAGACACGATTAACTTTCTTGGCGTCCTCATCGGGGCCAATATTCTTGCGCTGATCCTATACGCGATCTTTTCTTTTGCCGCCCCGTTTATCTTTTGGGCGCTAAACGGATTCTTGCTGGGACGTGAATATTTCACATTGGCCACCATGCGTCGCGTCGGCAGGGATCAAGCTAAAGTACTGCGCAAACAGCACATCGGAACAATCTGGTTGGCCGGTATTTTGATGGCCATGCCTTTGTCGATCCCACTACTGAATCTGTTCATCCCAATTTTAGGCGCTGCAACCTTTACTCATCTTTACCATCGTATCTCTGCGTATCAAGCTGAAAGAACTCCATCTCGCTAATTTTGACCCGCTCGGACAATATGATTGCAGATATTATCGCCCAGACAACCAACGAGATTGCTGTGGTGATAATCGCTTTTTTTGGAAGATTATGAACTTCGGGCGATCCCGCATGGGTTCCGGGTTCGACGTGCCCCATGTCCCCTTGAGTTTTCACCTTAAAGGGCAGGACAATTAGAAACGTCATCCACCAGATGACAGCCAATAAAACTAATGCGGAAGTGATACCCATATCTTACACCTGCTCAAGTTCGACAAGACAGCCATTGAAATCCTTAGGATGCAGGAACAGAACGGGTTTGCCGTGAGCACCGATCTTTGGCTCCCCACCACCTAAAACGCGCGCACCCGTTGTCAACAAATGATCCCGCGCAACGATAATGTCATCCACTTCGTAACAGACGTGGTGCATCCCGCCCGATGGGTTCTTTTCCAGAAAGCTGGTAATTGGGCTGTTGTCACCCAACGGGTAAAGCAGTTCGATCTTGGTGTTTGGCAACTCGATAAATATTACTGTCACACCATGATCTGGTTCGTGCTGCGGTTCGCCAACTTTTGCGCCCAGCGCATTGCGGTATTGATCCGCTGCGGCTTCAAGATCAGGGACAGCAATTGCGAGATGGTTCAAACGGCCAATCATGGTTTTTCTCCAGCGTAAATCATGTTTCGGCTTTATGCGGTCCATACCGAACAAGAGCAAGTGACGCACCGCCGCACCCTCGACTGGACAACCTTTCCAAACAACGTTGCGAACCAAGGTTTGTTAACGTGCTGTTAGGCAACCTTGCGTAGTTTCCTGAATCGTAGATGACCGATTGAGGATTGATTATGGATACCAAAGATCCCTTTGCACCAAACTTACCGGCCCCAACCGCAAACCGTCCTTTGCTTGGGCTAACCGTCCTTGTGATTGAGGACAGCCACTTTGCATGCGAAGCGATGCGGTTGCTGTGCCTTCGAGCGGCGCACGCATTCGACGGGCTGACAGTCTGCGATCCGCACGCCGACATTTGCAAGTATATCGCCCATCCGTTGCCATCATAGATTTAGGTTTACCTGATGGAAGTGGTGTGGACTTAATCCAAGATCTTGTGTCGAACGCCCCGCGTCCGCAGGTGATATTGGGCACCTCAGGCGATCCCTATTCACAAGATGCAGCTCTGAAGGCTGGAGCCGACAGATTTTTAGCTAAGCCAGTCACGTCCCTCGCGACATTTCAGGAAACGATTTTGGCCAGTTTACCTCGCGACCGCCAACCAATCGGGCCACGCGCCTTATCTGACGAGATTATTTATCCCGATATAATTGCCTACCAAGATGATATGGCGCATGTCGCTGATGTCCTTGAGGAAAATAGCGATGGCCGCACCTTGGATTATGTCGCCCAGTTCTTGGGTGGTGTCGCCCGAAGCGCAAAAGATCATGGGCTGCTTAAAGCCACGGAAGCTTTAGCAGCCAAACGCGACGCGGGTGAAGCAACATCATCAGAAACAGCGCGTATTGTTGGACTTATTCAAGACAGGCTTAACGATCGTATTGCGATCTAATCCTATCTTACAAAGTCGGATCAGCACTTTGACGAACCAACCCAGTCAGGTCGCTTAGACGTTCATTTTGCTGACCTGCTACATCAAAGTTTGACGCGTTAAGCCAAGCTTTGAAGGCTTCCTTTAATGCAGGCCATTCACTGTCAATTGCGGCGAACCAAGCGGTGTCGCGATTGCGACCTTTGACGATTGCAGCCTGCCGGAAAACACCTTCAAAGCTAAAGCCTAGACGCTGCCCCGCGCGGCGTGATGGTTTATTCAGCGCGTTACATTTCCATTCGTAACGGCGATAGCCCACGTCAAATGCCCACTGCATCATGAGGAACATTGCTTCGGTGGCCGCAGGCGTGCGCTGTAAAGCCGGGCTATAGTTGATATTTCCGACTTCGATTGTGCCGGCTTCTTGCGAAATTCGCAAGTAGCTTGCCACACCTTCAAAAGCACCCAACTGGAGGTTCTTAATCACATAGAATACTGTATCGGTCATTGCCTCAGCTTCTCTGACCCAACGATGGTATTGGGACGATGATGAGAACGGACCGTAAGGCAGGTAGTTCCAAACCTGATCATGCCCCTCGAAAACGCGAAACAAAAGTGCTGCATGTTTTTCAGCGCTTAATCGTTCAAGTTGGCAATAATTTCCCGTCAGCACATCCCAATTTGGGTGTGGCGGAGTTGTCCAGCGTTCAACAACAATGCCGAGAGGGGAAGGTGAATTTTCAGAACTTTTCATAGACCAGACACTAGGCTGTTTTCTGCCACTGTCCAATTCCTTTTGTCTAGCTGGTGCACAGCCTCAATTTGGGTTGAACATTAGCTAGCTCGGAAGAAAGGGTGGGCAGAATTTAACCTGCGCCGCCCTATTTTCTAAGACTATCAGCAGTTTAGTCTTGCGGGATAACCCGCAGGCCTAGTTCCATCAGTTGATCTGTCATCGGTTCTGACGGTGCTGACATCATCAGGTCTTCAGCCCGTTGGTTCATCGGGAACAAGATAACTTCGCGAATGTTATCAGCATCCGCCAACAACATCACGATACGGTCGATACCTGCAGCACACCCACCGTGAGGCGGAGCGCCATATTGAAAGGCATTAACCATGCCGCCAAAGCGCTTTTCGACTTCCTCTTTGCCATAACCGGCAATTTCGAAGGCCTTGAACATGATCTCAGGTTGGTGGTTCCGGATTGCGCCAGACACCAATTCATAACCGTTACAGGCAAGGTCATATTGATAACCCAAAACTTTAAGCGGATCACCTTGCAGCGCTTCCATCCCACCTTGCGGCATCGAAAACGGATTATGTTCGAAATCAATTTTGCCGGTTACTTCGTCTTTTTCGTAGATTGGGAAATCAACGATCCATGCGAAAGCAAAGCGATCCATGTCCGTCAGACCTAGCTCTTCGCCAATCACGTTACGAGCACGGCCAGCAACAGATTCAAATGCTTTGGGCTTGCCACCTAAGAAAAAAGCTGCATCACCAAGGCCAAGACCCAATTGCTGACGGATCGCCTCCGTCCGCTCTGGTCCGACGTTTTTCGCCAGCGGTCCAGCAGCTTCCATACCACCAGTCACTTCACCAGACTTCAGCTTAGCTTGGGCTTCTTTTACGGTGATGCCCAATTCTTGCGCCACAGCATCTGCTGTTTTTTCACGCCAGAAGATGTAGCCCATGCCGGGCAACCCTTCTTGTTGTGCAAATTTGTTCATCCGGTCACAGAACTTGCGGCTGCCACCTTTTGGCGCTGGGATGGCGCGAATTTGTGTACCGGCCTGCTCCAACAGGCTTGCGAAGATCGCAAAGCCAGAACCTGTAAAGTGTTCGGAAACAACCTGCATTTTGATCGGGTTGCGCAAGTCTGGTTTATCCGAACCGTACCAAAGCGCCGCGTCCTTATACGAAATCTGTTCCCAATCGTGATCAACCTTACGGCCACCACCGAATTCTTCAAAGACGCCAGCAATAACCGGCTCGATTGTGTCGAACACGTCTTGTTGCGTGACAAAACTCATCTCAAGGTCGAGTTGATAGAAGTCTGTCGGCGAGCGATCGGCCCGCGGGTCTTCATCGCGGAAACACGGTGCGATTTGGAAATACTTGTCGAAGCCAGAAACCATCAACAGCTGTTTGAACTGCTGCGGTGCCTGAGGCAGCGCGTAAAATCTACCCGGGTGTAAACGTGATGGCACCAAGAAATCACGTGCACCTTCAGGGGACGATGCGGTGATGATCGGTGTTTGGAATTCTTTGAATTTTTTATCCCACATCCGCTGGCGGATCGATGACACTACATCAGAACGCAGGATCATATTTTTCTGCATCTTCTCGCGGCGCAGATCAAGGTAACGATACTTCAGGCGGGTTTCTTCAGGGTATTCCTGATCACCAAACACCATCAAAGGCAGTTCTGCAGAGGCACCCAGAATTTCCAGATCACGCACGAAGACTTCGATTTCACCCGTTGGGATTTTGCTATTTACCAAATCAGCTGCGCGCGCCTTAACTGTACCATCAATCCGGATACACCATTCAGAGCGGACCTTTTCCAATTCGGAAAACACAGGGCTGTCAGGATCGCAAAGCACTTGCGTGATACCGTAATGATCACGCAAATCGATGAACAAGATGCCACCGTGATCGCGGACGCGGTGAACCCATCCAGAAAGGCGAATGTTCTCCCCCACATTGGCGGCGGTGAGATCTGCGCAGGAATGACTACGATAAGCGTGCATGGTATGGTCCCCTCTGTGGGCGAAAAACTTTGGGCAGGTACACCGCTCAACGCATAAGAAGTCAAGATGCAGGGGCCAGCGATCCGCCAAATTAGGCGCGAAAATCGGGGAATTATGACCTTAGGTCGTTATTCCTTTCTCGTGTGCATTGCGTAGCATGGCGAAAAGCACAGCATTGATAGGGTGATCAAATGGAAATTGCAGGGAAAACAGCGTTCGTTACAGGTGGCGCATCTGGGATCGGACTTGAGATTGGCCGTCATTTGATGGAGCTAGGTGCGAATGTAATGTTGGCTGACCTCGACGCGGTAGGCTTGGCGGCTGCGAAGGCTGATCTTGGCAAAGTTGATACGGTTGTATGCGATGTGGCGGATGCCGCATCGGTTCAAGCCGCAGCAGATGCAACAATTGCGCGGTTTGGTAAGGTCCATGTTGTCGTGAACAATGCGGGTGTTTCATTGGCAGGTGCTACAGGTCAAATGCCGCTGCAGGATTGGCGTTGGATCGTGGACATTAATTTGATGGGGGTCGTTCACGGCGTTGAGATTTTCACGCCACTTATGCATTCTCAGGGCGAAGGTGGGTACTTTATCAATACGGCATCAATGTCAGGCCACCTCGCGACCCAGCAACTTGGAGCCTATACAGCGACCAAATTTGCGGTCGTCGGGCTGTCTGAATCCATGCGTCAGGATTTGGCAGATGACAACATCGGTGTGTCAGTCCTATGCCCGGGGTGGGTGAAGACTGACATCAATAAAACAAGATCACACGTGAATCGCCCATCTGGCAAGGAACGTGCTGACGACAGTGAAAACCCAGGGATGAAGGTCGTCAGCGAAGCTGTTGAGCAAGGGCTACCTCCGCGCCATGTGGCGGAATGGGCGGTAGAGTGTATGCAAGCAGGTCGTTTCTATATTTTCACGCACGCCAGCATGCGTCGTTGGGTTCAAAAACGCGCGGCGATGGTGGATGCAGATTACGCCGCTTGTATAGATGATCCACGGTTCACAGATCGCTGAATAATATCCGTGTTATTGGAATAAAGAACTTCAATAATACGGATCTACATCGAGCCCTCCAAGTGAATTGACAGGCTCAAGCACGGTGCCGAACGCGTCGAGGCCTTGGACATAAACTTTACTGTTGTTTGAGCTGTCTTGACGCCCTTTTCGACCACAAAGTGTACGCGATCTGTTACCGAATTTATGATCAAACGAGAACGTGGCTTACCAAATCGGCAGACCAAGGAAATAAATATAAGCTATTGGGCTGAAAGAAATTTCAATACGATCGAAGATCAAAAAATCCACCCAATGATACCTGCAACGCTGCTTGCGCTAAAAGAGTTGCAAGGCTTGGATGGTGTCAAACATCTCTTGGATATCGGCATAAAGACCCACCAAGGGGTTTTCGAAAACTCTATGCAAAATCGCAGTGAAGTTATGTGGTTTCTACATTTGTCACTATTGCCGGGAAGCAAGGCCCCAACAAACAAGGAAATTGGCCGCCACCTCGCAAGGCTCACGAACGCGGCGAAAACCAAGTAAAAGAAAAATCTCATGTGCAGATGGATTTTTACAATTCTGCCAAATAAGGTGGGTTTGCACCTGATCGGGACACAGTAACAGCAGCCACCTTTGCCGCATATTCTAGGGCTTGGAGTATTTCATTTCCTGTAACTTTTGCCAACGTAACTTTGTCCAATATGCCTAAGCTATAAAGTTTCGCCAAGAAACCTGCGTTGAATGTATCGCCCGCACCAACGGTATCTGCCACAGTAACTTCGGGCACACTGACATTCACTACATTGCCACCTTTTAAATAAGCAATCGCTCCTTTGCTGCCCTTTGTTAGGATAACAAGACCAGCACCTTTGTGGTGAAGGCCCCAAATCTTGGCGTCTAACTCTGTTTCCTCGCGCGAAATCCAATCCAAATCCTCGTCTGAGATTTTTACGATATCGGCCACCCCGATCATTCGATCTAGACGTGCACGGTAAGCAACTTCATCTTCGATGAAACCAGTCCGGATATTGGGATCTATCATCAGAATTTTGCGCGGCGCTTCACGTAGTGCCAAGTTTTCATAAGCACTGGCTGCCGGTTCGGCGCACAGACTTATGCCGCCAAAGTAAACGACATTTACGTCTGACCCTACAGCAGGGAGGTTATCCACTTCGATCATTCGTCCTGCTGAGTTTTCATCATAAAACGTATATTGTGCATGACCATTTATAAGCTTCACAAATGCCAAAGTTGTCGGGCGCTGGCTACGGATCAACAGATCAGTACCAACACCTGACGCGCGTAATTCCTGGACAAGCTGTTCGCCAAACAGGTCGTTAGAAACGCCAGACAGGAATTGAGCTGGCACTTCTAATCGACCCAAAGCAATGGCTGTGTTAAAGATTGCACCACCAGACAAAGGGGCATACATCGTTTTGCCGTCAGTGCCCAAAACCGGAACCATATCAATAAGCGCTTCGCCGCAACACAATATCATCTGATAAACTCCACCCGTAAAACTGGCCTCATTCAGGCAAACGCAAACCAGTCGCCTTATCAAAGAAATGGGCCAGTTCAGGCTTGATACCAAAGCCAATCATTGACCCTTTTGCACCCTCCGGCGGCTTTTCCGTCTTCGCTATGAACTCTACTCCGGTGGCTGTGCTTAGGTGAACAAGCGCGTATTCACCCAAGTTTTCAACAAGCTCTAGTTTGCCATAAACAACCGCATTTACATCATCAGCGGGAGACAAATTCTCTGGGCGCAACCCAACTTGTAGACTTGGATCAATGGTGCGTCCAAGCAAAGCAGATGCGTTGTCAGTCAAATCTGCCAGTTCAAAGAAATTCATTTTCGGACTGCCAATAAACTGGGCTACAAATGCATTCTTTGGGCGTTCATAAAGGTCGATTGGAGAGCCGACTTGTTCGATACGTCCATCACGCAACACAACGATCTTATCAGCCAGCGTCATCGCTTCGACCTGATCGTGGGTCACATAAATCATGGTAGTCTTTAAACGTTCATGAAGCCGGGCGATTTCCAACCGTGTCTGAACGCGCAAGGCAGCATCAAGGTTCGACAGCGGCTCGTCAAACAAGAACACCTCAGGATCTCGGACAATTGCACGGCCAATTGCAACGCGCTGGCGTTGCCCACCCGACAAGTTGCGTGGACTACGATCTAGATAGTCAGTGATCTGCAAAATGTCTGCGGCAGCGCTGACACGGCGTTCAATCTCTGCCGGATCAGTTTTGGCCTGTTTCAAGCCAAACGCCATATTTTTGTAAACGGTCATGTGCGGATATAGTGCGTAAGATTGGAAAACCATCGCCACACCACGCTTGGAGGCAGCCACTTCGTTCACGACGTCCCCACCAATGGCAACCGTGCCATCGCTGATTTCTTCGAGGCCTGCAATCATCCGCAACAATGTGGACTTCCCACAACCCGATGGACCAACGAACACGACAAATTCGCCATCCTCAACATCAAGATCGACACCATGCATCACTTGTGTTGAACCATAGCTTTTGCGCACATTGCGCAGCGTCAGACCGGCCATTTTTGCTCCAATTCAGATATTTCACAACGTAAGGTTTTTGCGAAGATAGGGTAAGTGTCAGGAAGGTCGCCCCACAATTGGCGGCTGGTGACAAACGCGTCACTGCCCAACAAAGCTTGCAGGTCTTTCCAGCTTGGCTCGATATAGTCGAATGGAATTTTCCCTGCCGCGACGTGGCAGGAAAAAACGTACCAACTGGCAATACTACGTATCGTGTAAACAGGCGCAATGCCCTGCTTCAGGCACCCTTCAAGGGTAGGTCGGATGAAAATAGGGAATTTAGCCATTCCGTCAGCGCAGATGCGCGCCACAGTATCGCCGATGGCTTGGTTGCCAAAACGCCGTGTTATATCTGATAGATATTCTTCCTTGGAAAACGGCAGTGCAATGGAGATCGCGGGCAAAACTTCTTGAGTCTCAAAGCCTTGGAAATGGTCATTCAGTTTAGGTGTGCGCATGGCTTGATCAAAGGTTGCGATCCCTTCAAGTGCAGCCAAGTAAGACAAGGCTGTATGCCCACCATTCAGCACGCGAATTTTGGTTTCCTCATAGGGATCAACATCAGAAGTAACCGTCACGCCTACCCGTCCAAGATCGGGCATCTTGGATTTAGCATTGTCTTGCAGGACCCATTGAATGAAGTCTTCGGCCATAACCGGAGACGTGACAGGCGCGCCTACCAATTCAGACAATTCAGGGCAAAGCGCTGCCGGGCTACGTGGTGTGATCCGATCAACCATAGAACATGGAAATTCCACATTTTTCTCAACCCAAGTCGCTAATATCTGATCACCACAAGCCACCAAATACGCGCCCAGATTGCGCCGCAGCATTTTGCCATTTTGGCGAATGTTGTCGCAGCACGCGATTGTCAAAGGTGCACCAGTTTTGTCGGTACGGTTTTGAAGAGCCGCCCGTAGATAGCCATATACACTGCTGGCAAGCTCTCCCTCAATTTCGGACTTTATAGTCGGGTCAGAGATATTCAGATCACCATTTGGGTCTGTATAATAGCCACTTTCGGTTACGGTAATCGTCACCAAATGCACTGACTTTTCCGTCAATAGAGCCTCAGCCTCGGCGCGTGAAACGCTCCAATCTGCAAATCGAACATGACTGCGAACACGGCGCAATGCGACTTGGCCATCTGCTGAAAAAGACTTAAGAAAATAACCATCATGGCGCGCAACATCTTCAGCAGCGTCTTGGAAAAGCATAGCTTCGGAACTGCGCAAGTTTACCGCAACAATACCCCACCGAATATCACCTGTCTTTTCCATATAGTCATCAAGATAGACCGCTTGGTGTGCACGGTGAAATGCACCAAAGCCAAGGTGAACAACCCCAACAGCGCAATCTGCGCGATCGTAGCGGGTCGCGGCAATATGTTCGCGCACAGCATCGTTCATGTTGATGGCTCCATCGGCTTTGCAAGATCTTTACGCGCCGTGTCGCGATATTCTGAAGGTGTCATACCTTTCAGCTTAAGAAAATGACGGTTGAAGTTCGCGAGATTTCTAAATCCAGCACTTTGACCAATTTCTGCAACTGAATCATCTGATGCATATAACATTCCGCAAGCCTGCCCTACGCGGACGCTGGTCAAGAATTCCACAAACTTATGGCCAGTCATCGCCGGGAAATTTCGTGCAAAGGTAGCCTGGGTCATCGTCGCCATTTCTGCCGCCTGTGTAATTGAAAACTCTTCGCTGAAATTGGCGACGATATGATCGACCACAGATGCGATTCTTGCGTGTTTACTACCGCCTTCAAGCTGAATTAACTTGGAAGCAGACAATACCTTTTTTTCTGCATGTTCGTTCAAACGTACAAGAAAACGAATAAATGCGAGGATACGTTCCGCCCCTTCATTATTTCGAATGGCTTCCATATGGCCACGAGCAAAAGTCGGATTGAAACTCTGAAATTGCACACCAGACTGAGCGAGGGTCAGCATTTTGCGGACTTCGTTGAATTCCGGAAACCCTTCAGCAAGTTTCTCAAAGCTGTCATGGCTGAACTGAATCAGCATATCACGAGTTAAAACCGGTTCCGTCCAAACCTTATCAGTAACCCAATTATGCGGCAGATTCGGCCCAGTCAAAAATAAATCGCCTGCCTCAAATTCGCCTATGTAGTCACCAACAAAAGCTTTGCCGCGCGTCGCAGTAATGAGGTGTAATTCGTATTCTTCATGGGCGTGCCATCGGCAAAGGTCCGTGGGCCAGCCATGTTCAAGATAGCGAATTGATCGGGTCGTCCGATCGACATGCTCAATTTTTGGGATCATTATTGACATGGATTATCTCAACACATTGCCGCCATCGACACCGATGGTTTGGGCGGTTACATAAGATGATTGGTCACAAGCGAGGAAAACCGCAGCGCGGGCCACATCGGATGGATCGCCCATATAGCCAAGTGGTACAGCCGCGCCAACTTCGAGTTTCTTTTGACCGGGCTTTTTACCTTCAAATTTTGCGAACATCGCATCAACTGTTTTCCACATTGGGGTGTCGATAACACCTGGGCTGATCGCATTCACACGAATTTTGTGTGGAGCAAGAGCAAGAGCTGTTGATTGAGTATAGCTGATTACAGCGGCTTTGGTCGCGCAGTAGTGCGCAACAAGCGCTTCGCCTCGATGCCCTGCTTGGGATGCTAGATTGATAATGGATCCAGGTTTACCTGCCGCCACCATCGATTGAGCCACGGCCTGCATGACGGCATAAAATGATCTAACATTCACACCAAACAATCGATCCAATTGCGCTAAATCGCCTGAATCCAGGATACTGCCCATCGCAAACAATGCCGCGTTGTTAAACAGAACGTCTGGCTTAATCTCAGTGATCCATTTGGTGCATTCGCTTAAATCCTGAGCATCCAACAGATCGAATTTGCGATAAGTGGCAGGACCTTCAAAGCTATCCGCAATGTCGGTCGCAAATACCGTAGCACCAAGCGCGGCAAAGTGCACAACAGCGCTGGCACCTATGCCACCGCTGGCCCCTGTCACAAGGCAAACTTTGCCGGTCAAATCTGTAGGCGCTGCGTTCAGCGTCATTTTACTGCTCCAAAAGTTAGGCCTTGGACAAGTTGCTTTTGGCAGAACCATCCCAAAATCACGATGGGTGCAATGGCTGCTGTTGAAACAGCGGACAGTCGGCCAAAGAACAGGCCCTCAGGCGCACGGTTGCCCTCAATAAGCTTGGACAGCGTCGCCGCATCGATCGTCGTCAAACGAACAGTCCAGTAAGCTTCGTTCCAGCAGAAAATAAAGGTCAGAAGTGCAGTGGAGGCGATGCCACCCCATGCCAGTGGAATAAGGATGTCTTTGATCTCGCCCCATGTGCTGACACCATCCATCTTACCCGCTTCGATAATCTCTTTGGGGATTTCCTTGAAGTACGTGAACAACATCCAAATCACGATGGGCAAATTGATCAAGCAAAGCACCAAGATGACCAAGAAATGGGTGTCGAATATGCCAAGGAAATTTTTAGTCAGGAATGTCATCGGATAAAGCACCGCAGCAGCGGGCAGCATTTTTGTCGACAACATCCACATTAGGATGTCTTTCGTGTGGCGGGATGGATCAAACGCCATTGCGTATGCTGCCGGAATACCAACAACCAAAGCAAAGAGAGTCGCAAACGATGAGGTGATGACTGAGTTGGTCGCAAAGCGCCAATAATCGTAGTTTTGCGTCATGTTTGTATAGTTTTCTAGTGTCGGCGTGAAGACGAACAGGTACTCGGGCTTCACCGCGTCGGCGTCCGTTTTAAAGCTGGTAAAGACTAGCCAAAAAATAGGAAAGAAAAAGATCAATGCGATTGTCCACGCTAAGGCGGGCCATAGAAAATTACCAAGTCTGGATGATTGGGTGATTGTTGCCATTGTCTTTTTCCCTAGTCCATCAAGCTCTTGCCGACCATGCGCAGCAAGAAGATCGCGATTATGTTCGCAAGGATTACGGCGAAGATGCCTGTGGCGCTCGCAGCACCGATGTTGTTCGAGATGAATTCACCAATGAGATATGGTAGGTTTTTGTTCCCGTTGCCTCGGCTAACAATTTCGATCTCTGCATAAAGCGACAGGTGAAAAATCGACTGGATCATCACAACAATCGCGATTGGCCGTGCCAAATGTGGCACCGTTAGATTGATAAACTGCGACCAAGGACTTGCACCATCTAATGTCGCCGCTTCTTTTTGAGATTCATCCTCTGACTGTAACGAGGTCATAAAAATCAGAACCGCAAAAGGCGTCCATTGCCACGCTACCATCATGATGACAGCATAGGATGATGTCTGTGTCGCCCGGAATGAAATCGGCTCAAGCTGTGGCCACATCGAGAAGAAGCCACCTACGATTGGAAAGTCACGCAAGCCGTCGATGATGTCGTTCAAGCCCGCAACAGCAAGTCCGTTTAACCCTAAAACTGGATCCAGGATCATGTTGATCCACAAAACTGCGTTGACCGCTGGCATCACGAAGAAGGGCGAAATTAGCAAAACACGTACAATGCCACGTCCAGGGAATGATCTGTTGATGAGGACCGCAATACCAAGCCCTAGGATGACAGTCAGGACAAGAATACTCGATACAATGAACACGCTGTTTTGAATCGCGAACCAAAAGTCCTTGGCGTTCAAAACGTATTGATAATTGCCGAAGCCACGCCAATTGCTAAGGGTAGGTGACATCCACTCTGGCCGGATCGTGCTGTTCAGCACGTAACGGATGAACGAAAAATACAGCGTCATACTAAGAGGGACCAACATCCAAATCAGCAAAAGCACAACTGCTGGCGCTTGGAGAATACGGGGCAGCGTTCTTTTGGACATAGCTCGGGTCACCTTACGAAGCAGAGGTTTCGTTGAGTCTGATATTAGGCGGGTGATCTTTTAGCGACCAGCGATTTTAACGCGCCACGTTCAAGCCAAAATGATCAAAATAACTGTTCGGATATTGGGTCCAGTTAATATCCACTGGACCCAAACGTCACTTAGAGGAAGCGGTTTAGTAGTAGCCCGCTTCGGACATGATTGCATCTGCGGCGGATTGTGCTGCTGCAAGTGCGTCTTCAACAGATTTTGCACCGGACAATGCCGCTGCAATTTCTTGTGCTACTGCTGTACCAACTTCTGGAAACTCAGGGATCGCAGCAAACTGTACACCAACATATGGTTTCAGGTCTGTTGCGCCAGGAGCCGCAGATTCGATCGC
>TARA_B110000908_G_scaffold155584_1_pt1 | contig 17284 bp, 17 predicted proteins | sample TARA_B110000908 | Tara Oceans TARA_B110000908 (sample SAMEA4398067) | marine metagenome | biome: Polar Biome; feature: [DCM] deep chlorophyll maximum layer (ENVO:01000326); material: water (ENVO:00002006), including particulate matter (ENVO:01000060) such as... | depth 36 m
GTTGCACACGGTGTGCGCAATGAAACCGATGAAGATGCCCGCTATTCCCAGATGCCTGCATTTGGCGAAATCTTGGAAACTGAAGAGATAACAGCTACGGTCGAATACGTTGTCTCGATGTCAAATGGCGATCATGACAGCGCCTTAGCCCTAGCAGGCGCCGAATTATTTGCAGACAATTGTACCGCGTGTCACGGCGACACAGGCCTTGGAGATCGCGAGGTAGGAGTCCCCAACATCGCCGATGCAATCTGGCTTTATGGCGGTGATCGCAAAGCTCTGACTGAGACGATTATGAACTCACGTTTCGGCGTTATGCCTGCGTGGGGGTAGCGATTGTCCGAGGCTGATGTTCGCGCTGTATCTGCATATATTCACGCCTTAGGAGGCGGCGAATAACCGAAAAGGTCGCTGGCCTACTGCCGGCCGACCCTTGTCCCGAAACGGCCCTGTTCGCAAAACATGTCGTTTCGGGACTTCTTGATTCAGATCAAAGTGCGCATAACACGAACCCGTTAGGGTAAAAGTGCGAACAGGATACCAAACACATGTCTTCAGATCCAACACCCTCATTGTATGCGGCTCAAGTCCCTATTTTTCCACGCAAAGTGACCGGATTTTTTCGGACGTTTAAGTGGTGGATCATGGCTGTCACCTTAGGGATTTACTATCTCACGCCCTGGATCAGATGGGACCGCGGCCCAAACCTTCCTGATCAGGCCGTTTTGGTCGACGTGGCAGGGCGCCGGTTTTATTTATTCCGGATCGAAATCTGGCCGCACGAATTCTATTTTGTTGCCGGTCTCTTGATCATGGCGGGCCTCGGGCTGTTCTTGTTCACCTCGGCCTTGGGCTGCGTTTGGTGTGGTTACACTTGCCCTCAAACGGTCTGGACCGACCTTTTTATCGCCGTTGAATGCTGGATCGAAGGGGATCGAAACGCACGCGTGAGATTGTGGAAAGGCAAGTGGAACCTGCGCAAATGGAAACTTCGCCTGACAAAATGGATGGTTTGGCTAGGTATCGCCTTGGCCACTGGCGGAGCTTGGGTGTTCTACTTCGCTGATGCACCGACGTTGTTGGTGGATTTGGTCACCTTCACGGCACACCCAGCAGCTTACACCACCATCGCAATTTTGACGGCGACGACATTCTTGTTTGGTGGTTTCTTGCGCGAACAGGTCTGTATTTATATGTGCCCATGGCCGCGCATCCAAGCGGCGATGATGGACGCTGATACAATCACCGTGGCTTACCGCGATTGGCGCGGTGAACCACGTGGCAAAAAACATGATGATACGTTCGGCGACTGTATCGACTGCATGGCCTGCGTGAATGTGTGCCCCGTCGGGATCGACATTCGGGACGGTCAACAGATGGAATGTATCACCTGTGCGTTGTGTATCGATGCCTGTGATGATGTGATGGACAGGATCGGCAAGCCGCGCGGTTTGATCGACTACCTCGCCCTGGCGGATGAAATGGCAGAACGTGAAGGTACAAAACCCGTTCCAATTTGGCGGCATATTTTACGCCCACGTACACTGATCTATACTGCGATGTGGGCCGCTATAGGGCTTGGATTTGTCTACGCCCTGTTCATTCGTACGGACATTGAAATGACGGTTAGCCCGGTGCGCAATCCAACCTTTGTGCTGCAATCTGACGTGTCCATTTGCAACATTTATGACGTGCGTCTGCGTAATAAATCCGGCGATGACCGCGAATTCCATATGAACCTGACCAGTGATGCGATTTTGCGGATTGAACTTGAGGGTCGTGACGGTGAATTGTGGATTACTGCACCGGCGGACACCACCATTTTGCAACGGGTTTATGTCACTGCCCGACCAAAAGACCCTGCAGCGGCGCAAGACAGCACGGCCTTGCGGCTTTGGGTCGAAGATCTTGAAAATGGACACCGTGCAAATCAATCTACAATCTTTAACGGAAGAGGCACCAAATGACCGAAGTTAAAGGATGGCATGTCTTTACAGGGTTTGCCGCTGCGTTTGGCATTATTCTCGCCGTGAACCTGACACTGGCTTTTCAAGCGGTGCGTACATTTCCTGGGCTTGAGGTCCGCAATTCATACGTGGCCAGCCAAACGTTTGACGTCGATCGGGCCTCGCAACTTGCGCTTGGCTGGGAGGTCTCCGCGCAGTTGATGGATCAAACACTGTCCTTGGTGATCCTTGAAAACGGCCAACCGATCGATGTTAAGGTGGAAACTGCAACATTTGGACGGGCGACCAACGTGCGTTACGACGAGGTGCCTGAGTTTGTGTTTGACGGCGAAGCCATGCGTGCAAAAGTAAGTGGGGGCACAGGCAACTGGAACCTGCGCTTGCGGCTTCGTTCAGAAAACGGAACCTTGTTTCAACAACGTATTATCGTAAGAGCAGTGCAATGACTGTTGCCTGTGCAGCCTGCGCCACCGTTCCGATGGCTGCGGATGTTGACACAGGCTCTTCGTTGCAATTTTCACTGCCCAACATTCACTGCGCCGCTTGCATTGGCAAAATCGAACGGGGGCTTGCCAGCATTATCGGCGTGCGTGCTGTACGCGTAAACCTATCGCTTAAACGGCTGACTGTGTCTGGGACCGTTGATCCCAAAAACATCGAAATTGCGCTTACGGGTTTGGGGTTTGAGGCCTATCCACTCGACCTTGAAGCATTGAATACGGCGCGTGACAGTGTTGGTCGTGGATTACTGTTGCGTATGGCCGTTGCCGGTTTTGCAATGATGAACGTGATGATGCTATCAGTGGCCGTCTGGTCCGGCGCCGCAGATGCGACGCGTGATATGTTTCACCTTATTTCCGCTGCCATTGCATTGCCTGTCGTTGCTTATGCTGGCCAGCCGTTTTTTCAAAATGCGTGGACCGCCTTACGCGTTGGACGACTGAACATGGATGTGCCGATATCTCTCGCCATTGTTCTAGCAGCGGGGATGTCGCTGTTTGAGACCTTGAATGGCGGGGCACATGCGTATTTTGATGCGGCGCTATCGCTGACGTTTTTTCTGTTGATCGGGCGGTATATGGATCACCGCACACGCAGTGCTGCGCGTTCAGCTGCCAAGGAACTTACCGCGCTTGAGGTGCAGACTGCCCAACGTATTGTGAACTGAATACACCAAACCGTACCTGTCGCAACCCTTGCCATTGGCGATACAATTGCGGTGCCATCGGGTGCACGGGTGCCTGTTGATGGCATCCTGACGTCAGGCGATGCCTTGATGGATCGTTCTTTTCTGACCGGTGAATCTGCCGCTGTCGGTGTTATGCAAAACGCCATGCTTCAAGCGGGGGAGATCAATGTCGCCGCACCCTTGACCCTACGCGCGACAGCCGTGGGCGATGATACAACCCTGCGCCGCATGGCCAGTATGGTCGAAACTGCAGAAAACAGCCGTAATAAATACACCGCACTGGCGGACCGCGCCGCACAAATTTATGCGCCTGCAGTGCATCTGCTGGCGCTGTTCGCATTCATGGGATGGTACGTTGCCACAGGGGATGTTCGCCACGCTTTGAATGTTGCGATTGCGGTGTTGATCATCACATGCCCTTGCGCTTTGGGCCTCGCTGTCCCTGCGGTTTCAACTGCTGCTATTAGTCGTTTGTTCAGCATGGGTTATCTGGTCAAACACGGCACCGCGCTTGAGCGTCTGGCTGAAGTCACCCACGTGGTGTTTGACAAAACGGGAACCCTTAGCACCCCATCTGTTACATTGCCCGAACCGTTTTCAACGACTGAACAGTCGGTGGCCAAAGCACTGTCCCAAGCCTCTAATCATCCTTTATCTCGCGCGCTAGAGGCAGCTCTTGGTGATGTCACGCCAGCAATCGTTGGGCAGATAACAGAGGTTGCAGGGTAGGGTATACAGGGCAGATGGAATGGACAAAGCGTTCGTCTTGGACGCGGCACCTGGTTGGGCGCTGACTTCAATGATTTGGGATTGCAAATTGGGAAGACCCAACCACGTCCGATCCTAGCTAGCGAGAGTCCACGTAAGGGCGTGCGCGCAGCCCTTTCTGGGCTTGATCTGCTATGTGAGATTGTAACTGGCGATGCATCTGGACCTGCCGAGCGGTTCGCAGCCGAATTGAAAATAGCTGTTACTTCAGACGTACGGCCTGATGAAAAACTGCATTATTTGCAACAGCTTGCCAGTGATGGTGCGCATGTTCTGATGGTCGGCGATGGTTTGAACGACACGGCGGCCTTGGCGGCCGCACATGCATCCATCGCGCCGGCATCTGCCCTTGATGCATCACGTAGTGCCTCTGATATTGTGATCCTAAAGGACAGCTTTGAACAGTTGCCCCTGTTGCTAACTATCGCGCGGCTAACGCGGCATCTGTCAAAAGAGAACTTTGCAATTGCGGCGCTTTATAACGGGATCGCAATTCCGATTGCTTTGGCAGGTTTCGCAACTCCGCTGGCAGCTGCACTGGCCATGTCCGCTTCGTCGATTACTGTTTTGCTCAATTCCCAACGTATAAGGTTTGCCAAATGAACATCCTTGTCATTTTGATCCCCGTATCACTCATTTTAGGAGGCGTCGGTTTGGTCGCCTTTATCTGGACCGTCCGCAGCGATCAATACGACGACGAAAAAGGCAATGCGGCACGGATACTGTTGGATGATTAGGGAACTTTGGCCCAGAATGACGATTTGTGTTTGTGCTGTGTGCGCAATGCATTCATGTACTGATCATGGGTAAGACGGCTGCCAAAATCTGTAATCTCTGTGTCTGCCACCGTACAATCCATCAAGTGATCCACGCAAGCCCCGTATCTGCTTGTTCGACCTTCCCAAAGGGCATGATTGATCATTGAACGCCATAATAAGACGGCAGCAAGTGGATGCTTATTCCGAAGACTTTCAGCTGCGGGTGTCAAAATATGATGAAGGTCGCCGTCCAGCTCATTTGCACGGGTTTCAATCAGACGGGCGGCAAAACCTAAGTCCGGCCACTCCAGAAAAAACCCAAGCGCAGCTGTAACATCCTCAAATTGCAAGGCATGTGCCTTTCCCGCGTCTTCAAACTCCATATCCTCAAAATCGGGCAAAACCCTGAGGTAGTCGCGCAAGGTTTGTGGATCAAGCGTTTCACTAAAACAATCCCACCGATGATTTTGCGCATCCTCGATTCTACCCAATGCCAAGAGGCAGTCAATATAAACGGCGTCCCACAATGTCTTTGTCGCAGGAGTGCCGTCTTGATCGGCGGCTAACAAAACTTCTAATCCATCGTCATCTCGGGCTTCATCAAGCAACAATCGGGCTACCTTTGCTGCAATACGCGGGCGTTTCAAATCTTGTGGCGTATACTGTGCGATGAAGGCGTCCATATCGCCCTGTGCCACTGCGATCTGCTGCAAGCAAGTTTTGATCAACTGTGATTTTTGATCGGCCGCAAAATTGCTGCCGGTGCTGCGCAAATCACGCAGAAACTGCAGGGCTGCATGATCTTCAGTCGATTTAGCCGGCGCGGTCTGATGCGCTTTTATCAGTTTTTTCAGTTGTTCAAGTCCAGCGTCACCCAAAGCTTCGGCCAAGACCGGGATGATCCCGTTAAACTCACCATAAGCGTTGTCTCGCAGTGCATCCCAAACCCGCACCGCCATATTTTCGGGACCAATGACGGCTCTTGGGGCGATGCCCTCGAACTGCAAAAGTGCTGCGCGAAACACCTCCGCCACATCGCCACGGCTGTCATCGACACGCTCATAGATGGAGGGTGCCATTTCGATAAAGTCCCACAACAGATCAAAGGCCAGTGTCGGTTCTTCTGAACCGATCTTTTCGACAATCATTGCGGCTTGGGTATCTAGTTCTTTGATCAACGCCTTGCGTTTGCGCCAGCCGACAAAGCTGGTGGATCTGCGAATGGACGTCAAACGTTTGCGCACGTCTCGCGATAATTCTTCAGCGCCCAAGTTGTGGCTTAGTTCCAGCCGCAAGCGACGTTTGATGACGGCACTGCCTATGCTGACCTCGATTAAAAGGTGGGCAAGGCGGTCGGCACCGAGGGCGGCAAGGTTTTCTTCGTTAAGAGTTTTCTTTGACATGCGACCTTTTTGGCATTGGGAACGCAGGAAGAGAAGAGGGTGCAGGCGCGGGAACAAATCATTTGCAGGGAAAAGAGAAAAGCGCCCCAAAAGGCGCTTCTATTCAAAACCAAAAAGGCAATCTAATTGATCAGCTGCCCCAGGCGCGAACTACACCGCAATCCATGTGGATAAAGTTGGAACCAGAGTAACGACCGACGCCGCCACCGCGACATGCAACAGCTGCGCGGGCCATCTGGCTAACCGAACGTGTCGAGAGGCGTAAATCTGCGGCTTTGCCTTGCATATGAAGGGAGTTTTTCGCCACACCGCGAGACCGTGATCGTAACATCGCGTTTGTTTTGGGACTGCGGTAACCAGATAAAAGCATATATGGCTCGTTTGCATCCAATAAGTTGTGGGCTGCGGTCATTACGTCAATCGTGCGCAAATCCATCGTTTTAACGCCATCAGTGCGCCAATCGCGCATGAAGTAGTTTACTTCTTTAACTGCGTCTTTGATGTATTTGCCTTCGATCCAGTAGATCATGTCGATGCGTTCGCCAGTACGGCCAGAAAACATACGAATACGTCTAATATCGCCAGCACCGCGTAACAAGCCAGCTGCATTGGAGAAAGTGGGGGCGGCTGCGACTGTTGTGGCGGCAAATGCACCCAACAACGCACGGCGCGTCATCGCGCCCGGATTGCTTATCATAGTCATAGTCCGTCGTGTCCCGTATGCCTGTTTCCCGTGATGTTACACGGGCAATTCGTCTTATCCCCAGTTGCAACGCTTTTATTACATAAACCGAATCGTTAACCAAGCGATGAATCTGCACCAAAAGAAGTATCAACAGTTTTAGGCAATTTTTTGCGCAAATTTTGTTCATAGTGATGAAACTGCCGAAACCTTGGCGACTATGTGTCACACAAATTGAACCATAAGAGATTCTTAAGCTTCTTGCGTAAATGTGAATGGACAAGACTCAGCGCTTCACAGAAAATACTGCCATATAACAATGTTTGCAGTTTTCGAGTGGGGGAAGACATGACACACCGCATGTTCCGGTTAACAACAATTTTGGCGTTGTCGCTGATGGTTATGGGGCTTTTTGTAAGTCCAAAGCCAGCAATGGCGCAAGTTACAGCATTTAAGCAGGCCGTTGCCGAGGCCGCCGCGCGCGACAAAGACATCGCGGCATTCTATCAGGCCAACGGTTACAAAAGCATTTGGACTGGCCGGGCAGGGCGCGATCGCACCCGTCGCCAAGCCTTGATTAAGGCACTATCCAGAGCATCCGCACACGGCCTGCCAGCCGCGCGTTATGATGTGGGTGGATTGCAGGCTAAAATGAAAGCCACACGTGGTCCGCGCGAGCGCGGCGCGATGGAAGTCGAAATGAGCCGTGTGTTCCTACAGTACGCGCGCGATCTTCAAACCGGTGTTTTGATCCCGAGTCGCGTTGACAGCGCAATTGCACGTCAAGTGCCGTACCGTGATCGTACATCCTATTTGGTGAATTTCTCAAAATCTTCGCCCGCTGGTTTCTTCAAGGCGTTGGCTCCGAAGACGATGGAATATAACGCCCTGATGAAAGAAAAACTGCGTCTTGAGCGGCTTCTGGCAAAAGGGGGATGGGGCGCGACAATACCTTCAAAATCACTGAAACCCGGTCAGTCCGGCGCGTCTGTTGTTGCCGTGCGCAACCGTTTGATGGCGATGGGCTTTATGCGCCGTTCGTCTTCACAGTCCTATGATGACAATATGAAATCTGCGGTTCAGCAATTCCAACTGGCACATGGTATGTCGCCAGACGGTGTTGCGGGTGCTGGAACAATTACGGAGATGAACAAAGGTGTTCAAACACGCATGCAGTCTATTATTGTCGGAATGGAACGCGAACGCTGGTTGAACCAAGAACGCGGCAAACGCCACATTTTGGTGAACATTCCAGACTTCACGGCCAAAATCATCGACAACAACAAAGTAACGTTTGAAACGCGTTCTGTCGTTGGTGCGAACAAATCTGATCGTCCAACACCAGAGTTTTCCGACGTTATGGAATACATGGTCATCAATCCAAGCTGGTATGTGCCACGTTCGATCATCACCAAGGAATACTTGCCAGCGCTGAAACGCAACAGCAATGCGGTACGCCATATCGAGATCACAGACAGCAAGGGCCGCAAGGTCAACCGCTCGGATGTGAACTTTTCGAAATACACCGAGAAGACGTTCCCGTTTTCGATGCGTCAGCCTCCGTCCAAAGGCAATGCGTTGGGTTTGGTGAAATTCATCTTTCCTAACCCTTACAATATCTATTTGCACGATACCCCGACCAAAAATCTATTTGGCCGTGAAGTTCGTGCCTTTAGCCATGGGTGTGTGCGCCTAGCCGATCCCTTTGATTTCGCCTATGTGCTTTTGGCGAAAGAAGTTGGCAATCCGAAAGAGTTCTTTCAAGGCAAGTTGGCAACGGGCAAAGAACAGCGCGTAAACCTGAAAACGCCTGTTCCTGTGCACATTATCTACCGCACAGCCTACACCAACGCCAAAGGTCACACACAGTACCGTCGTGATATCTATGGCCGTGATGGTCGCGTTTGGAACGCATTGGCCAAGGCAGGGGTGGCATTGCGCGCCGTACAGGGTTAATTCAAGTTCCGAAGCATTCGGGATCTTGACCATGAACCATTCCATCAAAGACATCGCAACGGCGCTAGGGGCAGAGGCCTTTGGCGCCGTTGATCTTTTGATATCCTCAGTTCAAGAACCCGCCAGCGCAGGACCAAATGATTTGGCTTTGGCGACGGACGCGAAATACGCAGATGAATTGGCTAGTGGCCAAGCCCGCGCTGCAATGTTGTGGGAGGGGGCCGATTGGCAAGCGATGGGGCTAGAGGCTGCAATTGTACCCAAACGCCCGCGGTTTGCTATGGCCCCACTGACCCGTATGATGGATCGTGGACAAGGATTTGGCACGGGCATTCACCCCAGTGCGGTCATCGATCCTTCTGCAGAATTAGCCGAAGGCGTTTCGGTTGGTCCGCTCACTGTTGTTGCAGCAGGTGCGAAAATTGGTGAGGGCAGTGTTATCGGTCCTCAGTGTTTTATCGGTATGGATGCGATTATTGGCGCGAATGCGTATCTTCGCGACCAAGTCAGCATTGGTGCACGGGTCCGTATTGGCGCGCGTTTCATTGCCCAGCCGGGCGCACGCATTGGTGGAGACGGCTTTAGTTTTACGTCCGCTGAACGCTCAGGGATAGAAGCGGTTCGCGAAAGCCTAGGCGATCAACAGGACACCGACGCGCAGTCATGGACCCGCATTCACTCTCTTGGATCGGTCGTGATCGGTGACGATGTTGAGATCGGCGCGACCAGTTCTATCGATAACGGCACAATTCGTGATACTATTATTGGCGATGGCTGCAAGTTTGATAATTTAGCTCAAGTCGGCCACAACGTAAAAATGGGTCGTGATTGTCTTATATGTGGGCATGTGGCTATTGCTGGATCGGCTGTTATTGGCAACAACGTGGTTTTAGGCGGCATGACGGGTATCAGTGACAATATTTTTGTCGGCGATCGTGTAATCACCGGTGGGGCAACAAAGGTCCTTTCAAACGTACCAGCCGGTCGTGTGATGCTAGGGTATCCAGCAACCCAAATGGATAAGCAGGTGGAAATTTACAAATTCATGCGCCGCTTACCACGATTGTTTCGCGATGTTGCAGCGCTGCAAAAACGGGTTCCCAAAGACGATATCAGTGACTAAGTCAAAAGCTAGAATATGACCATTTGTGCAAAGGGTTCTGTTATGAGTGTAACGGATAAAATAATCGTAATTATCGCAGAGCAAGCGGTGCTTGAAACATCCGATGTGACGCTTGACAGCACACTCGAAGACCTTGGCATCGACAGCCTTGGCCTTGTTGAAAGCATCTTCGCCATCGAAGAAGAGTTTGATATCACAGTTCCCTTTAACGCCAATGAACCCAGCAACAGCGACTTCGACATTTCAAGCGTTTCCAAGATCATTGAGGGTGTGACGCGCCTTGTGAAAGAACAGGCAACTTAACCCATGAAACGTGTGGTCATCACTGGCGCTGGGACAATCAACGCGCTTGGTCATTCAGTCGCGGACACGATGAAGGCGATGGCTGAAGGACAATGCGGGATTGGGCCGTTAGCGTTTCGCGATGTTGAACGGTTGTCGATCCAGATCGGTGGGCAGGTCCGTGGGTTTGAAGCGGAGGGTCGTTACAACCGTCAGCAAATGTCACTGTATGATCGTTTCACGCAATTCACACTGGCTGCGGCCGCCGAGGCAATCGCGCAATCGGGCATCACATTTAGCGGTGAAACAGCTGCTAAATCTGGCGTTGTTCTTGGAACCGCAGGGGGTGGCGTCAGCACGTGGGATGACAATTACCGCGCTGTCTATGAGGACGGCAAAAACCGTGTTCACCCTTTTGTTGTGCCAAAGTTGATGAACAATGCAGCCGCCAGTCACGTAAGCATGGAATATAACCTCAAGGGGCCTTCGTTTACCGTCTCGACCGCTTGCGCGTCGTCAAATCACGCCATGGCGCAAGCGTTCCAGATGGTGCGCACGGGCATGGCACCTGCAATGGTCACGGGTGGATCTGAGTCCATGTTGTGCTTTGGCGGGGTCAAGGCCTGGGAAGGCTTGCGTGTTATGTCCAAGGACGCGTGTCGCCCGTTTTCGGCCAACCGCAACGGCATGGTTCAGGGCGAGGGTGCAGGCATCTTTGTGTTCGAGGAATATGAACACGCAAAGCTGCGTGGCGCCGATATCCTATGCGAAGTAGCAGGGTTCGCCATGTCTTCTGATGCGTCCGACATTGTCATGCCCTCCAAGAATGGGGCCGCACGGGCGATTGCCGGGGCATTGCAGGACGCCAAATTGAACCCAGAAGACGTGGGTTACATCAACGCACATGGCACAGGCACGGCAGCAAATGACAAGACTGAATGTGCGGCTGTCGCTGATGTGTTTGGCCCACACGCTGATCAATTGATGATCTCGTCAACCAAATCAATGCACGGGCATCTTATCGGGGGCACGGGCGCTGTTGAATTTTTGGCCTGTATCATGGCGCTGCGGGATGGGATCATTGCGCCAACAATCGGCTACGAAGAACCCGATCCTGAATGTGCATTGGATGTGGTGCCCAACGTGGCGCGGGATGCGAAAGTTGACGTTGTTTTGTCAAACGCCTTTGCATTTGGTGGCATGAACGCGGTGTTAGCGCTCCGCAAAATCTAAATGCAAAAGGCCGCCTGCGTATAACAGACGGCCCATTCGTTTCCGAAAAGTTTGATTACTGCTGAACGGTCGACACTTGTTCAAAGGCGGCTGTGAAACCGGTCAAGGACAGGGACAGCTCAACCTTCTGATCTGGCGCCAGTGCAGGCACAATTGTGAGCAAAGCGGCGTTGCCACGTTTGAAACGGGACAAGTCGTCTGCAGTTAGTCCAATGCGGGCATAACAACCAACGGGATTGCAAAACGCATACGGGTAACGGCGCGCGCCGCCACCATCGACTGTGATTGTTAATTGTTGGGGCAGGGATGTTTCAAGCGGTACGACCACTGTCGCGCCCGCTTTTGCTTTGCCGCCGTCAGGCAAACGGAACAATGAAAATTCAGCAACAGGGGTGCCTTCGCCGTCATCTAACAATTGATACATTTGGCAGGGATCATCTTCACCTTCTTCGGCTTTGATGCAGCGCATTTCCCAATCACCAATAATTTCTTTGATGTAGGGTTGGCCAACAACTGGAACCGCATTTGCATCTTCGCCAAGGCTCAGTTGGGATTCTACATTCGGTGTCGCATCGTCTTGTGATACTATGGTGTCGTCTTCTGTTGGTTGTGCCGTGTCTTGGGCGAATGTCATGCTGGCAGCACTTAACATTAGGGCTGTGCTTAGAAAAACGGCATTGCGTAATTTGGTCATTATGTGTCCACCACTCGTTGCGTTGCGACAAACGCTATCATGGTGAAACAGGCATGTCAGCGACGAACAGCACACAAATTTACAAGTTTTGGCGAATTTTTGCTGGTTCCGGAGAGGTAAAGCAACCGTCTGTCACAAAAAAGAAAAGAGAGCTTCGTTGAGCTCTCTTTTCCAATTTATTCTCCCCATCGGACTAGGCCGACTTATTGGATCAAGGTTACGAAACGAGAGGTAGTCGGTCAACAGCTAGTTTCGGCGATTTCGATCTTTGATCACGTGGTCAAGGACAGCAAAAAAAAGGGCCGCACCCTAAGGCACGGCCAAGTCTGACAGGGAGGAAGTGTTCCAAACCCGAAGGACATTTAGGTCTGGAACAAAAAACAATATGACCCCCAATGGTTAAGTAAGTATGGTCGGCACGAATAAAGACATGAACAAAAGGTTAACCCATATGACATCCGAACTATTTATTGGCGGTGGCGGCGACGATTACGCAGTTAAACAAGGCCTTAGCCTGAAATACGCCAACAGGCATGGGTTGATCGCAGGGGCCACGGGCATGGGTAAAACTGTAACCCTTCAAATTCTGGCCGAAGGGTTTTCGAACGCAGGCGTTCCAGTGTTTTTGTCTGATGTAAAAGGTGATCTTTCTGGCCTCGCAAAATCCGGAAGCGCGGATCACAAACTGCATGGGCCCTTTATGTAACGCGCAGGCATCATCGGCTATGATGATTACGCTTATAGTAAATTTCCCGTGACCTTCTGGGACTTGTTTGGCGATCAGGGCCATCCAGTCCGCACCACGGTTGCTGAAATGGGACCACTGTTGTTGTCCCGTTTGCTTGAATTGACCGAGGCCAAGAGGGCATCCTGAACATCGCATTCCGTTTGTCGGATGAAGAAGGTTTACCGCTTTTGGACCTTAAAGACCTGCAGTCATTGTTGGTCTGGATAGGTCAAAACGCCAAAGCACTGTCCTTGCGTTATGGCAACGTCTCCGGTGCTTCAATTGGGGCCATCCAACGCCGTTTATTAATGCTGGAAAACCAAGGCGGCACCAATCTATTTGGCGAACCCGCCCTTGAACTGGCCGATCTGATGCGCACCGATGCGGATGGGCGTGGCGTGATTAATCTGTTGGCCGCTGACAAACTGATGAACTCACCAGGTCTGTATGCGACCTTCCTATTGTGGTTGTTGTCCGAGCTGTTTGAGGAACTTCCTGAGGTCGGTGATCCGGACAAACCCAAGTTGGTGTTCTTCTTTGATGAGGCCCATTTGCTGTTCGATGACGCGCCCAAAGCCTTGGTCAATAAAGTAGAACAAGTGGCCCGTTTGATCCGCTCCAAAGGCGTTGGTGTATATTTCATCACTCAAAACCCAGCGGATGTGCCCGAAGATATCTTGGGTCAACTTGGCAACCGCTTCCAACATGCTTTGCGTGCGTTTACCGCAAAGGACCGCAAACAACTGCGCATGGCGTCAGAAACTTACCGCGAGAACCCTCGTTTTGACACCGAAGAAGCCATTCGCGAAGTTGGCGTTGGGGAGGCTGTAACCTCCATGCTGCAAAAGAAAGGTATTTCAGGGATCGTTGAACGTACCTTAATCCGTCCACCATCCTCCCAACTGGGTCCGATCACAAAAGCTGAGCACCGCGATATTCTGGCAGCGTCCGACATGTCGGGTAAATATGACGAAACGCTGGATCGTAAATCAGCTTTTGAAATCCTATCCAAACGGGCAGAGGCAGCGGCAGCGGAAGCCGAGAAGGCCGAGGAAAAAGCCGAAGAAGAAACTCAGCCCGCCTTGCGTGAATTTAATGCAGTGCGCCGTTTTGAAGGAACACGTGTTGCGCGCTCCACCTCACGTCCAACCCGCAAACCCAAGAATGATGGGTTAGGGGCGGCAGTTGCATCTGTCATCTTGAAAGAGCTGAAAGGCACCACAGGTCGCCGTCTTGTACGTGGAATCTTGGGCGGTTTGTTTAAGGGACGATGACACATGATTATTGTTAACGGAAGTGATCTACGGGGCAGCGCACGCGACGCATCTGGACCGGGATGGAGCAGCCTTCGCATGTTGGTCAAGACTGATGGCATGGGTTTTTCAATGAATGAAACGATCGTGAAAGCGGGTTTGACGCTGACATTGGAATACAAGAACCACCTTGAAGGATGTTACTGTGTTTCGGGCAGCGGTCGCGTGACCGATCATGCCACAGGTTCTGTGTCTGAGATAAAGGTTGGCGTTTTGTATGCCTTAGATCAGCATGATCATCACAGCCTTACTGTGGATGAGGGGCAGGATATGTTCCTGATCTCGGTCTTTAACCCTGCTTTGCAAGGCGATGAAGTACACGGGGCGGACGGCAGCTATTCTGCGTGATGTCGAATACATCCATAACGAAAAAGGCCCCGCAGTTTCCTGACGGGGTCTTTTTAAATCAGAACCATTGGCCCTACTTTTCGGGGATCAGCCCGCGCGGACTGAACCTGAGCACGAGCAGCAGAACAAAGCCCATCGTCAGAAGACGCATATGCGCTGCACTGTCGATCAGGTGTTCCTTTAGCGCACTGCCTTCAGCCATCCCGTAGGTTACAAAATTCATCAACCCAAGGCCCATCGGTTCAACCATAACCCACAGCCACCAGATCAAGAATCCGCCCAGAACCGAACCAAGGTTGCTGCCGGATCCACCAACAATCACCATCACCCAGATCAGGAAGGTAAAGCGCAGCGGCTGGTAGGTGCCGGGGGTCAACTGACCATCAAGTGTGGTCATCATCGCGCCTGCTATGCCACAAACGGCAGAGCCAAGAACGAAGATTTGCAAGTGACGGGCCGTGACGTTTTTACCCATCGCTTCGGCTGCATGTTCGTTGTCACGAATGGCGCGCATCATACGACCCCATGGGCTGTGCAAAGCACGTTGGGCAAGGATGAACAGAATGACCAGAACGACGGTAAACAGACCTGCATAGATCAGCTTAACCGACAAGGTCGAGGCCGTCACAGGATCAATCCCAAGGCTTGTTGCGCCTTCCACAAATGATGTGTTGTTTTGCAAATCGATTTCGTAAGGGGCAGGGCGTGGCACACCGTAAACGTTCTTTACACCGCGCGACAACCAATCCTCGTTTTTCAACACAGCGATGATGATCTCGGATATGCCCAATGTCGCAATGGCAAGGTAATCGGAGCGTAGACCAAGGGCGGTCTTGCCAATCATCCATGCGACGCCAGCGGCCAAAAGCCCACCAACAGGCCATGCGATAAGGGTCATCCAACCCCAGTCTTTGCCATCATTGCCGCCAAAGTTCAGGCCACCTAGATAGCCCGTAGATGCGGGATTGATCGACTCGATCGCGGAAACTGCAGGATCGAACAGTGAACGGAACACAAAGAAACCGACAACAAGCAGCGCAAAAACCGCAACGTTGCGCAATCGACCCGCAGCCATCGTTTTGAGCACAATACCGGCAGCGATAACTGTCGCCGCACCCAACAGCAATGCGCCAATCACCGGTCCACCACCTGCTTGCCACGCACCGGGTGTCGCAGGCATAGACACGATAATGGTCGCCAAACCACCAAGAGCCACAAAGCCCATGATGCCCACATTGAACAGGCCCGCAAACCCCCATTGAAGGTTCACCCCAATGGCCATGATCGCCGAAATCAAACCCATACTGACCAATTTCAAAGCAACATCTGAGCTTTGCACATAGCCAGTGACTAAGACCAATCCTGCGACAAACGCAAAATAGACCGTATTGCGAACTGTATCGGTCATACTGATTTCCCCGCGAACAAGCCTGTTGGCCTAAACAGCAGCACGATCAATAAAATGACGAAGCTGACTGCGAATTTGTAATCTGTGGACAAGAGCTGCACCAAACTGTCTGGGGCCCATGCCTCGGGCACCACATAGGTTGCTACTTTTTTCCACGCATAGGTGATCATCACCTCTGAAAACGCGATGGTGAAACCGCCTGCAATTGCACCAATCGGGCTGCCCAAACCACCAACAATGGCAGCAGCAAAGACCGGCAACAGCAATTGCAAAAAGATGAACGGTTTGAAAGATTTATCCAGACCATACAATGTGCCCGCGATGGTCGCCAATGCGGCAACAATCAACCATGTGATCATCACAACGCGCTCTGGATTGATGCCAGACAACAGCGCGAGGTCCTCGTTATCAGAATAGGCGCGCATTGATTTGCCCGTGCGCGTGCGGTTCAAAAACCAAAACAGCACAATCACAACAATCACCACGGTGACAATTGTGATGCCTTGGGTGGTTTTAAACGCCAACCCTTCTTTCAGCCCTGTCAGCGCTTTGAATTCACGAACCGAGATAATGAAGCGTTCGCCGTCTTGGAAACGCTGATCGTTTGGTCCAATGATAAAGCGAACCAGACCGTTCAGAATGAACATGACGCCCAAGCTGACAATCACAAGGATCACCGGCTTGGCCTTTTGTTCACGGTAGAACTTGTAAACATAACGATCCGTGAACAGCACCAATCCCATTGTCGCCAAAATACCAAACGGCATGGCGAGTAGGGCAGTTGGAAGTGGTCCGAACGAAATGCCCCAGCCTTGGAACAACCACGTCACAAGGATTGTGCACATCGCGCCAAAGGCCATCGTGTCGCCGTGGGCAAAGTTCGAAAACCGCAAGATGCCGTAGATCAACGTGACACCCAGCGCCCCAAGGGCAAGCTGCGCACCATACGAAATGGCAGGGATCAAGACGAAGTTAGAGAGCGCCACAAAGGCGTTTAGGAAATCTATCATTTGCTAACTCTTATCCAAGTTCTTTTGGGCAACGGATTTGCTGATTTCAACGAGAATGCCCAGAGCCACACCCAAAACGGCTAAAAGAAAACCTTCTTCAAGGAGATAACTCTTACCCAAATTAAACCCCACAATGTAAAAGTGGGATGCAATGCTGAAAATCCCGAGAACAAAGGTAATCCAGCTGAGTTTTTCGCCCATTTTAGTAAAGGTCATAACTCAGCCCCCCAAAAACGATTTGCGCACTTCAGGGTCGTTCAGCAATTCCTTGCCTGTCCCTGTAAACGCATTGCGGCCTTGCACCAGAACGTAGCCTTTATCGGCGATCTCTAACGCCTGACGTGCGTTTTGTTCGACCATCAGGATCGGGATACCCGTGCGGGCCACCTCGATAATGCGGTCAAACAATTCGTCCATCACGAT
>TARA_B110000908_G_scaffold117508_2_pt1 | contig 17070 bp, 15 predicted proteins | sample TARA_B110000908 | Tara Oceans TARA_B110000908 (sample SAMEA4398067) | marine metagenome | biome: Polar Biome; feature: [DCM] deep chlorophyll maximum layer (ENVO:01000326); material: water (ENVO:00002006), including particulate matter (ENVO:01000060) such as... | depth 36 m
ATGTCCGATCACCTGATACTCAAGTAATTTGTCTTCCCACTCAGGACCGCCACCAATGTTGTGAACAATCCATTTTTCTGACTTACTATCACTTGGACCCGGGACAACAACACCAATGTGAGTAGCTCCATGTGGCAAGCGCCAGGCGACAACATCACCGTAGGAAAAGTCATCTGCCTTTGATCCTTGTTCAGCAAGTTCTATTTCCTCACCGAAACGACTAAAGTAGCGTTGCAGGTTAGGCACACGGCGGTGATCGATGTTTGTATCGGGCGCCTTCAGAGCCCATAGCTGTGGGTAAATGCGGAAGTTGTCCTGCATGTCCTCGTGAACAAGCTGTTGGAGATCGATGCCTAAAGCGCGGTAGCTCCGCACCACCACGTCTGTGCAAACGCCTTTACCCTCTGGAACATCGCCCTTGGGGTAGGAAATAGTATAGTAGGCAGGATCATAAGTGACCTCCTCACGGGTTCTTTCGAGTGCCGCTGCAGCGAGCTGATTGCCAAATCCGTCGCCCTGGCCTAGCCATGCGACAGTTTCTTCGACCTTGAGTTCGGTAACACTATCATCCTGAGCAAGGAGCTGAGAGATAAATGGCTTCGCCACGATGCCCACACCAACCACTACGAATAGTACCATCAACCATCCACCCCCCCATGTCTTGCGTACGGGTTTTTTCGGGCGTGGGCCGATATATTCGATGGTATCCATGGTTCTTAGTCTCTAAAATTGCTTGGTTTTATGCGTATTGCACACTCAATGTGAATGACTTACTCACATCATAAATAAGCCCGTTTTACCAGAATATTTCACCTAATTGGGAAAAAATGTCGCATTTAAGCAGAATACTCGCAATACAGCTTAAAAATCGCCCTATTTCCATCGTATTTAGCCGATTTTTAGCGCTGGAAAAATATCAATACTTCTTCAGAGTCTCCGTAATCATGCTGATCGAACACAAAAGCACCCCACTTCAATGGGGCTCACTCGATCTGGCCCTCTTTGGGCTGGAGAAAGACTGGTATGGCAACGAGTTGGATACACCCGCCGCTTTTGGCATGGCCATCGACCACGGAAGCTTCTGGTTTGTCGCCACACGCAGAAAACCGGCCAATATCCACCCTCAAGCTCGACCCGGTGAATTTACCCCAGAACTCTGGAAACTTGACGTGGCTGAGTTTTTCCTCAGTCACCCGGAATCAGGTCGGTATCTCGAGTTCAATCTGGCGCCCAACGGTGCATGGTGGAGTGCCGAATTCACCGCTCCTCGTGTGAGAGCGAACGAGGAGGATGTCGAGATGCCCGGCGTAAAAACCTTCTCAGACCTCGCGCCGGATGGCACTTGGGTAGCTGCCGCATCCATCCCGCTTGATATTCTCAAGGCTCGATTCGATTTCGGGGCTGAAACCAGAATGAACGTTACCTTCATCGTTGATTCCCCTAATCAGAAATTTCTAACTGCAGCTGCTGCACCTGATGGCGAACCTGATTTTCATCGACCCGACGTCTTCAAGCAGGTCAAGATTCACGAAGGAGGTCTCACCTTTCACAACCCTCAATAATTATTCATTTTCCACTATCAATTATCCATTAAAAATATGCAGCCAAAAATGCAACCAATTCGTAATTCGCAGGGGGAACTTCTTGATGTTGCCTACCATGGAGGAACTCGAGATGACGTTCTCGTCATTCTCGGGCACGGTGTCACTGGCGACAAAGATCGGCCCTTACTCTTTTGGTTGGCCAGAGCGCTTGCGGATAGCGGCTACCCATGCCTACGCATGTCTTTTTCTGGCAATGGGAAATCAGAAGGCTCGTTTGTCGATTCTAACATAACCAAAGAAGTCGGCGATCTTACTTCCGTAATGGATCAGCTCGGTGATGGGAAAAAAATTGCCTACATCGGTCACAGTATGGGGGGCGCTGTAGGTGCTCTCACAGCAGCGCGTGATGAACGGATTAAGGTACTCGTCTCTCTGGCTGGCATGGTTCATACCAAGAATTTCTGCAACACAGAGTTCGGTGATGTCACACCGGGCCTTGGAGTTATGTGGGAGGAGGAGGAGTTTCCCTTTTCTCAATCGTTTCTCGACGACATGAATCACATCGACAGCACACTCGATGCAGCCCGTGAGTTGCGGGTGCCATGGCTACTCCTACACGGGCTTGCAGATGACATTGTTTTACCGTCTGATAGCAGAGACATCAAAGCCGTGCTGCGAGGCCCCGTAAACCATGTTGAGGTGGATGGAGCCGACCACTCATTCGAGGATCACTACGAGATTGTGGCCAATGAAACCAAGAGCTGGCTGGAAAAACATCTCTAATTCGATGCTTCTAGATTGATCGCGGCTATAACAAAGGTAATAATGTGTGAACTATGAAAGGCAAACCACAGGATCGGCTCGAGCTGGCACTGCAGGCATCTAATGAAGGTGTCTGGGACTGGTATCTAGACGAAAAGGATATTTATTACTCGGATCGAGTTCTCAGATTTCTTGGCTACTCAGCAGATGATGCTCCTAACATCATTCAGCATGCTAGGAAATATTTTCATCAGGATGAACTTCAAGACTTACGGGCAGCCTTTAAAGCGGTTATTGCTAAAAATGGCGAAGACACATTGGCCACAGACTGTCGTTACAATCACCCGGACGGCTTGTGGCACTGGTTACGGATCCGAGGTGTGGTGGTGCGTGATGATGCAGGCAAGGCTCTGCGTATTGTGGGTTCTATCATCGATATTTCAAAACGAAAAAGCGCTGAAATAGCCCTAGAGGAAGAGCGCTATCGACTTCGTGAATTGATTGAAAACATCCCAGTCAACGTCTACTATAAAGACAGGGACTCAAAATTTGTGCTCGCCAATAGTTCAACCGCAGAAAAGCTCGGAGCCAAATCGGTGGATGATCTGCTAGGGAAATCTGATCACGACTTCTTTGACAAATCACACGCCGACATCGCCCGTGCCAATGAGATCGAACTCATGGAAACCCGCAAACCCCAAATCAAAGCCATCCAGTGTGAGACATGGAAGGGCAAAGAGAACACTTGGGCGGAAACTTCCAAATTACCATGGCTCGACCGCAAAGGCCAACTGCGCGGGATCTTCGGGATCACCAGCGACATTACTGATCTTGTTAAAACCCAAAGCAGGCTCGCTGAGCTGGCTGAAGAATTAAAAAAACGCAACGTCGCATTCGAAGAAGAACTTCAACTCGCCCGCGAAATCCAACAAGCCCTCTTACCCCAAAGCCTTGATGGACTAGTGCTGCGCGGTCACGATCGGGAAGTTACCTTCGGCTGTCGCTACTCGCCAGCCTCTGAGATGGCGGGTGATTTTTTTGAAGTCATGCCCATTTCCCAACACTGTATAGGCATATTCGTCTGCGATGTAATGGGTCATGGTGTTAGAGCCTCACTTGTCGTTTCCATGCTTCGTGGACTGATGGAAAAAGAACGCGACTCCGCCACCAGCCCGGAGTGGTTTCTCTACGGCGTCAATGAAGGCCTCGTATCCATCTTCGAGCGCGCGGGTGTCACCCTGTTTGCGACAGCTATCTACTGCGTAATTAATCTAAAACAAGGGACCCTGACCTACTCCTGTGCAGGCCACCCTCCACCGATCACGATCCGGTTAGGTAAAGGTAAGCAGCTTCAACCAAAACAGGAAAAAACCAATCCAGCTCTTGGGCTGATCTCGAAGTCTCCCTACACATCGGAGGTTGTGTCACTCGACGACATTGATCGACTGCTGATCTTCACTGACGGGCTTCACGAAGTAGAAGATGCCGCTGGTGATCAAATGGGGATAGACCAGATTATCACCACCATGGAAAACGGCTTTGAAGAGAGTCTCGAAAACAGCCTCGATACCCTGCTTGACCAAGCACGCCGACATTCCGTGGATGGTGAATTCGAAGACGACGTCTGCCTGTTCGCCATGGATGTTGGCTCAGGCTTATAACAAACGTTAGAGTTCTTCGACTTGAACTCCATCCACTGCGGACGTGGAAAAAATATGTGGCTCGATACCGGTCGCCTCCTTGTAAATGCGGCTCATTTCATCCATCACGGCATTTGTCTTATCGGCACGTGCCAGAGTCACCGTTGAGCCACCAAAACCGCCACCGGTCATCCGGCTGCCTAATACGCCTCCCTCCTCACCGATTGCCCAAGCGGCTTCGACCATGATATCGAGTTCTTTGCAGGAAACTTCAAAATCGTCTCGGAGCGACTTATGGCTGGCGGCCATCAACTCAGCCACTTCATCGGTTTTGCCACGGGCAAGTGCCATAGCGGCTCTCTGGGTACGTTCTATTTCTTTGACCACATGGCGAGCGCGTCGATAGACCACTTCGCTCATTTCGTCTTTTACAGCATTAAGATCGTCGATGCTAACCTCCCGCCAAGAGTCCTTTCCTAGGATGGAAAGGGCAATCTCAGTTTGCTTCCTACGATTCGCATAGCTGCCGTCGCTGAGTTCGTGCTGGACCTTGGTATCTGCAATAATCACATCCACTGAGTCATCAGCAAATGGGATCGACTGCACTTCCTCGGATCGACAATCGATCAGCACGAGGTGATCTTTTTCTGCAAATACGGAGGCAAATTGATCCATGATTCCGCATGGGACACCGGCAAATTTCTGTTCAGCTCGCTGGCAGAGTAGAGCCTTGTGCTTTGGATTGATGTCGATTCCTAACACGGCCTCAATCACTGTCGCGGCGGCCACCTCCAGAGCTGCCGAGCTCGATAGGCCTGCGCCCAATGGCACCGTCGAATGGATCATCGCGTCAAATCCAGGCATCGGCCAAAAACCCCTCTCTCTGAATCCATCAAGCACCCCGCGGAAGTAATTTGCCCAGGCCGGCTTACCCACCACAGGCGGTTCATCAAGCATCACGATGACAGGATCGTCCGGAAACATAGTAGAAACAAGATTGGCTTGAGAGGTTCCGTTGGGTGTGACCGCAATCATAATATACCGGTTAATCGCCAGCGGCAGAACGAACCCATCACAATAATCGATATGCTCGCCAATCAGATTCACACGTGATGGAGCAGCCACTAACCAGAATGGGATCATTCCGAAGTATTCCTCAAATTGCTCTAACACATCCGCCTTCTGGTCTGCGTAGGCTTTATCGCCATCATCGATTCCATCGTCTACTTTATGCTCGATCATTTCGATATGCGGGTGCTTTTAGACGTATACCAGCTACGTCACATGTTCTATAACCCTCCCTCCGCCCTCGACCAGCCTCAAATGTGTACAGTCGCTAAAAAATGCCCTGCTGAGCCTTCTCATCAGACTATTGATACCATCCGTCTCGTTCTTCATTGAAACTTAGGAAATACAAAGTATCATGGAGGTATGAAAATTCTCATCTGTTTGATCGGGCTATGTATTTCCCCCCTGCTGATTGTCGCATGTGGGGATAAAAAAGAACAGGCCACCAAGGAACTGGAGACATCAGGTTACCAAGCCACTCCCGCTGATTTCCTGCGAGCTTCAGAGAATGGAGACATCCGCGCACTGGAGCTTTTTGTAAAACAAGGCATGGACCTTAACACCAAGGACGACAATGGGTGGACGGCACTTCATCTAGCAGCTCGTGGCAAACGCCAGGAATCTGTCGCATTTCTCCTCGAAGCAGGCATGGATATCGAAACCCCCGGACTCGATGGTGTCACCCCCATGATGCTGGCAGCCCGCGAAGGAAATCACACCATGGTGCGTTACCTCCTCAAACAAGGCTCCAAAGCTGAGCTTAAAGACAAAAAAAACAGGTCCTCCCTGATCCTCGCAGTCGAAGGCGGGCATGCTGCCTGCGTTGAGGAAATAGCCCCTTACTCCCGCAACCAACTCGATACAGCCCTGCTCTATGCTGCATCACAAGACAAACATCAGGTGATCGAGGCGCTGACCAGTTTTGGTGCCTCCGTCTACGTCCGTCACGAGGGGGGTATGACCCCGCTGATGCTTGCTGCAGAAAAAGGGTACCTCGATACCGTTAAATCCTTGTTAGAAAATGGAGCCAACCGATACGCCGTAAACGAACACGGCTGGACCGCTGCCCAAGTCGCTGAGGCCGCCAATCAAATTTCAATCGCCAAATTACTCAACCAAAACCCGGACGCAACTGAACTTGCTATCAACGAACCAACGATTGAAGAAGGTATCGAGTGGACCGAACCCGTCGTTGCCGCCGCCGATATGCCGCAAACTGATGGCGACGCCAGTATCACAGGAGAACCGACTGACGAGCCCACTGAAGATCCTGTGGTTACCCCAACTGGCACTCTGGTCGCTGCAACCACACCTAGTAAAAAGCATCTCCCCTTTATCGCCGGCAAAACCATTGCAAGTAAAGGTGCTACTCCTGACGACGTCGCCAAGGACCTCGCCATGCTTGACTACAAAGAGAAACCTCTCCCCTTGATGGTTGAAAAAACCACTCCTCGTGCATCGGGAGGTAGTGAAGCCCAGGTTCGTATGCTCTACGGTGATCAGAAAAAGGTCACCGTCAAAGAGGGCGACACCATACCTGCCACCCAGTTCAAGGTCATCAGTATCCGGCGTATGCTGAACCACAGCAAAATTACGGACGGACAACCTACAGATGTTTCCGTCGTTGAAATTGAAGATACCAACACGGGTAAACGCCGCAAAATGACAGCCCGCATCCCGGCATCCGCCAGCGAACCTTGGGCGGTGCTACGCAGCAAATCCAGTGGTCGTGCCTACGCCGCCCGCACCGGTCAACACTTCCGCACAGCCGATGGCCAAAGCTACACCGTCTCCGACGTCCGCCCTAACCAGATTATTCTCACCCACGATGAGACTGGGGAAGCGACGACGATACCGTTGGGGAGGTAAGCTCCAAGTTTTAAACCTCAAATACCTATCTCTTCACTCCGTCCACTCGGCGAGAGCTTTAGTCAGGGCTGCGGACTTTTTGACGCGGAGGCTTTCTCCTACTTCGATGGTGGCGCGTTTGCCGGTGCCGCTTTGGAAGTTAATTTCGACTGGGGTATCGCCTTGATGTTGCCCTAGCACCTCACGGATAGCTTGCAGGTCTTTTTCGCCGTGTCGTGCGACCCAGAGGTTAATCTGAATGGACCCGTTGCTGATGCTTTTTCTGACTTTGAGCTCTTTGATTTGAGAACCTGTTAGTCGGAGCGTTTCCGTCCTGTCGTCGATTTGAACATTCGCCTGGAGACGAATCACGCTACCGGACATAAGTAGGTTCGCTTCGCGGGCTGGGCTGTAGCTTTCCGACCAGCAAACGACCTCACAGCTACCTGTGAAGTCTTCAATATGAAGTACTCCAAAGGGTTTACCCTTGCGTGTCACCTTGTGTTCAACGTGTTTGATCATTCCTGCAAACGGATATCGGGCGCGCTTATCCTTGGTATCAAGCTCGTCAAGGAGGCCAATTTTTTCAAAACGATCCGAGTCAATCACACTGCGATATTTATCGAGTGGATGACCACTGGTATAACATCCTAACAATTCTTTTTCATTAGCCAGCTTCTCATCCTTACTCCACTCCTCGACTTCACCATTGATGCTAGGCTGCTCAGGATCTGGAGCACCACCGGCAAAGTCCATGGTATCAAATAGAGAGACCTGACCTTGGGCACGGTCTCGCTGTGCGGAACTGGCGGAGGCGACAACTTGCTCGACACGGGCGAACATCCCTGCGCGTGTCTCACCTGTCCAATCGAGAGCCCCTGCTTTGACGAGGTTCTCGAGGATGCGTTTGTTGACACTGCGTGAGTCGAGTCGATTTGAAAAGTCATCGAGACTTTCAAACACACCATTCTCCTCGCGGTCTGCAATCGCTGTGGCCATGGCTCCCTCGCCGCAGTTTTTAATGGCAGCGAGTCCGTAACGGATGGCCATCTTTCCGGAAGGCGTTTTCTCCGGTGCGAAGCGCAGCTGGGAATGGTTGATATCCGGCGGAAGGATCTCGATGTCCATACGGTGACATTCTGATACGAAAATTCCGAGTTTGTCGGTATTGTTAAGCTCGTTCGAGAGCAGGCCAGAAATAAACTCAACCGGGTGGTTGGCTTTGAGGTAGGCGGTCCAGTAGGAAATGTGACCATAACAGGCGGAGTGGGATTTATTAAATCCATAACCGGCGAAACCGGCGATTTTATCGAAAATCTGGTTCGCCAGCTGGGCGTCAATGTCGTTGGTCTCCTTGGCACCCGCAACAAAGATCTCGCGCTGCTTCGCCATCTCGGAGGGTTTTTTCTTACCCATCGCACGACGTAGAATATCAGCACCGCCGAGAGTGTAGCCCGCCAGCAGCTTCGCGGCGTTCTGCACCTGTTCCTGGTAAATCATGACACCGTAGGTATTGCCACAAATGGTTTCTAACAACGGGTGCTCGTAACGAACGGGTTTGATTCCCTTCTTCACCTCGATCATCTGATCGATGTAATCCATCGCGCCCGGTCGGTAGAGGGCGAGCAGGTCAATGATATCGTCGATTTTATCAATGCCATACTTCCGGCACGTCTCAACCATACCGCCGGATTCCAACTGGAACACACCCATGGTTTCACCTCGGTTCAGGAGGTTGAGTGTGGGTTTGTCTTCGAGGGAAATTTTGTTGATATCAAAGTCCGGCGTATGCTGCTTGATATGGTTCACAGCGTCCTGAATGACGGTCATGTTTTTCAGGCCGAGAAAGTCCATTTTCAGCAGACCAAGCTCGGTGATGGCATTCATGTCGCACTGGGTGACCACTTCGCCTTCGTTTCCACGTGTTAGAGCGCAGTGTTCATCGAGATTTCGATCACCGATCACGACACCGGCGGCGTGCACACCGGTGTTACGCTTCAGACCCTCAAGCTTGAGCGCGTAGCTCCAGAGCTCTTGCCAGGTGGTGCTGTTTTCAATGATGTCGCGCAGTTCCTGTTTTTCATCGTATTCCCCTTTGAGCTTCACCCCGGGTTTGGCCTCGATCATTTTGGCCAGCATATCGGCATCGCCATAGCTGATACCCATGACGCGGGAAACATCACGGATCACACTCTTTGCACCGAGCGTTCCGTAGGTGATGATGTGAGAAACGGATTTTTCACCGTATTTTTTGCGAACGTAATCGATCACCTCGGGTCGGCGGGTCTGGCAGAAGTCGATGTCGACGTCCGGCGGACTCACCCGCTCCGGGTTAAGGAATCGCTCGAAGAGGAGGCCGAAACGCATCGGGCAGATGTCGGTGATACCCATGGTGTAGGCCACCAAGGATCCGGCAGCCGATCCACGTCCGGGACCCACGGGGATGTCTTGATCGCGTCCCCACTGAATGAAATCGGCGGTGATCAGGAAATAGGAGGCGAAGCCTAGGTCGTTGATGGTTTTGATCTCGTAGTCGAGTCGATCATCGAGAGTTTTCTGCATCTCCTCAATGCTGACCTCTTCGCCTTCGGCAAGCGCTTCAAGTCGACCTTCGCCGTAGCGTTCTTTCAGGCCATCGAAACAGATTTTCCGAAAATACTCCTCACGTGGTGATCCATCGGGAGAGTCAAACTGTGGGTATTTCTCCGAACTGGTCGGATCCAACACAAGTTCAACGTTGCATTTCTCCGCGATCTCTAGGGTGTTGTCGCAGGCACCTGGGAAGTCAGTAAACTGGGTGCGCATTTCATCCGGAGTTTTAAAGTAGTGATCTTCCGGGTAGCGTTTCCTGTTTTCGTCTAACAATAATCGACCTTGACCGATACAGATCAGCACGTCCTGGGCCTCGGCGTCTTCTTTCCCGAGGAAGTGAACATCATTGGTGGCGACCAATTTTAGTCCAAGCTCTTCGGAAAACTCTTTCAGCCGGGTGTTCATCTCCTGCTGAATTTCCAGACTCTGGTCGTTGAGTTCGAGGTAGAAATCATCCGCGCCAAAGATGTCGCGTAGAGTAATGATTTCTTCGCGTGCTCCATCCAGGTCGTGGGCGTGAATCCATTCGTTGACAGCTCCGTTGACACATCCGCTTAGGCAGATGAGGCCTTCGGAAAATTTGGCAAGGTGCTCGCGGTCGACTCGGGGTTCGCCTAGGTAGTCACCTTCGAGGTGACCTACGGAAACAAGTTTGACGAGATTTGCCCATCCTGTCTTGTTTTTGGCGAGAAGCGTCAGGTGACTGGAGTTTTTCCGACCTGGGACTTCCTTTTTATCATGTAGCGACGCTGGGGCGAGATACATTTCGCAGCCTAGGATGGGCTTTATCCCAGCGCTGTGGGCATTCTGATAGAACTCGACAGCGCCGTAGAGATTACCGTGATCCGTCATGGCCACCGCCGGCATGCCGAGTTCGGCTGCGCGGGCTACGAGGGCCTTGGTTCGGACGGTGGAATCAAGGGTGGAGTATTCAGTGTGGACGTGGAGGTGAACAAATGACATCGGGCAGCGCCAGCATAGGGAGACGCGATGCGACTTGGCAATGAATGAGTTTTCCCAAATGGGAATATTTTACAAATCCTCGCTGTTGCGCTCAGGTGCAAACCAGTCGGTATTCCAATAGCGGTGCATTTCTTCAGCGCTTGGGATTTTTACAGGACGCACGATCCGGAAACCGACGTGTTGGCTATCGGTGTGATACCAGATACTTTTTGGCACCTGAGGGTCCTTGTTCTTCCATCCTTTTTCGGATGGCATGCGCGAGGCACTGCGGAGGACGGAGGGGGCATCGTCCCAGCTACCACCGCGGACAACGCGTGGGTATCGGGTGGTGGGAACGTTCCATGGACCGATGGCACCGTCCTTAATTGCCTTGTAAAATTTCGTGCTATACTGATCGAGCACCCACTCGGCGACGTTGCCGTGCATGTCGTGGAAGCCCCATGGGTTCGGCTTCTTAAGGCCTACTTCCTGATAAGTGAAGTTTGAGTTGTCCTCATTCCATGCGTGATCGCCCAAGTCAGCGGGATCATCACCAAACGACCAGCGGGTGGTGGTACCAGCTCGGCAGGCGTATTCCCACTCGGCCTCGGTAGGGAGTCGGTAAAAGTGCCCGGTCTGAGCACTGAGCCACTGGCAAAACATGCTGGCAGCGTGATGGGTCACATCCATTGCCGGGTGATCACCATCATTAACGAAGCTGTTGTTTAAAAACATGTCATGGTACTGTGGCGTCGGCTGGCAGACAATGGTGGCGAGATCCTCTTTGCCAGTCGGATTCATCAGGGTGCCGTCTTTTTCTCGGGCGACACCGTTCTGGTAAAAGGGGGCATAGTACTTCCAGCTAATCTCGTGTTTAGACATCCAGAAGGGCTCGATTTTCACCTTTTTCTGAGGACCTTCGTCAGCCTTACGCTCCTCCTCATCCGCGGGGGAGCCAAACAAGAACTCACCACCTTTGACATGGAGCATGGGCAGCTTGGAGCCACCTGCTTTAGGTACAAGCTCGGAATAAGTAATCAGAGGAGATTTGGCAGTGGATTTTTTGATAATCAGAGCGTGAACCATCTTGGTCACCTCAAAATATTTCGCGTTCGGCGACTCTGACCCCGCCCCTGACTTGGGCTTTGTATTCTCCGCGTCGAGAGAAGGCACGCTAAGGAACAGGGCGAAAGTAGCGATCGGTATTGAGAACCGTAAAAGATGACCATTCATAGTAATATCTAAAAGAAAATGAAGCGCGGGATGATAGGTTGATTTCCAAAACCCCGTTGACCTGAAACAGGCACAGTAAATACCTCTGGAAGCTTGCGATCTTTCAGAAAAACTCTGCCTCATCATCCGTCATTGATAACATAACGATAAAAGTCTCTGCGAGATGTCATTTAGATATCAAGATATTTTAGCCTCCCTTATTGACGATACAGAGGAACTTACTACGGTCACCTCTCGGATTGGAATTACCTAAAGCCCCCCCTCAGGATTGATGCAAACCCCCGAAATGATAACCTTTCACTGCCCAAATTGCAGCATGAAGCTCCAGGTTCCGTCGCAGATGGCTGGCGTAACCGGCCCGTGTCCGCAATGTTCAGCCAGCATTTCCGCGCCTCAACCAAGTATCCAACCTATTGCTACGGCTCCTCTACCACCGCAGCAGGTCCAGCAGGCAATCCAACAACCGGTGCAACAGCAGGCTCAGCAACAACAGCCGCTTGCTCAAAATCCCCAGCATCCTCTTCAGCAAAACAGAACTCCACAAGCGGGGGAGAATCCTGCCGCCCGAGCAGAGCGGCCGAACGCCGAAAGACCGTTACAAGAATCACCTGTGGCTCGCGAACGTGCCCGTCAACGTGACGGACAGCCACAGCAAAAACCTCAACCCCAATCTCAATCAAAGCAAAAACCCCGAGCTCGCTGGATGCGTGTGATCTTTCCGCTGGCCTTCCTCATCGTCGCGGTAGCTCTAGTACTCGCCGTTCTTCAGGCTGTTGGCGTCTTTAACGTCTGGGATTTAGAAGCCAATACCAACTGTTTGCACTTTTTTTCGAGGAACTCCTTCTCAATAACGAGTTGTCCGATCTTACGTTCCAGGTGGCCGCCTCTTTTTTCCTGATGTCGGAGTTGTTTATCGGCCGCATTTTTGCGCTCAAAAATTTCGTTCATGCGATCCTGCAGCTCCTTCTTCCAGGCGCTGACTTGGGTCGGTGCGATATTGTTCTCTTGCGCTATCTGCTGAATGCTCTTTTCTTCTTTGATGGCTTCCGTGGCAACACGGGCTTTAAATTCGGCGGTCAGGTGTCTTCTTTTTCGTTTCATTGGTCTTATTTCGGGTTAATTGCCCGAGTCAGACCAGCAAATTCATCAACAATCCTTTGGCTCCGTTTTGTGGGGCCACTTCAATGGTAAGTGGCTTTGATTTCATGGCTGGAATGAGAGTGCTTGTGGGGTAGAACGACGGATGAGGTGAAAATTGTCTATCTGGATGGCTGGTAAGTAAAGTAGGTTGTTTTAGGTAATCGAGGCACGGATGTGGTCGAGCATGACATCTGCGGTGCGGTAATGCTCGGGATCGGCAGCCCATGCGAGGGCTTTTTTCTGAAGTAACGGTAGTTCGGCGAGCATGTCGTTCACGACCTGGGAAATTTCCTCTGGCGGGCAGTCGTTGCTTAGGAGGTGGCCACCTGCATTTGCCACGTGATTGGCGTATCCGCAGAGGCGCGTGCAGGTGACAGGGAGGCCGTAGGTGAGCGCCTCGACAAGTACCATGCCAGCGGTTTCCCGGCTAGATGGATGCACCAGTAAGTCTGCGGCGGTCATCCAGGCGGGAATGTCATTGCGAGGGCCCATGATGTGTACTCGATCAGCGACGCCGAGTGAGTTGGCTAGTTTAGTGGGCGGGCCGGGATCGTCTTTGCCGCAGATCGCGAGATGAATGTGGTCGTCTAAACTCGGTAGGGACTCGATGATTATCCCTACGCGCTTGAGTTTGAAGTTGGAGCCGACAAACAGGAGAAGTTGATCATCCTCTGAAAGCTTCAGTTCGTCGTGGATGCGTCTGCGGATTTCGTCACGGGGTATATCGGATTGTTCAGCAGGCTTTAGCCAAGGTGGCAGCAGGGTGATATGATGATCGGCTAGCTGGTAGTAGCGCTGATAGGAGGTGATATCAGGCGAGGCGAGAAAGAAGATATGGGTGTTGGCGTCAGCCCCGAAAACGAGTTGCTCATTGCTGAGGAAGTGCCGGTATCTGGGGAGGAATCGTGTGAGAGCAGGTTTGTTTGCCTGGAATTTTTCTAAAAAACAGGCGTCGCCACAGAAGTGGAATGGGGTGCCGGGCACTCTACTGAAGCAGATGGAGCTGTCATATTCGCCTGAGCTAATGAGGAGCTGGCAGGAATCGGCGAATTTTGCGGCTTTGCTATGGTTGCTGCTGCCACCGCTGTTGAGCGTAATGACGGGGATGTCCGCAGGCATCGCTCCATCCCATGTGGCAACAACCAGAGTAGGCTGGTCACCGGCAGCATGGGCGGCCTCCGCGAGGCGGACTGCATCACGTTGCAGTCCTCCATAGGGGAAATAGTGCTGTAGGAAGATGGCTAGCTTCATGTCGGAGGCAGTGCCAGCTTCGCTCTGAATGAGGTCGTTGCCAAGAGTAATTCTAATGGGCAGTTCTTGACCTGAGTCGCGATGCGGGTTGTGCTGGGTGCGGATGATTGAGCTGGCTGCTGAAATACGAGACAAATTACCGAATGCTTCTTCGAGTGATGGAGCCTTTGACGAGGTGATGGTGCTTGATGGGGAAATTTATCGAGCCAAAGAGGGGCGGCGGACATTGAAATTTGAGCACGATGGACGTTTGTATTTTGCCAAGATCCACAGAGGGATTGGGTGGAAGGAGGTGTTTAAAAACCTGACGAGTTTCCGGTTGCCAGTCACGGATGCGTCCAATGAATGGAAGGCGGTGGAAATTCTGGAGCGGGAGGGTGTGGATACGGTAAAAATTGTCGGTAAGGGGTCGCGCGGTTGGAACCCGGCGAAGAGGGAGTCGTTTGTCATTATGAAGGCCCTCGAGGAACTCGTGGAGGTGGAGGATTTTCTCAAAGATCTCGGTGGGTTGAAAGGTCGGGCCAAGTTGGCGCTTAAACGAAAAATCGTGCGCAAGGTCGCCGAGGCTGCCCGGAGAATGCACGGTGCCGGGATGAACCACAGGGATTTTTACCTGTGCCATTTCCATATCATCGAACGTGACTGGTCGGACTGGTCACCGGATGAGGATTTTAGGCTGCCAGTGATCGATCTTCATCGCGCTCAAATCCGTAAGGAGGTGCCGATGCGGTGGTTGGCGAAGGATCTAGGGGCTTTACTCTATTCGGCCATCGACTGTGACGTCACCGATCGAGATCTCGTGGCATTTCTTCGCGTATATCTTGGGGAAGACTGGAAAAATAAACTACAAGCTGACTCGGCGTTGTGGAGCGCGGTGGTTGCGCGTGCGCGAAAATTTTATCAGAGGCATCGAAATAAAGAGGCACGGCTGCCGGGTGTGTTTCAGCGTTTTTTGTAGGTCTTATATGTTTTTTTGAATTGTTTCTTTGTGAGCTTATCCAGTTTGAGAAGCGCCAGATAACTTTTTTTGAAGCTGGGGAGTTTGGCTTTTTTGATTCGTTCTGCGTCCTTGGAGTAACGCAATGGGAAGGCGATGTTGGCAGCACGTTTCAACAGGGGGATCGGCTTGTGGGAAAATTTGACATCGGTGAAATCAATCAGCCCGTAGTCCCCCTCAGGGAGTTGGATGATATTACCAAAATGGATGGAGCGAAAGAGGATCCCTTTTTCGTGAAGCGAATGCACATACCGACTGAGATCGGGGATATTCACAGAGGCTGGCGACTTCTTTAGGAGATCACGAATGCTGTGACCGGGTAAGGACCGGTATTTGACGATTCTGACATGGCTTCCTTCAAGCTGGGCGTGGTCGATGATTTCCGGAACTATGATACCCCGTTGCTTAAGCTTGAGGGCATTGTCGACAAAGCGTTGCGCGTAAGATTGAATTGTGTTAGATGAGAGCAGCCGCTTTTTAATTGCCCAGATCTTGGTGATTGTTTCGTCGGGGTGAAGAACCACACAGGGATATCCGCCTTGCATATCAATGGTCTTGCCATTTTTGCAGAGTGCATTGAGTTCCTGTGAGGTGATTTTTTTCATGAATGGGTTAGGATGTTTTTAGTCCATGCTTGCTGAGGTCGGCGGATATGTAGTTGCGTTTTGCGGCGGTAGCTCCTGAGTATGAAAAGTAATTCTCTGAAAACCGGGCGATGCCGTATTGTGTGTAAAGGTATCGATCATTTCTTACGGCATGGTTCAGGAGGTAGAACAGGTTCTTGGCTTTGCGCCGGCGGTTCATCGAGTAGCGGACGTTATCCATATCGATGATAGCAAACGAGTCATCGTTTTGATGCCAAGCTGGGCGATACGGTGGGCATTGCGGACAAACTCAGTGGCAACGGGGTTAATATGCCTACGCCGAAAGCCCTATTTCCGTAGCTGAAGAACTTGATATAATCGTCACCTTTACGGATAATCTTCGGCCACTTTTTGTGTTGTGCAATGATTTTGGAATCTTTGATGAGATCCTCGAATGCCTGCAGGTTGATTGTTTGACGTTTTAAATTCATGGGGTAATTAGGATTGGAATCGATTGAGTCGATTTTCAAGGTGCAGCAGAAAGCTTTTTTGGGCGATCCCCCACGATTGAATCAGTAAGGCATTGGCGATAAATCGTTTGGCGTATGGATTGAATCGTGCCAAGGAGAAGAGTTTTACTGGATTTACCCAGATTTTGCTGATGGTGTCGTCGGGTCGACCACTTACACAGACTTCCTCATACTCGGTTTGGGCAATGGTTTTCATGAATTCTGGGTGTTGTGCCGCTACTTGGTAGGCGGTGACGGGCTGACTCGTTTGATGAAATAGTCCAAGCGATCCTGGTAATGGGCCTTGGGGTTGTTGTGATGCTGTTCACCGATGGGGTTGGGTGGTGACGAGAGTGAGAAAATGTAGGGGAGGTTGGCTTGTTTGAAGAGGGGGACACCCGAGCCGTTTTCGGAGAGATCGAGCGCGCAGTCAAAGGGGGCAGGCATCGAATTTTCCAATTTTTGGAGAGCATTCACAGCGAGGTAGGGTGGCTCGTTGGCGTCCACGCCTAGGCAGTGATCTGCGTTAGGGCAATCGGTATGGCGGCCGATTAATGTGATATTCATGTCGGGCCGGCATGTGTGGAGGTAGTCGAGTGTGTCGGTCAGTTGGTTGCCGGTGATTGTGGTGCCTGTGTAGATGAGAACGTAAAACGATTGGGTGAAATGAAGTCCCACGTGGTCGGTGTTTCGGGGTGTCAGGCCGCGCACCTTAAGGGCTGTTCTTTTTCCGCCGCGCCAGTAGTTATGCATCCAAAGGACGTCAGCTGGGCTTTCATTCATCAGCTTTTCGTAGGCGGAGGAGCACTGGAGAGTGACCTGATAGGTATCCTTCATGTCTTTTTCGGTGACTTTAACAGCGGGGTGGAGCACGACTTTCCATTTCCCCGGTGATATGGTGCACATGGACACGGGGATGATGGGAGCTTTGGTTTTACGATGCAGTAATGCTGGTAGGTA
>TARA_B110000908_G_scaffold151707_1_pt1 | contig 16849 bp, 17 predicted proteins | sample TARA_B110000908 | Tara Oceans TARA_B110000908 (sample SAMEA4398067) | marine metagenome | biome: Polar Biome; feature: [DCM] deep chlorophyll maximum layer (ENVO:01000326); material: water (ENVO:00002006), including particulate matter (ENVO:01000060) such as... | depth 36 m
AAGCCGAACAATGCACTGTCATCACTCTCGTCATCAAAAGCCAAGACAGATGTTTCCAAATTCAAAAACGTATCAAATTGCGTCGGCAAACCTTCTGGTGGATTAATACCGATCCAAAACCCAGCACATGTTACAGCAACCAGACCGCCCATACTTTGCCACCCACCAAACATTCCCGTGATCTGTTGCCACACAGAAAGCGGTGCAATTTCGGGCATCGGTTGTTGGGCCAAAGCATCTCCCAAAACGCGCAACATAAACGCCTCATCAGGGTACAATTTGGTGTCACTAGCAGCATCACCCAACATCGTATCCAATGCGTCCATGTTCAGGTCGTCCACATTTTTATCAGATGCTGTCATCATCATATCCTAACTTTGAGCGGGCTGGTGCCAATATCTCAGCCAATGCGCGTTTGCCTCGGGCTGTCAAATTTTCGACCGCCTCTGTGCTTATGTCTAGTATTTGCGCAATTTCGGGGTTCGCCAAGCCGTCAATATGGCGAAAAATTACAGCCTGCCTTTGCCTGTCTGGTAATTTCTGCAACGCAGATTGCAGCGCATCCATCCGCTCACGGGTTTGCATTTGTGTGCTAGCACTTGGAGCAGGATCATGGGGTTCATCAACCTCGTCCAACCCCACACCGCGTTTTCGACGCAGCCGGTCTGTGCACAGATTCGCCGTCACGCGGTAAAGCCACGTACTTACCTTTGCCTCGCCCATCCGCCAATCAGGGGCGATCTTCCACAATCGCATCATCGCATCTTGGGCCACATCCTCAGCCTCGGCGCGATCACCCAACATGCGAATGGCATGGCCATAGATGCGTGGTGTCAAACGGGCCGTCAATGCACGCGCTGCCATAGCATCACCCTTGCAATATTGGGCAAGCAATGCGTCGTCGGCCAAGTCGGTGTAAACGTCCAAAGGCATTGTCATCCTGTTCAGCGTTAGCGAGGGACCGCGCCTATGACAAGCGCGGTCCGGTTTCGATCCGTGAGTGTTGGTTCGTTATTCGCCGCTTTTCTTTTTCTTACCTTTGCGTTTGCTCATCTTTTCCTGAGCGGCTGCAAATTCTTCTTCAGACAAATTGCCGTTTTCATCAATGTCAAAACGTTCAATCATTTTTGCACCGCGATCTTTGCCGCCACGGCCTTTGCCGCGATTGCTCATCTCTTCTTCTGACAATTTACCGTCTTCATCTGCGTCCAAATGTTTGATCATGCGGACTGCACGTTCGGCAACTTTTTCTTGTCCTGCCGCTTCGATCTCAGCAACGCTCAGAAAGCCGTCAGAATCTGTATCAACCTTAGCAAAGCGAACAGCACCTTGTGCTTCAAGCTCCGCTTTGGTCACTTGGCCGTCGTTATCTAGATCCAGTTCAGCAAAAGAAACAGGTGCTGGTCCGGGGCCTTTGGCATGTGCAACACCGGTAACCGCAACAGCGGCCATAGCGACAACCAAAGCAGTCATTGGCAGGTTTTTCATTACATGTGTCATTGTCGTTCTCAGTTTTCAGTATTGCCCCCCTTTTCGGGCGGCTCACTAAGTCAAACGGGGGCAGCGCCAACTTCCGTCGGATTAAATTCAAATAATTTGCAGAAATCCGCCACTAGGACATCCTGTCGCGTTTATTTCTTGGACCAAGAAGATCAAAGATGTTCCAGATCAAAGGACGTATCTGATGGCAAACACCGATGTTGAACCTGTGAGTGATGTAAATGAACGCCTTTTGCGTCCTGCTCTTTTGCGTGGCTGGCGCCGTAAATGCCCCAATTGTGGACAAGGTGCCCTGCTCAAAAGCTTCCTGAAGGTTAATGACACTTGCACAGTGTGTCGCGAGGAGCTGCATCATCACCGCGCCGACGACGGGCCTGCATATTTGACGATCCTGATCGTCGGACATCTTATGATTCCGCTTCTGCATATCGTATTTGTGCACTATCGCCCCGAACCGTTAACACTTTTTACCATCTTTGCTGTTGGAAGTGTCGCGTTGTCACTCTACCTTCTGCCAAGACTGAAGGGGGTCGTGATTGGCTTCCAATGGGCGCGGTGTATGGGTGGGTTTGGCAACAACAGCTAAACAGGCCAAGCATCCCGCATGATGACAGGGAACGCTATGACCACCGAAGTGAAAATTGACAAAACCCAAATTCGCAATGCGTCAACGGTGATCGTATTACGTGACCGCGCGACAAACCCACGCATCCTAATGGGGCAACGTGGGGCCAAAGCAGTGTTCATGCCGAACAAATTTGTCTTTCCCGGCGGCGCAGTTGATTTGGGCGACGCGGACGTCGCCTTGGGAACACCCCTGCCCGACCTGTGTCATGCCCGCTTAAAAGAAGACAGCGGTGTCGATATGTCAGATACATTGGCGGTTGCCGCAATCCGCGAGTTGTTTGAAGAAACCGGACAAATTCTTGGACACAAGGATGCGTGGGCTGGCAACGTGCCGACAGATTGGGTCGACTTCGCGGCATCAGGACACACGCCAAGTGCCGCAGGCCTACAATTCGTCTTTCGGGCGTTAACCCCACCAGGGCGTCCACGTCGCTTTGACGCACGTTTCTTTCTTGTAGATGCCGAGGAACTGATCACCGACCCCGATGATTTTTCTGCCGCGTCGGATGAGCTTTCACACCTGCAATGGGTTGCTTTAGACGAGGCACGGTCCTTCGACATGCCCTTCATCACCGAAGTCGTGCTAAGCGAAATCCAATCTCGTGCAGCAGATCGCACTCCACCCGACAGCGTCCCGTTCTTCAAAAACAATGAAGAGGAAAACTTGTTTCTGCGGCTGCGCGGCCATCTGCCAGCCGATTGATCAGGCCAGAAAAACCATTGCCAAAACGGATATGCCGAGGACCCCAACGCCGATCCATTCGCGCACCGTTATTTTTTCTTTGAAAAAAAGCACCGTCACCATCAGGCTGAAAATCAGCTCGATTTGGCCAACTGCTTTTACGTAGGCTGCGTTTTGCAGGGCAAATGCAGAAAACCAGCAAAACGATCCGGCCATCGATAAGATGCCGATCCAACCTGCAACGCGCCGTGCTTTCCACACTGTGGAAATCTCGCCACGTTCACGGAAATACAGCCAGATTGCCATACCGATAAGTTGCATCGATGTGACCGCAGCCAAGGTGACACCTGCCCGTGCCCAATGATCTGCCATGTCCAATTGCAGCGTTGCCCCGCGGTAACTTACGGCTGACACTGCAAACAATGCACCTGACAATACACCCAAGCCCGCAGCGCGGTTGAACATGTGCCGCCAATTCCATGCCTCAGCGCCAGTTGACGAAGACAGCAAAAGCACACCGGCCAGTCCTAAAATGATCGCGAAAAATGCAGGAACCGACACTTGATCCCCAAGAACCAGAATGCCGACAAGCATGGCCAAAATCACTTCGGTCTTTTTGAATGTGATGCCTACGGCAAAATTTCGACTTTTGAAAACTAACACGACACAGATGGTTGCCAACACCTGCGCCAACCCACCCGTCACGCCGTATATCCAGAATTGCGCCGAAAGTTGCGGCCACGATTGATCCGTCTGGTTCAGGTAGATCGTCGTGAAAACAACAACAAATGGAGCAGAGTAAAGGAAGCGGGCAAAAGTCGCGCCCGCCGCTGACAATGTTTGTTTCGACAAAACCTTTTGCAGCATAAACCGCAGCGTTTGAAACGCCGCAGCCGCAATCGATATGCCAATCCACAAACTCATCTGCGCAACATCACTTTAAGGGCCAAAGTGGATGTGGCACTGGATCTTTGGCCTTCATAAAGTAACGCCCGAAAACCTGACTATACGACGCGTAGTTATACCCCTCATTGAAGGCATCATAACTTGGCGCGTTTTGGCGATAGAGCTGAGGTAGATTATACCAAGCCACTTTGGGATGCATATGATGAACGGCGTGCAAATTGTTGTTTAGAAACAGAAATGCAAGTGGACCTTTGTCATCGATGATCACCGTGCGGGCAATGACATCACTATGCGCACGGTGCTCAAGAAAGGTTCTGATCTTCAGGATTGAAATCGCAAAGTAACAACTCAATAAATACGCCAAGATAGGCAAATCCGAATAAAGGACCACTGCCACCACAATGATACTACTGACAAAGTGTAGCAGCCAAGCTTTCGTAATGGACGGCGCACCACTGCGTATTTCATGCCAATCACTGCGCATGAACATAACTTGCGAGATCACGGGGCCAATCAGCATCCGTCCCAATAGGGTATTGTTCCACCTCAAAACCAACTGCTGCCATTTCGCCATCTTCGCCCAAGTAATCGGATCGCAAAAGTTCGTTTCGGGATCATCATAAGGGTCCGTCAGCCGTTCATCGATATGGTGTGCAAGATGGGTATCGCGAAAACGGATGTAGGGTATGAACAACCCCAGCGACAACATCGCTAGCCCATCATTGAGAGCGCGTGATTTGAACGGGTGCCCGTGCAATGCCTCGTGGCTAAGAGAGGACTGCAAAACCAGTACAAAGACCAATACGAAACTGGCCAAAACTATCGAAATTGAGGGCAGCCAAAATAAGCCTAAAACCCATGCCGCCCAACAGCCCACCCAAAGGAAGACTGTCGGCCATTCGATCTGTTCGATACCTGTATCTGGGTTCATTTTTTCGGACATATTCTGTTCGTACTCTTTTTATCTCCGAACAGTTACTTCTATTTTAGCCGCAGCCTAGAGCCCTCAAACCTTTGGATCAGGGTTCTCTGTATGCCCATCAACTGAAATCACCTGCCCCGACACCATCCGCGCCCCATCTAACCCTAAAAACACCGCCATATCGGCAATATCCTTGGCCGTCACAAATGCGCGCATCGACGTTCCGGCCGCATAGCCTTCATAAACCTGATCGCGGGTCATACCTTTGGCTGCAGCTTCGCGTTCCAGAACACCTTCCATCCGTGGACCTTCCACAGCGCCGGGGCAAATCGCATTGGCCCGAATACCAAACGGACCGAGCTCCATCGCCAGTGTTTTCATCAGCCCGATCATCCCCCACTTCGCCGCCGCATAAGGGGCACGATTTGGATAGCCGTAAATGCCAGCCGTGGACGATGTCACCGTAATCACACCAGACCCTGCCGCCTTCATCAACGGTGCTGCGTATTTCGAGGCAAGAAACGCACCCTCCAAATTCACGCTGACACACCGCTGCCACTCGGCCAAATCAATATCCTCGACCAATGCGGTTGGCCCAGCGATCCCAGCGTTTGCACACAACACATCCAAGCGATCCAAGCGGGCAAACAACGCGGCCATTTCCGGCTCTGACGACGCATCACACCGCACGCCCGTCCAATGAGATGGAACATCAGACAATGCAGTCTCGTCCACATCCGCCACCCAAACGTCATAGCCCGCCGCATCAAACCCATCGGCCATCGCACGGCCAATACCAGAGGCACCTGCGGTAACCAGAACGCGCTTCATGGACGTTGACCAACGGCGCGACCTGCACCATCTGGCATCGGCAATTTGGCATGGGCAGACGCCACACGTTCAAGGGCCGCAACGATCACGTCACTCGGATCGCAAGGACGACGGTCTTTCAAACTGACGTGCAGCAAGAAATGTTCGCCCGTCGCCAACAACCGTTCGCCTTCATACATCTCATGCCAAAGGTGCATTTTCTTTCCTGCGCCCATTAACACTTGCGTGCGCACTTCGATCAACGCTCCTGCATGGGCTTCATCCACGTGCCGAATATGGGTTTCCGCCGTGAAATAGCTGCCCCCAGTCGCAATATATTCCGCGTCACAGCCGATCATTTCCATAAAGCGATCCGTCGCATCGCCGAAGGCTTGCAAATATTTCGCCTCGTTCATGTGACCGTTGTAATCAGTCCAATCCAGCGGCACCGCACGGCGCACCGTGACCAACGGTTGGAAAACATCGTCCAGATCAGCGACACGCGCCGCCAACACAGTGCCATCACGTAGGCTGTTCTCATGCACATTCATCAACGCGCCAGCACCGAAATCCTGCCCTTTAAGCGCACGGATCATCGACACCAAATTATTGTCGCGAATGCGCAGCATGTCAGAAATCGACATATGGCCCGATTGTTCATCAGACTGACCCGCAATCAGCTCAACCAATTCGTCTGTGAATTCAGGGACGTCCATCAGCTTGGTCCACGGCCATTTTAACGCAGGACCAAACTGGGCCATAAAGTGACGCATGCCCGCTTCGCCACCAGCCGTGCGATACGTATCAAACAACCCCATCTGGCCCCAGCGAATGCCAAAACCATAACGGATCGCATTATCGATTTCCTCGGTCGTGGCAACGCCGTCTTTGACCAGCCACAAGGCTTCGCGCCACACGGCCTCTAGAAAACGATCCGCGATATGGGCGTCAATTTCCTTGCGCACATGCAACGGGAACATGCCCATAGAGGTAATCACATCCTTGGCTTGCTGCACCAACGCAGGATCACTGACCTCGGATGGCACCAATTCAATCAACGGCATCAGATACACAGGGTTAAAGGGATGAACGACCATAATTTGTTCAGGGCGCAACGCCCCTTCTTGCAACTCGCTAGGCTTAAACCCAGAGGTCGATGATCCAATCACAGCATCCGTGGCGCAATGTGCCTGCAACGTCTGAAACACCTTGTGCTTCAACTCTAAACGCTCCGACACGCTTTCTTGAATCCAACTTGCATCTGCGACGGCATCCGCCATTTCGCTGTGAAAACTCAGACGCCCCTCGGCAGGCAATGCCACGTCCACCAATCCGGGCATTGAGCGACGGGCATTGGCAAACACTTCTTCAAATTTACACTCTACTTCTGGATCAGGATCAAACACCCGTACGTCCCAGCCGTTCAACAAGAACCGCGCGGCCCAACCGCCACCAATTACACCACCACCAATAATCGCTGCTGTCTTTGTCATCACTTTGTCCTTTGTAGGCGGCTGATGTCCCAGCCGTAGAATGTTAAAATTTCTGTAGCTGCTTTGTAGCGATCAGGGCTGGGGGTCGGCTTGCGATCCAACACATAACCAACCGCGCCTGAAGGGGTCCCAAGGACCGCCGTGCGGAACCCTTCATCGACCCACATTACAACCAACGGCTCGCCCACCTTTGGCCGCAGCGCAGCCGACCCACTGTACGCAAATGTCTGAACACCATCCGCCCCCACCATCACAATGCGAAAGGTCGACGGATCGTATGAAACCGCAATCGCGTCACGCGCAGGAGTTTTGCCCGTTTCATTGAAACGTGCAACGACATGCCAATCGCCTGAAAATCGCACCGGATCAAACCGTGTGGTCACGCCAATATTGGCTGATGGGTCGCGGAAGGTGGTGTTACCGACAGACGTTGGCGGTGAAACAGGCGCGCAAGCCGTGACCAAAGCCACCGCCAACACACCTACCAAATACCGACGCAATACCGACGTTATACCGACGTTGGTTTTCACCCTTTCGGAGCCTGCTTTGTCAGCCCCAATTTAGCACGAACTTCCGCAGCCCCAATCACCCGTGCGCCCATGTTTTCGATGATCGTGCCGGCCCGCTCAACCAGCTGCCAATTCTCGGCCAACACACCTTTGTCGAGCCACAGATTGTCCTCAAGTCCAACGCGCACGTTGCCCCCCGCCAAGACAGATGCTGCCACATAAGCCATCTGGTTACGACCCAATCCAAAGGCCGAGAACGTCCAATCATCTGGCACATTGTTGACCATCGCCATCAGCGTATTCAGATCATCCGGTGCGCCCCACGGCACGCCCATACACAACTGCACAAGTGCAGGCGCATCCAACACGCCGTCCGTAACCAACTGTTTTGCAAACCATAAATGGCCAGTATCGAACGCCTCAATCTCGGGCTTTATGCCCAGCGCTGTCATCATGCTGCCCATTGCTTTCAACATGCCCGGCGTGTTTGTCATCACATAGTCGGCCTCGGCAAAGTTCATCGTGCCACAATCGAGCGTACAAATTTCAGGCAAACATTCTGCGATATGCGCGACCCGCTCTGTGGCTCCAACCATGTCGGTTCCCACAGCATTCAATGGCAGCGGAGCCTCGGGCGATCCAAAGATCATATCCCCGCCCATACCCGCGGTTAGGTTCAACACCAGATCGATATCAGCGTCACGGATACGGTCCGTAACCTCCCGATAATAACGCAAATCTCGGGACGGCGCACCCGTTTCAGGATCCCGAACATGGCAATGCACAACAGCCGCACCCGCCTTACCCGCAGCGATCGCACTGTCGGCAATTTGTTTAGGGGAACGCGGTACATGGGGACTGCGATCCTGCGTCCCACCTGATCCGGTCACCGCACATGTAATGAAAACTTCTTTGTTCATAGCCAATGGCATCGCATATCTCCCTTGCGTTTGGGGTCATTATGGGGTGGTTTTCGTTCAACGACTTGTCACAAAGCGAATCTAATTTGACTAAATTCGAAAAAATAAATGCCACGGTGCTGGTTCTAGACCAAAGCAACACACTCAGCTTTGCCGCAGCCGTGGACCCCATGCGCGCTGCCAACAGACATGCGCGGGATAAAATATTCGATTGGCACTTTGCCACGCCCCAAGATCTAGACATCGCCCTAACCTCTGGCCTAACGATCCGCGCTGCCCCCCTAAACCGCGCAGGGCCTTGTGATCTGCTTTTGATCGTTGCCAGCTTCGATATCATTGCCCAATCTTCACCCGCCTTACACGCAAGCATGCGCCGTCTCGCGCACACAGCAAAGTTTGTTGCGGGCGTTGATGGTGGTCCATGGATCATGGCACAAGCTGGCCTGTTGGACGGCCACAGCGCAACGGTGCATTGGGAAGACATTGATGCATTCGCGACCCAATTCCCGAACATCGATACCCAGAACACGCGGTATCAGATCAGCGGCAATCGGATGACCAGCGCGGGTGCAACACCAACCCTTGATATGATGTTAGAGCTCGTCCGACAGACCCAAGGCGCTACCCTCGCCAACCAAGTTGCAGCCAGCTTTATCATCGATCAAAGCCCTGCCCCAACCGCCCCACAATCACGCAACCCTGATCCGTTTCGCCACAATCAAATCACGGCCCGTGCAAATCAACTGATGGAGGGCACCTTGGATGACCCACTCGCCTTATCAGCGATCGCAAAGCAAGTCGGGACAAGCCAAAGGGTGTTACAACTGAATTTTAAATCACAACTGAACGCCACACCGCAAAAACATTACCTGACACTCAGATTAGGCGAAGCCTATCGACTGGTGCAAAGCACAAATCGCACCCTGCTTGATATCGGGATGGCAACGGGGTTCACATCACAGTCCAGTTTTGCGCGGGCTTACAGAACGGCCTTTGGGCACAGCGCCCGCGCTCAACGTGAACAAACTGTTAATAAGGCATCGGGTGCAGGCGATGGGCGGCATCGATATCGGCCAGCACCTCGTCACTAAGCGTCACATCAACTGATTCAAGCGCTTGATTCAATTGAGGAATCGTTGTTGCCCCGAAGATAACGCTGCCCATAAACGGACGGGTAAAGCACCATGCAAGCGCCATATGCACTGGATCAAGATCATGCTTTTTGGCGACCGCCAAATAGGCATCAACTGCCGCAAAGACCCGTTCAGATTTGCGCCCTCCCAATTCTGGGCTAAACGACATCCGCGACCCTTCAGGAATTTGACCGTTCTGATATTTGCCCGTCAACAGACCTGTTGCAAGCGGGGAAAACGACAGTAAACCAACATCTTCATTGATGCTAACCTCGGCCAAGTCCGTGTCATACAACCGGCACATCAGTGAATATTCATTCTGGATTGTCGCCACACGTGGACCGCCTGTGCGCTCGGCCGCATTGACCCATTGTGTCGTCCCCCAAGCGCTTTCGTTGCTCAGACCAAAGGCACGGATTGTGCCGCGCTTAACCTCATCCTGTAGCGCCTCAAGCGTTTCATCCATATGCGCAAGCGTTGCGACGCGATCCTGCCCTGATGGATCATAAGTCCAATTTTGACGGAACATATAGCTGCCGCGATTGGGCCAGTGGAACTGGTAAAGGTCGATATAATCCGTTTTTAAGCGGCGCAAGGAACCCTCGATGGTTTCTTTTATTGTAGCCGCAGAAATCGGCGCACCATCGCGTACATACTTAATACCAGCGCCGGAATGTTTCGTTGCCAAGACAACGTCTTTGCGGCGATTGTCCCGTTCAAACCAGTCGCCAATCACCTCTTCCGTGCGCCCCTGAGTTTCGGCACTTAGCGGGTTCACCGGATACATTTCTGCCGTATCAATAAAGTTAATGCCGCCGTCCAGCGCACGATCAATCTGGTCATGGCCTTCCTGCGTAGTATTCTGTGTGCCCCACGTCATGGACCCCAAACACAGTTCGGAAACTTCAATATCAGTGCGCCCAAGACGGTTCATCTTCATGGTCATATCCTTAGAATTGGTTTTGCATGACGTTAGCGTCCAGCCAAAGCGCTGCAAGAGGAAACGCAAGCATTGCGATTCAAACATCGGATAAGGTGGAAAACAACGTCGCAGCGTCGGTAATTTCTTTGAAAACCGAAATGAGTAAGCGCAATATCATCCTAACATGCGTCTAATCATTTCCTTTGCTGCCCTATTTTTATCTGTGCTTTTGTTACAACTTAGCTCTGGTGGCCTTGGCCCACTGGATGCACTTTCTGGCCTCAAGCTCGAATTCTCCACCCAACAGATTGGTCTTCTTGGGTCGTCCCATTTCCTTGGGTTTTTCATTGGATGTTGGTGGGCGCCGCGATTGATGGGAAGCGTCGGCCATTCACGTGCCTTTGCGGCATTCACGGCCACAGGTGCCATCGGATTGTTGGCCCACATGCTAGTGGTAAACCCCTACGCATGGGCTGTTATGCGGATCGCGTCAGGTCTTTGCGTTGCCGGGTGTTACACGGTCATTGAGGCGTGGTTGCAGGCTAAGGTCACCAATGAAACACGCGGAAGAGCGATGGGCACTTACCGTGTTGTCGACATGAGTGGGTCATTGGTCGCGCAGCTTATGATCGGCGTTTTGGCCCCCGCAAGCTATGTGTCTTACAACATTCTGGCAATCCTGTGCTGCGCTGCCCTGTTGCCTTTGACCCTTACCAAAGTGCCCCAACCCGAAACGCCCAAAGCACCTAGGTTGCGCCCCCGGTTGGCATACGAGCGTTCCCCCCTTGCCGCGGCTGGGGTGGTTGTAGCAGCCCTTTCAGCCGCATCTTTCCGCATGGTTGGCCCGCTATATGGACAAGAAGTCGGGCTAAGCATCGGCCAAATCGCGTGGTTCTTATCGGTTTTCGTTTTAGGTGGTGCCTTGGCACAGTACCCTGTCGGATGGCTGGCGGACAAATACGACCGGCGCTGGGTTCTTATTTGGCTGTCTGTCGCAGCGATGTTCAGTTGCGGTGTAACAGTAATGTCGACAGGATTTGGTCCAACTAGCATCATGGTGACGGCGTTCCTGTTTGGCCTGACATCATTCCCAATTTATTCAGTTGCAGCCGCCCATGCCCATGACTTCGCGGACGATAGCGAACGGGTCGAGTTGTCCGCGGCGCTTATGTTCTGCTACGCTTTGGGTGCGATCGCCGCCCCTTATGGTGCAGCCGTTTTAATCAACGCATTTGGGCCAGCCGCGTTGTTCTTCTTGATCGCCGGCGGTCATGCTCTTCTCATCGTGTTTGGATTAAGCCGAATGCTTGCGCGACCAACGCCAAAGGACAAAACCGATTACGTTTACGCACCACGCACTTCATTTGTTATTGGCCGCTTGAACAGGCGAAAACGTCAAAAGGACTAGACGATCCCGCGCACGCCCACTTCCCCCTGCGCACGTCCCCTGCTAATGCTTTGCAAAACATGACCAAAGGCGCAATCATGACTCGTCACCTGATCACATCAGCCATCCCCTACATCAACGGGATCAAGCATCTTGGTAATCTAATTGGCAGCCAATTGCCGGCTGACCTTTTTGCCCGTTACCAACGTGCACGAGGCCGCGAAGTATTGTTTCTGTGCGCAACTGATGAACACGGAACGCCTGCTGAATTGGCGGCCGCGAAAGCAGGTAAGCCAGTCGCCGAATTCTGCGCCGAAATGCACGAAGTTCAGGCACGGATTGCCAAAGGGTTTCGGCTATCATTTGATCACTTCGGACGCTCATCTTCGCCGCAAAACCATGCGCTAACTCAACATTTTGCAGGTAAACTGCAAGAAGCAGGATTGATCCGCGAAGTCAGTGAGAAACAGGTTTATTCAAACGCAGATGGTCGGTTTTTACCTGATCGTTATATTGAAGGCACCTGCCCAAATTGTGGCTATGACAAAGCCCGCGGTGACCAATGTGAAAACTGCACCAAGCAGCTTGATCCAACTGATTTATTGGAACCACGCAGCGCAATTTCTGGGTCAACTGATCTGGAAGTCCGCGAAACGAAGCACCTGTTTTTGTGCCAATCCACCATGCGTGATCAATTAGATGCTTGGATCAATACCAAAGCAGATTGGCCAATCCTGACCACATCGATTGCCAAGAAATGGTTACATGATGGTGATGGTTTGCGCGACCGTGGGATTACCCGTGATTTAGATTGGGGCATCCCCGTCAAAAACGGCGACGCCGAATGGCCGGGCATGGAAGGCAAAGTCTTTTACGTTTGGTTCGACGCCCCCATTGAATATATCGCCTGTGCTGGTGAATGGGCTGAAGCCAATGGCCTGCAAGACAGTGATTGGGAACGCTGGTGGCGCACCGACAAAGGCGCCGACGACGTCAGCTATACCCAGTTCATGGGCAAGGATAACGTTCCATTTCATACGCTAAGCTTTCCAGCCACAATCCTTGGGTCCGGCGAACCTTGGAAGGTGGTCGATCATCTGAAGTCGTTTAACTACTTAAACTACGACGGTGGCCAATTCTCGACCAGCCAAGGGCGCGGTATCTTTATGGACCAAGCGCTAGAACTACTTCCGCCAGATTACTGGCGTTGGTGGTTGTTAAGCCATGCACCGGAAAGTTCAGACAGCGAATTTACTTGGGCCAACTTTCAGCAATCTACCAATAAAGATTTGGCCGATGTTTTGGGGAATTTCGTATCCCGTGTTACCAAATTTTGCCGTTCTAAGTTTTCCGAGGCCTTGCCAGAGGGTGGTGAAAACGGACCTGAAGAAATCGCTTTAATCGCCGATCTACAAGAGCGGTTAGAGCGCTATCAAACGCATATGGAAGCCATCGAGGTTCGTAAGGCAGCAGCAGAACTGCGCGCAATTTGGGTCGCAGGTAATGAATACCTCCAAGCCACAGCGCCTTGGACAACGTTCAAAACCGATCCTGAAAAGGCTGCTGTCCAGATACGGTTGGCCCTTAACTTGATACCCTTTTATGCGACACTTTCTGCACCATTCATACCAGATGCGGCAGACGATATGCACAAAACTATGGGGACAAGTCCTGTTTGGCCCAGCGATGTCAACGAAGCCCTACACGCATTGCCTGCGGGTCATCCATTTACAGTTCCTGAAGTATTGTTTGCCAAGATCATCGATGAAGATCGCGAGAATTGGGAAGCCCGCTTCGCAGGAACAAGAGAATGATCTCCCCTATTCATCAGTGAGAAAAAGGCAGGATTATCGTATTCTCTTTAGATGGCTGCTTTGTTTCAATGTCGCAGCTTCACGAGCAACGGCCTAGCCAGCTTTTCCATTGATGTTTAGAAGTTCCAGTTACTGGCGCTATATTAATATGCATAACAATCACATTTGAGGATGCAGACCGATAACACCAATTCTCTACTCTTTTCGACGGTGTCCTTATGCCATGCGTGCACGACTTGCTTTATTGTCGTCAAATACGACCGTTGCCCTTAGGGAGGTGGTTTTACGCGACAAGCCTGCGCAATTTTTGGACGTCTCCCCTACTGCAACTGTCCCATGCCTTATTACGCAAGATGGCGTGATTGGCGAAAGCCTGGATATCATGAAGTGGGCCCTTGATCAGAACGATCCAGAAAATCTATTGAACATCCCGGATGCCGAGTGGGCCCTTATTGATGAAACAGATGGGCCCTTTAAGTTTGCACTCGACCGCACCAAATATGCGGCAAGATTTCCAGAACAAGACACACAGAAACAACGTGCCGTTGCTGAAGCGTTTTTAACAAGGTTAGACCAAACAATTGATCGGTGGGTATTTGAACGTCTTAGCATTGCTGATCTGGCTATCCTTCCGTTTGTACGGCAATTTGCCTTCATCGACAAAAACTGGTTCGACGAACAGCCTTGGCCCAATTTACATGGATGGCTAGACCGTTTCCTGTGCTCCGACCGCTTCGAACAAATCATGCCAAAGTACGGGCAATGGCATGAAGGTGACGTCGAAGTCTTGTTCCCAAATGCGCAGGATAAGGCGTGACGGGTGAAGTCCTAGAATGCGATGTCTTGATCGTCGGCGGTGGACCCACTGGCCTTTCGGTTGCCGCAGCTTTGCCTGACCATATTTCATTTATCATCGTTCACCAAGACGCAGAAATTGGCCACCCAGTCCGAACCAGCGGTGGGTGCTGGCTTGCCGATGCGGAGCGGTTAGGAATCCCCGAAAGTTATTATCAAATCATAGATCAGTTGGACATTTACTCTGATAATCAAGAAGCTCACTTTAGAATTGAACACGATAAGATGGTGGTGTTGAACATCACAGATTTGTACCAGTGGTTGGCGCAAAAATCTGAACACAAGTCTAGACAATTACTTTTGGCAACAAAGTTTCTGTCGACGACGCTGACAGATGATGGACATCATTTATCGCAGGTTAGGTCACGGCTTACCCCCACATCGCAGATCAAGTCAAAATACATCGTCGATGGATCGGGCGCACACAATTCCGTCCTGCAAAGCCTTGGATTAGGCGGAAAGCCCGCCCGCACAGGCGTTGGTATTGAATATGAATACCCGATTGGGTCAAATAAAATTGATCATGCAATTCTGTTTGTTGGGTCCTCAGTTTTGTCAGGCTACGGATGGGTGTTCCCAACGGCAGATGGGAAATTGAGGGTTGGCGTTGGCGTCATACACCCAGATACGACTGCATCGCACAAAACACTGATGGAGAGCTTCCTGAACTCCTCAGACGTTCACAGATTTGGCTTAGACCTCACAGGTAAATACACGGTGAACGCTGGTACAATACCGTCAATCGCTTACGATCCTCAGTTGGTTTTTGGGAATGTGATACGCGTTGGCGACGCGGCAAACTTTGCAACGCCTACAGTTGGCGAAGGCATTCGAATTTGTATGGAACATGGTAGCAATTTGGGTAAGGCACTGGGAACAGCTATTGGCACCAAAAGTTCAGAACCTTTGAAAAACTACGAGGCGGTTTGCAAAAAGAAATTCAAAACAAACTATCACTTTGGCTTTCTAGCAAATAAACGGTTTTCCCAATATAGCGTTAAGGACTGGGACAAAAGTATTAGGCGCATTTCGCACCTATTGGAGCAAGAATTGGTAGCCCTGCTGAAAAGCGAATTTTCGGAAAGAATGATTTTCAAAGTGGGCTTCAAAATACTGCGAAATAGAATTGGCAGACTTTATTCAGGCCAATAAATAAAGTCACCAAGTTTGATTTTGAGAGCACAAATCACCTAAAGTACGCTGCGATCCCTCATCGGTTTTTCTAAAATCAGTAACGGCCCAAACCTAGAGAAGCTTCTGCTTAGCTCGGTTTTGCCGAATGCGGCAGGTTGCCTGTGATACACAACCTTGCGTTTCGTATGTCTGCTGTTTGAACCTATTAAGTAGTTTTTGAACGGCTTTTCATAGCGTTCAAACAGGAACGACTTTAGCAGCTCACAGTCCGGAAATCCTTCGCAAACACTGGCGTAGAATTTCTTGGTCAGCTTCAGAAATTGTACGCACCAATTCTGCGTCAAATCGGGCAGCCTCTCGACTTAAATCGACATAGGCCACCTCCCCTGTTCGTGTCAGCGTAAGTTCTTCGTGGCGGCGATCATTTGGCAATGCAGCACGAGACAAAAACCGTTTCGATTCTAGTGCAGCCACAGCACGGCTGACTTTTGTTTTATGAATACGGGCCCGTTTGCAAATCTCTTTTGCCGTCATCGTTCCATAACGACCCAAGTGAAAAATCACCCGCCACTCCGTGCGCAGCATTCCATATGTGTCGCGATAGTATCGTTGGAAACCAAGGCTCGATGCTTCAGCGGCTTGGTTTAGAAGATAAGGCAGGAAATTCTGCAAATCAAATGGATCATCGTGTGTCATGTGAATTGCTTAATCACACTTAGTTTCAAAAGCAACTAATGATCAGCGCAAGAAGCCTGCCCCGTGATCCTACCGATGCTGCGCAGTGATCCATATGCCAAAACAAAAATAGTATTACATCTTTAAGCACCCTGAATTGCAGCCTTGTGTTGAGTTTCAGGCTGCCGAACCCCAAGCCAATCGAAAGGGTATTGAAGTCGCTCTCACCCCAATTGTGGTAATTTGTGCCGGTTGCGTAAATCAGATTTATTTTCTAAGCTTCGTGTAATCGGTACAAATTACAACAGGAGGGCACAAGCTGAAAATGCGTATTATCCGCCGACTTCAGCATGGCCCCCGTTTCGCCCTGTAAACTCGTTTGCAGGGCCGGCCCGAGACACAATATCTCAATCGGTCAGCCCAAAGCCACGCTGTGGCCTCCCTCTATTTGATCCGAGATTCCAATGACAATAATCAATATAAACGCTTTGGGTGTCATCCTTGGCGATCCCCTTTTTACTGAACTGACCCTGACAATTTCCAAGGGTGATCGCATCGGT
>TARA_B110000908_G_scaffold172644_1_pt1 | contig 16468 bp, 9 predicted proteins | sample TARA_B110000908 | Tara Oceans TARA_B110000908 (sample SAMEA4398067) | marine metagenome | biome: Polar Biome; feature: [DCM] deep chlorophyll maximum layer (ENVO:01000326); material: water (ENVO:00002006), including particulate matter (ENVO:01000060) such as... | depth 36 m
CTTGTTTAACAACTAAGTCAGTTAACTGACCTAGGTTTTTAATTTTATTCTTATTAATAAATTCCTTCAGTTTAACCGCTGAAGCAACTTTCTTTTTACCTACTGTAGATTTTTGAGAAGCATTCATTGCTGCGTCTAAAACGGATTGCAAATCTGCTAAAGCCTTTACTTGATTCTTTTTTGGTGCAGCCTTTATTGCCGGGCTTACATATCTAAATATAGCTTCATTAGAATTGATGGCACTATCAGACATTCTAGCTATAGCCATAGGTACGTGACCTTGAGGTAGCTTTCCGTCAGCCCATAGCTTATCAAACAATACTTTGTTTTCTTTATATAATCTTACAGCGTTGTTAAATTGAGTTTTAGCACCATCTTCATTTACACCCGCCCAAGCGGCTTCTGTATTCTTACCTAGTATGTTAAACATTATACCCCCGTCAACATCCATATTGTTTCCTTGAGCATCTTTTACTGTTCCGGATGCAAGTATGTCTGACATACCTGTAAGCATAGGTATACCATCAAAGAAGTCAAGAGGTTTAAGTAAATCGTTCTCACTCTTAACGCCTATAAAGTCTAGGACTTTTTGTGAAATCTTTTTAATCGAGTTACTTTCTTTTATTGGATTAACTTCGTAATCTCTAGAAGCTCCTGAGGCTTCAAACTCAATCTCATTCTTATCCATCTTGTTCATCTCCTCAGTAATAGAAGATGTTTCTTGGTCTTGTGTTTCTAACCCATCTAATCTAAATCTAGGAGCAGCCTCCTCTTCGGTAGTATCCTCTGCAACAACTTCTTCCGTTGGAGTGATTGCGTCAAGCTCTGATAAGTCTACTCTATCATCAGCCTCAATTGCGTCTATCTCAGCTTGGACTTCCGGGCTGACATCAGGTTCTTGAACTTCTTGTGTAGTCTCTGTGGTAGTGTCGATGACTTCGGTGTCTCCTTCTCCCACTGTTTGGCTATCTCCGGTTTGTTCTTGTACATCCACCGTCTCTGTGCTTGGCTCTTGAATGGCATTGGCTTTATCTTTTAATTCTTGTTTAACAGCATCTATCTCTTCTTGAGTAGTAGAGTTACCTACCTGACCCCTTGCTTTTTGCCTCTTAGTTATCTCTTCGAGTACCTGCTCATCGGTTATTTCTATGACCTCAGTCTTTTCTGTCAAGGGATTCTCTTGGAGATTCTTTATCTCCTCTTTAATTTCTTTAACTCTATCCTTTGCAATCTGAGTCTCGTTTGATTTTAAGTTATCCAACTCAACCTGTAGCTTTGTTATAGCATCAAGTGTTGGTTTATTCAAATCAGGACTCACCTTTAATATATCCTCACTAACTATAGCTTCCTTATATTTCTCATCGTATATAGACTGAAGCTCATTGTCATTTACAATATTGACCTCAGCTTTAATTAAATCCTGAGGTGAAGCCTCTCGGATAAATTTAGCCATATCAGGACCTGTAACTCTAGCGTCCTTATCTTTACCGTTGATGGAGTATTTTGGTGCTTTATATAAACCATAACCAACTGTTAGTGGTGCTGTTGCTGTACCTGCGATACCTTCAAAACCAATCTCAGCAATATCCATCTCCTGACCTGCAACCAATCGCCCACCAACCTCACCAAGCGAACCACCAACAGCCTCAATTGCACCACCTGCTGCACCTGCTAAAAGTTTACGACCTGTCATTCCTGCTACCTTACCAACAACCTTAGTTGCTATCCCACCTGAGATAGCGTCAATAGCTCCAATAGTAACACCACGTCCAACAGCCTTAAAACGGATATTGTTCATCTTCTCTTGATTCCCTAAAACTTCTCTGATATTTTCTTCCGTCATCTCCTTATCGCCAAGCTCCTCCTGTAGTAACTCAGCGTATGTAAGACCCGTTTCAAGTGTAGTACCTGCCATACCCATCGCACCAATAAGTGCACCTGCAGGACCTGCGATTGCTGCTCCTGCCGCAGCACCACCTGCTGCACCTGCCAACGTAGCCGGTGTAGCCATAGCACTTACTGAGGATACAAATAATTGTGGTATAACTGTAGGGTTTGCGATAACACCCTTAATGAATCCTAACCAACCTCCACCATCAGCTTGGTATATCTTCTGAAAGTCACGCATCTCATCTGACTCACCCATAGACTGCATACGTTTCTGTGCTGCAATGAAGTCGTCAATATCTTCTTGAGAAGCGTCTGAACCTTTAGCAAATAACTCAAGTGCTTCATCTACTGAGCCACCCTGTGCTTGACCTGCTGCACCTGCTCTATATAGGTCACCAAATAAATCTGTGATTTCATTCTTACCAAATGTTCTCTCAATCAAGGTGTCTTTCTCTCCCGCAACATCCTCTGTTCCTTTTGAGAAGTCAACAACCTCAGGAGTAAAGTCTGTTGGAACAGACTCTTCAGTAACTTCAGGAGTAAAATCTATTGCAGTAGGCTCTTCAATTTCTTGAGTAGAAGACTCCAATAAGACAGGTTCCTCCTGCTCTGTTGGTGTAATGGATTCCGTAACGTCCTCTTGAACAGTGGAAACGGATTCGTCTTTTTTTTTTAATGTAAAGTTTTCTAGAGAACCTACATCATAACCTTCTTCGTTAAAGAATGAATATAAATTCTCTCTCTTCACGTCATCAGTTAATGCAGATGTAAAATTATTGAAGTCACCTAAATCGTAACCCTCTTGATTGAAAAAATCAAATAACTCTTGAGCTTTAATCTCGTCCATAATCTAGTCTTGTTATATTGAAATAGGTGTTTTTTTCTTTGGAGTGCTACTTGGTGTAGGCTTCTTAGATATACTACCTGTAAAATCTTCTAGGTTTAAGTCTGTGACTTTAGTAATAAAATCTTTCATTGCTTTCTTGTTAGAATCAATATTATTACCTGTAAACATTTGAGGTCTTATAGTAAGAGATATCTCATTGCCATCACTGTCTTCTACACCATCTTTTCCTACAGTTATTTTAATTGTACCGTCACGTGAAATAGTTGGCTTCAACCCTAGGCTTGCAAAATCGGAGTTAGGCCCAAAGTTTTTATTGAAATAATTTTGAGACGACTCTTCTTGCTTTCCTATTCTAGACTGTGGTTTAGCAAATAAATCATCGGTTACAGACTCATCAACAAAGGTATCACGAATTATTATTTTTTCTTCATTAGTTTCAGTTATACCCTTATCAACTTGATACTCAGCGTTATTATCTATATCTAATTCATCTAAGTATTGAGCTACATTGTACTCTTGAGCTACCTCACCCATTACAGCTTCAATAAATCCTATCTTAGTATTAGCGTTAATTTTCTTAGAAGTCTCTATACCATCCTCGTCTAATCTAATTATAGTAATACCATCCTTAGTCCTTATAATATCTTCTATCGTTGGGTCCAAGCTACGAACAAAACTAACAGCGTCATCTATAGTAGCATCACTACCCTCCTCTATGTTAAATAAGTTACCAACCTTATCTACAGAGTTTCTTATAACTGCTTTACCTTCTTCCTTGACATCCTCCCACTGCTTAGGTTTGTTAGTGTTTTTAACCTGAGCTGCTAGAAGTAAATTTCTTTGATTAAGATTCTCTTCATAGTATAAAGCCTCGACCTGTGCTTTTTCCTCTTTAGTTGTAGCAGCCTTCATATTAGCATCGTGTTTTTCTTTACCTTGCTTTATGTCTTGCTCAATTTTATCAACCGATAAATTTGCTAAGTCAGCTCTATCCTTTGCTGTCTCTGTCTTATAGTTTATGTCAAGTTGTTTTAACTCATTAGCCTTAGTTAAAGAATCTCTTTCTGCTTGACTCTCTGTAGTCTCAGCATAACCTAAACGAGCCATAAACTGCTCATCAAGAATAGAGTAAGCCTCATCGTATTGGTCCTTTGTTAAGTCAGGTACTAGTACGCCACTATTAGGATTGTTAGGGTCAGGCACAAGAACTATAATACCTTCCTTACCTTTGTCCTCTATGTTCTCAGAGTACTCATAATCACCACTACCATCAGCCAATATACTTTGAGCTGCGTATGTAGGTTCAAGTGCTGCCTTTATATAACTCTTTTTAGCTTTTTTAAATGAAGGGTTCTCAAGTATACTATCTTTAGTCCCTACATTACCTTTGTTAATAGACTTTAAGTATCTATTGTCAAAAGATTTAGCAGCTTCCTCGCCAAACTTCTTTGTATCAAACTTATCAATCTGTTGGCTTTGTTTACTCTGTAAGCTAAATATAGATGATATATCGTTTGAGTCGGATGAAGGTACTCTTATCTTACCACCCTTACCATCGTCTATTTCTTTCATCTTTACAACAGAAAGCTGCCCCGTGATAGGGTCTATGATTATATCAGATGCTGATGGGTTTGCAAACTCTTGTAGTTTAGCATTGTTTCGAACCTCTAACTTTGACGCTACCGTACTAGCTCTAAGCATATCGTTATCAAAGTTAGCGTTGAACTTCTTAGATACAGCAAACATATCAGTAGTACCCTGCTGAAGATTAGCACGCATAGCGTTATAATCCCTAAGCCTTATCTGTCCTGCCTTAAGTTTCTTGTCTAAGTCAAGCATATATGTTGAAGCATTGTCTGCAAACGCAGACATCCTTTGGTTGGCTCCTACGTTCTGACCTTGTGGTGTATCTTGTACTGTTCGAAGATAATCGTTTGAGGCTTGGTCTATCTCAACCTTTAAATCCTCACGTCTTTTAACCTCTTCATTTAACTTAGTGGTTAATTCCGTACCTATTTGTCCCCAATTAATACCTTCAACAACAGGTCTTTCGCTTTGCTTATAATATGACTTAGCCATTAGTAGAGTTTTATAGGGTTACCATACATATCAACAGCATCGGGCTGTCCATAAATATTAAATGGATTTTGTGGAAGGGTTATTTGATTCCCTGCTTGAGTGTTAAGACCCGCTGACGTTATAGGGTTTATCATATTTTGTGATGGTACAACTTGTGGGTATTGGTTAGCATCGCTAGCAAAGACCCCGAAGCTAGAAGCATTATTAGACGCAGGCGTTGTACTACCCGGTGTGGTAGGATTCTGTTTATACAACTCAGAGTTAGAAAGCATACTCATTCCAAAATCAGCAATACCTTGAACGCCTGCCGCTGTAGATTGATTGGCTTGATTCTGTGCTTGTGCTGCTGCAAATCCTGCACCTTCAGCTTGCTCTAAAGATAAGTTAGCCCTTGCTGTTCCTAGTCTTGATTCTTCTGTAGCCACTAATTTATTTAAAGCCTCTAAATCTTTAGTCTGTTGGTCTGTAATGTTTTGTTGTGCTATGTTAGTCTGAGCAAGTACCCGACCTGCAGTAGCAGCTCCACCTCTCTCTGACTCACGACCAATCTCCATTGCTTGTGCTCCTGCTTGAGCTATAGCATCTCTTTGGTTTTCATAAGGTGTCTTACTGATACCAAGCTGCTCAAAGTAATTAACGTCAAGCTGAGCCTCAGCTTCTTTGAATGCTTTATCAGCGTCTCTTTGAGCCTGTTCAGATAATCTTTTTTGCTTCCCTGCCTGTATAAACGAACCTCCTGCACTTACTGCTGAAATTCCTGCAGATATTGCTAACGCTGTCCCTGTTGCTATTGCCATATTATAATGCTTTAATCATTTCTTTATTGTATGAATCACCTGTAGAATAACCCTGCTGCTCATAAACACCAATAAGTCCGTTATGCTTTATTAATGCATAAGCGAACTTATTATCTAGGTTCTTTGCAACCGTGGTTAATGTACTTATAAGTATTGATAATGCTTCTTTACGTGACTCTTTATAATCTTTGTTAGATATAATCCAATCTACCCAAGCTACCTTAGAGTTGGTGTTGTATAAAAACCCTGCACATACAGGAACTTCACCATCTAATACAAGTATACCACCCGCACCATCTTGAGGTAAGAAGTCTCTGCTAGGAGCTTCCCATCCCCAATCTTTCCACCACCCCTTTAAGGTAGTGTCATAGTCTTCGTGTGTAAGTGGTCTTGCGGTTAGATTCATCTAGTAGCAAAGATACTAAATTTTAAGGATAACTTTTCATTAGCTCCGACTCAATAGCAAAAAGCTCACTAGCTGTGGTTACCGTGTTAGGAAGCGTAAGAGTTATCTCAGCATAATGACCCATCACACCAAGCGATTCGGCCTGTGCATTTTTAAAGTACATAACAAAATCGCCTGTACTTGGGGCTGTACCTCCTGTATTGTTTAATCTAATAAAGTTGGTAGCTATAGTACTACCATTACTCACTGCGGTAACAACTCCGGCAAAAGAAAGGGTAGAACCCGAACCTGCATATATTGAATCACCTATAGATAATTGGCTGTTAATGTCAACAGAAACAGCAAATCTTAAATCAGTTACTAAACCTCCACCGAATAAAGAATTTACCTCACCAACACCACCGTTAGCTCGTGACTTAAAGTCAGACTCAGTTAACGCACCGCCTGAGGTTGCACCGTTAGTCCGAACGTAAGCAAAGTAGTTACCTTCTTTCTTTACAAACGATGTGCTATCTATAGAGCTTGACTGAGCCGCCACATCTGTAAGTAACTCTGCAGACCACGCATCAGTAGACTCAAGATTAAGCGTTTTAAAGAGCTTATTATCTAGAGGCATCTCATTTATCACAGTCTTTATAGTAGACGCATACGTAGCGCCATAATAACTATTACGAGTGTCGTTGGTGTTGTGCCTATATAGTTGACCATTCTTAAAGCTATAAAAGAAATTATTCATCCCTATCATATACTCAGGATTGTAGCTATAGAATGAAGGAAATCCTTTAGACCCTTCGCTGTATGTAAGTGTATAGTTTGGCATAATTTATTTTTTATTGACAGGCTTGAACGCTACTAATAATATTGTTTGTAACTTTAAATGAGCAGAAATTATTTGCTCCTCCTCCTGTAGCTTCAGGAAAATTAGACCTAACTGATTTCCAATATCCGTCAGCTAGTTCGGTGTAAATACCTGAGCCTAACACGTTTGTTTCAAAAATATAATCTCCGTTTTTAAACTGACCGTTTACAGTTCCTCTAACCTTTCCGTGAACTAATTTTCTCCCACCTATACTCCCGTTATCACAAGCATCCGAATTATTTTCTTCAGTGGTTAAACTTAGGTTTCCTTGAAAGTCATATAAAGCAGTAGGACATCCAACATTAACCGTTGGTGTTGGACCACCACAAGGGTAGACTGCAACAACATTTATAGTGTCAAGTGCTGCGGTAGTCTTTGGTATATAAGTTACTATATCACCAACAGTTGTTGGTAGTCCATTGCTAGGCGTTGTCATCTTGTTACTATACGAGAAGCTACTTGTAGTTCCGGTAGGTGCAAATAATCCTGTATTTGGATTATATTTATACTCAGGAAGTTCAGCACTTCCATTAGTCCAACCTTGACAAACCCTCATACCGTTAACATAAAAATAACTAGGCACCGTGTTACTAGTAGCTGTAATGACATTATCCTGAATACCTGAGAGTCCCGTAGAAGAGAATGTGTTGTACGCTGCAGTTAAGTCACCCGTACCTCTTAAAGATATACCTATAGGTCTACCACTTGATTGAGTTATTCCTGAGATAGTAACCTTTATAGCCCCTAGAGAAGCATTCATTTTGTAGTTAATACGACATTGAGATGCTGTAACGGGCTGTATTGTAATATTTTTTTCGCAATTAAATTCACCGCACGCAGGGCAGTCTTCTACAGGAAGTAAACCAATTCCTGTCACCTGTCTTCTAACAACTAAGCCGTCAGAATAATAACCATCTGCAGCAAAAGTGGTTAAAGCACTTGTTGTGTATACCGCAGTTGAGCTTTGAAGGTTAGCTCCGTCTAAAAAAAAATCTGAATATTCTGCCATTTTTTATTTTAATTATTAACAATCACAATCTGCAATCTGTATAGTAATACCTGTAGCACTTATAGGAGTGTAGGTTGGGTAAATGCTTGAACACTCAAGAATAGACTGATTAGTGAAAACATCCTGAGTCCCCCCTGATGTAGTCACATTTATAGTGCTAGTACCATTATTGGTAATCCTGTAAGTGGTATCTACAGCAGCGTTACAGGCACACTCACAGCAAACAGCCTCTAATCCTGTTGCTGTAGTATCCGAGTCATAACACAACAACGTTTCATTTGCTGCCCTTAAATCCCAAACCAAATACAATATCTTATTACTACCCGTTATAGTAGGCAGATTAAACGTATCAACAAAAGTAGGATTCAAACCTATAGGTGTAGCTGAGTTAGCCGCAGGAATAGCGTCTAATAAGTTACGTAGCCCTGTTTGATTATTCTCGTAAACAGTTGAGCTTACAAGGAACTTAAATTTATCAAGCCTATCACCTGTATTTCTAACATCATAAGTATCACTCGAGTACTTAAAGGTAGACATATCCATAGTAGCACCGCTAAATGGTATAATTCCGTGACCTTGAAATCCATCATATATTACATATGAAGATGAAAAAGGTGGTTGAGCGTTTTGTACAAAATTAGACACCTGAAAAGGGCTTTGTACTAACCCTTCATTACCCGAGCCAACTCTGTATGTCCAACGATAATGTATTGACTTACTTTCCTCTTCATTGTTTGTAAGAACAATAGCCCTAACCTGAAGTGCAGTAGCTGTTGGGCATATAGATGTTACTGTTATAACGGGTTTATCTGCAGCATTAACTTTAGATATAGTTATTGTAAGCTCGTTAGGAAATATTAAGTTCTTTACAAAAGTAGGGAAGTAAATAGATGAAACTTCCGCAGTAAATTGCTGAACTCCATTCCAAGTTCCTGTAATATTAACCGATGCAGTAGTACTAAAATTTGTTGTTACCGTACCAATATCATCAGATAGATTAATAACGTAAGATATTGAGTTCTCAGTATCAAGAGTAATTGTATTAGAAGAGCCACAAGGTATAGACTCAATTTTTTGAGGTAATAATATGTCGTTGTTAGATAAAACATACTCATTCATATAAGGGTCGTAACCACCTAGCTTTTGCGTATTAAAACTATCTTGAAACAAATCTCTAAACCAACCACGCATACCATACTCTGATATAACATTTAACTGCTCGTTAGAAGCACTACTACCTTTAAGCTGCAGTAAAGCACCTCTTTTAGCGTCAGTAAAAAACTTATCAACTCCGTATGAAACAAAACTCTCAGTGTTATCGCTAATACCAAAGTCTTCAATCCTAGCTATCTGCTTACCTAAAACCTCAGGCACAGACGTAAGTACGTTCCCTCCTGATGCGTCTGATAATAAATTCTTACCGGATAGTACGTATGAAATCTTGTCCTCTTGCAGTGTGAGTATGTCAGTCTCACGAGCAAACATTTTATTAATAGGACCAAAAGAAGCCTCAAGTGGTTTAAAGTTTAAAAGCCCTAAGTTAAACTCGTTAAGTCTATTTAAGTTGGTTTCATCGTTATATAAACCACTATATGTTATATCAGAACTTCTATGAGCTCTCTTGTAATCCTGTTCTGAAACAGTTGTCACACGATTACCCATACTCATCTCCTTACCTTTAATAGAGTCTCTAATCTTATAGCTTTCAGCTCCATTACCAAATGAATAGCAATTAGCGAAATTCAAATTAAATATACCATCAATAGATGAGGTTTGATTGGTATCTCCTGTAGTATTAGATTCGTGAAAACCTAGTGCAGATACAGGGTATGAGTCTTGACCTTCATACCAAACATCAGGCAAAGACTCTGATGGCTCCGTTTCAAATATAACAGTACCGTCAGATAATATAATCTTAAAAGAAGCCTTAATCTTTGCCGTTCCACTTGAACTAATAGAGCTTGATTGACAAGCATTAAACCCTCTAATTAAAAATTTTATTTCATTAAGATTAGCAGAGTCAGTACTTTTAAACCAAGCAAAGTTTACTTGAGTATTGCCTAATGAAGTAGTCCCGTTTTGCCAATTAGTAATGTCCGTTTGTTCTTGCGTATCGTAATCAAAAGAAACACCACTACTAGTGTTTGCAGATATAAATGTAGATGCTATATTATCACCATTAAACCAATCAATAATATCATCATAGCTATCTGAAGCTGTAAATGTTCTATTAAATTTAAAGTATAGATAATCACAAGATTGAGTAAAGTTGGTAGACGCATTTCTATACAAATCAAGATTCATCTCTATTGAAGAACCTTGAGGTATTGGATAATTACTATACGTATCTCCCGTTATACTCTCTTCAAAGTTTTTATAATTTAAGTAAGTAGGAGCTCCGTTATATTTAGATGGTGTTTCTTGCGAGCCGGGAGTTATTAAGCTATTCTCCTCAAGACTTGTAGAAAAATTAGAAGGTTGTATTTTCATATACGTACCTGCAGGTACGGTTATATTAGAGTCGGTTGATATTATATCTCCTTCAGCTAAAGAAACCTTCTCAAGAACGGTTGCATATAAACAACTATCTGAAGCTCCTGAAGCTGACCTTTTTACAATATATCTATCACCTTCTTCAACCTTTGCTATGTTTTCTCCTTCTAATTTAAAATATGTAAAACTTGTACCCGCTTCTTCAAAATATAACAACGAGTATATAGTCTCATAATCTTCACCATCAGGCTTTATCACAAACTTAAATCTTTTAGCAAACTCAGGAGCTATTTGAGATGTAGGCATTGTAAGTTTAATAGTATTTTTATTTATACTATTACCACACGGTATATATACATTATTATTATTACTAACTAAAGCTGTTGAAGCTCTATTAAACTCATCCATATAAACAATACCAACTTCGTATCCTCTATTACTATGCAAACTTAAAGAGCTGCCTATTTCTGAATACGAGAAATCAATGTTTCTTAAATTAAAAAGCTCGTAAACTGTATTGGATGTTGAGGGAGCCGAAATATCTGTAGTATAACCCATAGTTATAACAGATAGATTAAGAACAGTTGAACCTGTGGCTGCAGTAACTAATATAGGTTCTGCTGCAGCAGCTATACCGCTTTCAAACTTGGTGTATGAACCTATTTGAGTTAGTAATGAATTGTTTATTATATCTGTAAAAGTAGAACCTGTCCCTGAAAGAGCTACTGTTTTAATATTACTTGCCGTACCCATTTTCTCTTGAAAATCAATACTATTAACTAGCTCAGATACGCTATTAAAGTCTTGCAAAAGAGTGTAATTAAACGCAACTGTAGTAGGTGGGTTTATGCTTGTAGGTAAAGCAACGCTTGGTGTTGAAGGTTGCCAATCATCGTGTTCAATTGTAAAGCTAAGAGTAAGATTACCGCCTGCTTTTAATTGTGTTATTTCACTAAGAGTTACTTCTACTTTACCATCAGATTCTTCTGCGTTTGCTAAAATATATTCTTGACCGTCTAAAGGAACATTAAAAGTAGTTATTGGAGTCAGACCAAATGAATCACTAATTGATTCAATATAATAATCAAAGTTAGTTTTTACACCATTACGCTTTAAATCATATCCATCAACATAGTTACCATACATAAGTCTGTTCCCCATAAGGGTTTGACTTTTAGCTAGTAAAGGTACGTTATCGTAAAGCCTTAATATCTCACCACTTGAAAGTATTGTAAATATTTTACTGTCTTCAAAAGTATATTGTTGGTCTTGATTGTTTGGTAGTGTAGTAGCATCTATAGATTCAATTACCTTTATAATATTAGATGACGATTCTTTAAATAATATTTCTATCTCAACAACCTCACTACCCCCTGTGTTATATGTAAGAGTGGCCCCATTCTTTGAGTTGACCATACCCTCATTTAAAAAATTGTCTGAAGATAATGAAAACGGCTGAGGAACAAAACTTGGATTAGTAAATTGAGATGTGGCTGAGTACTCGTTGTTTTTATATTTATACCTATAAGAAAAACATATAAACCTTTCTTGCATAAATGTATCTAACGAACCTGTCACTGTATTTATAACAGACGGAGCATATGATGGTGGTTTAACTATAACAAGAATGTCGTTGTAATTAAAATTATCGACGCCACCAATAATAGTAGGGTAAGCATACGACTCATTTACATTAATTTTTCTAGGAGGATTGTAGTTGTCTGTAAAAAACAATAAATCACCAACTTTATTTACATTAGATATAAGGTGTGCTGAATTAAAGTTTAAGGTAGTATTAGTTGTGTCTTCAGAGTTCTTAAAACTTTTTACGTGGTATCTTAAGTTAAATGTTTTAGTGTTAAATGATACTATCAAGTCGGCTTTCCCTGTAGATGTCGATGGAGAATTACTATCGTGTATAAACCAATATATAGTTTCATTTACACCATCCTCAAAAGCACCAATGCAACGAGCTTCGGAACTAAGAAAATACGTAGTGGCACCACCATAAATACCTAGATTTACTGAAGTTAAAATAGTATTACCCTTTGAGTTTTCTACAGAACCAATCTCCGAATCCTCAGTAGAACCAAGTCGTACGTTCATTGCATCAATGTACTGACCGTTAGGTACAAGCCTTTCATCAAGTGACTTGTTCATCTTACCCGCTATAAAATTTCTTTTACTATTAGCCATACTACTTAATCCACTTGTTTTGTCCTCTTAGATTCATAAGTAATCTACCCGGATGAATATTACTAATTCTTATCTTTGCGTTACGTAGAAGAGAAGCCTTCTTTTTCTTAGCTCTGTTCACAACATACTCTTGAACACCTAACTTACTATCTAAGATAGAGTATTGGATGTATGCGTACACGTACTCCTCAAACAATTTATTAACTGTTATAAGTGAGTTGTCACCACCCTCCATACCATCAGATACGTACTCAACTATCACGCTCTTGCCTGACATCGTAGAATCAAAATTAATAACTCCTGCCTTAGCATCTATTCTAAAGGTAGGGTTAGCGTTAGCTGTCTCCGTATTAAGCCCGTAGCGAGCTCCTATTGCGAAATCAAAGAACCAATTACCATCACAGCAAAAACCCTCTGCGTTATTATACGCACTACTCTCGTTCAAGTATATAGTCTTCTTAGTTCCTTTTATACGTTCAACATCGATTGGAGAAAATTCAGGCTTTAGCACGCTACCCGACTCATCAAACAATATGTTTAAGTTATTGTCTTGAAGATACGCTTGAGCTGATGTTAGTTGAATATTTTCTGTCATCGGTCTTAGTACACCATTCTCAAACAAAGATATACGAACCCAATTAACGTAGTCTGACGGCAATACAAATCGTACTGCATCGTTTACTGTTAGCTCTAATGCTTTAATCTCTTTAAACGCATCGTAGTTAAGCTCCTGAACCGCACGCTTAGCGTGGAACAGAATCTTATAACGCTCTTCGTTATTAACTAGAGAGTGGTTTCCTTGGTACATCAACATAAAGTTGTTGACTATATCCTTTAGGCTAACGTATTGGTATGAACCCCAATTAGCATCCTCAGGGCTTGCTCCTGAATTTTCGTAGTACTGATACTGAGATATATATGCCATTATTGTTGTGTATTATTTTGTTGTTCTTCTGCCTGTGCGTACTGCACCACCATCGCCTCACGTATCTCAACACCTGCGTACTGACATATCTTTATAACCAAATCATTAAGGTTGTCAAGCGGTAGCTCAAAGTCTTGATAATCAACTGCGGATTGATTAAACACAGGGCCTTGTGCTTCTAAAACTGCTCGATAAGTCCATTTAGGAGCTACAGGGTATCTAACGTACTGAGCTGAAATATCTGATGCTCCTGTTATTGTAGTTGGATACACAGTCATTATAGAAGCCTCAGTTGTGTACGCAGGAAAATCTTTACTTGGTGCTGTTATCATAGAGTTTAAAAGCATTGTAATCTTACCTTGATTAACACGCTCCACTTCTAAGCCATTGTACATAACTCTATTCATTATGTAGTAATCAGAAGGCATTGTGTATGTGTTAACTGCGGATGCCGTTTGAGTCAATGAACCTGTCTTTGAGAACAAATCAATCACCTCAAGTATCCCCTTGGATAAGTTAGCGTAATCAGTACCTGACCTACGAGCATTCTCTAAGTTAATCTGTGTATTGTATTGGTAAAAGTAATCCTCAAATATCTCTAACTGAGCTTGTTGTGCATACAGGTTAAAGTCTGATGGGGAAAGGTATCCGTAGTTATTCTTATTAAGTATAGCAAGGACTGTATTTCTTACTGCATCTATCATCTTAAAATCTTTTCACAAATATACGCAAAAAAAAAGAGCCCTATAAAAGAGCTCTTTAGTAGTTTGTTTGCTTGCTGTATTAGCTTGCAACTATATCAGTTATAAGCACCGGAGGAGTTATCTCTAAGACCTCAGCAGTATTATTACTATTCGCTAAGCGAACGATACTATCTTGGAAGAAGTTTCTCATCTGTACTCTTGAAGATGCGGATGCACCTGCGTAAGTTATAGTAAGAGTATCAGCTCCATCAGTAAGTCCGTTGTTTATTACGACAGTGTTATCTGTTGGTGCACTTACCATCGACACGTTATCAACTCCAATTAACTTTGGTTGGTTCACAACCTCTTGTAATGATATGCTATTAAGAGTAATTGATGAACCTATCTGAGAAGAGTTTACAGCTTGGATACCAAATATAATTGAGTTTCCGCTACCTGTTCTTTTATATCTAAACTCGTTCTCACCAACTTCTAAGTTAATTTCAGTATACGTACTACCATTAAAAAATATAAATGGAGCTGAACCAACTACTTCTGCTACATCAATCTTAATAAGATACTCTTGACTTGCAGTAGTACCCTGAGGAAGAGATGCTTTAACCTTAACTTTCGTGTTTAATTCAAACGCAACAAGCCTAACAGTTTTTGATTGTAAATCAAATATAGAGTACTGACCTGTATCACCATCTCTCTCAAAATCATAAGCAAACTGATTGGTTGCTTGTAGAGAGATGTTTGCATATGTAGTTGTATCTACTCCTACCCTATCACCTGCATAAAACTTAATTACAGTTGTTGTAGCGTCCGCAGTAAATGTAACATCTACAGAACCACTAGTAGTATCTATTATATTTAAAGGGCTTTGTATTTGTAAGCTATTTGCAGCTCCATCTATAATACTACCAACCTTAAGTTTATATTCAGTACCTGATACAGTGGTTACATTTAATGCAACAAATTGATTGCCTGCGTTAGATACACATACAAGTGCATTGCCTACAATGTTTTGCGAGGCTAGGGTTGACCCACCCCACTGACTTAATGTAGTTACATCAGTACCGTCAGTTACAGCTATAAACTGTCCATTATCTACAAGTTCAACAGCTCCTGATTCCTGTACTGAAACACTTTCTACCGAACCAACAAATACACTTGATACTACATAAAAACTTGAGTTAGACTGAGCTGTTTGTATAAAAGTATAAGTTCCGTTTGCTGTTACTGTACCTCTTGGACCTGCCCCTGCTGAAACCTGAATACCTCCACTCACATAATCAGAGACAGTAATAGTAATTAAATATACTTTACCTACTTCAAGGATACTTGCTTGAGTTAAGTTTCCATTACTACCATCGTTAGATGCCTTTCCATTAGAAATTGTCCAACCTGCACCTTTACTCCAAACAGAGTCAGTAGCAAAATCACCGTTTATTACTAGGTCAGGACCGTACTCCTCAAAAGAACCATTACTCATGAGCTCAGGCCCCAAGTATGATTTATTTAGTTTTAAAAAATTTGCCATCTTATGAAAGTGTTATAGCTGTTGTTGTCAACACCTGATTATATTTATGGTCTCTAAACTCATTTAAAGGAATGTCTAACCTACTAGCTGTTGCTGACTGAGCATTTAATCTCTGAACAAACCTCTCAATCACGTCAGCCACAAAGTATGTGTTGACCGCATCGTTAAGTTGTGTTAGAGTTACCTTATCAGCTTCAATACCTGCAGCAAACCAAAATGATGATTTGTTAGGCAAACTAGATGCTTCGTCATACTCAGAGATAATGTAGTTATCAATCCTAAGAATCTGATTCCCTCTTGTATCACCGTTAGGTGCGAATATAGAAAACGAATCTTCTGCGTCTGAAAGAACATCGTTAGATAGTAACAATGTGTCGTTGTCGATTACTTGTACAACAACAGCCTCGTTATCATCGGTAGAGTTAAACACTACATCACCAACCTTAGACTCCTTTAATAAGTCACCTCCAACTACCTGTAAGTAATTGTACTGAACTTCTTTTACGGATACGTTGTCAAATTCTACAATAGAGTCTAAGCCACCCCAAGTTCCTTTTTTTGAGTTTAAAAGTCTAATCTCAGTAGTTGTTAAAGTAGCAGTAAAAACAAATTTTAAATTTGTAAAAGAAGCTGCATTTGCTCCGTCTTGAAAGTTAGCAGGGCTAGTTGCACCTATAGCACCTATTTCTAATTCAGAGTTTGAAGCACCTGATTTAACGTCAGCTGACATTTGGTAAGTTT